>Ga0056908_1000686_pt1 | contig 17481 bp, 12 predicted proteins | sample EBPBio142010_DNA_FD_55020 | JGI IMG/M metagenome (GOLD analysis project Ga0056908, IMG submission 55020) | Wastewater treatment Type I Accumulibacter community from EBPR Bioreactor in Madison, WI, USA - Reactor 1_10/4/2010_ DNA | ecosystem: Engineered > Bioreactor > EBPR > Anaerobic-Aerobic >...
CAACCCGATGTTCAGCGGTGGCCCGGCGGTGAGGTCGGCGGTGGGTGGTGGCACGAAGTGTGCCACAGGCGTTTCCGGCAGCGGCGGCGTGGCGTAGGCGGGCGCGTCGGGGGTGCGCTGCGGGTCGATGCGGCGCGGCGGCGCGACGGGTGCGATGCCGCCGAGCGGCTGGCGGACGATGGACGGCAGGCGAACGCGCAGTTGGCCTCGGATTTCCACGTCTTGCGGGGCGAGAGGCGGTAGCGTGTCACGGCGGGCGGGTGTCGTCTGGGCGTGCACGGCCGGTGCGACCGCCACGGAGGCGATGAGCAGCGCGAGCGGCAAGAGGCGGGTCACGGCAGGAGTAGGGGGAGAGGAGCGGTTAGTTGCCAAGGGCGGCGCGTTCGCGGGCGGCTGCGGTGGCCCATTCGGTGCCGGGATGGTCGGCCTCGATGCGCTGATAGGTGGTGCGGGCGGCGGCTTTCTGGTTGAGCGCCGTTTGCGCCCGCGCCCGTACGAGCAGCGCCTGCGCGACGAGGTCGGTGAAGCCGTCGAAGCGCGTCTCGGCGTTCGCGGCGGCTTGGAGTGCCCCACGGGCATCGTTGTGCGCCAACAGCAAGCGCCCAAGCAAAATCGACGCCTCGGCTCCGATGGCGTCGTCGCCGCGGGCAGCGGCGCGGTAGGCCGTGGTGGCGTCGGCGGGGCGTCGCTCGGCTTCGTAGGCCATTCCCAAGAGCAGGGCCGCCTCGGCGTTGCCGTCGCGGTAGAGCGGTTCGAGCATGGGCACGGCCTCTGCGGCGCGTTGCAGGCCAAGCAGCGCTTCGGCCTGCCCGAGCTTGGATTCGACGGCGGCGGCGTGGCCTTCGGGGGCGAGGCGTTCAAGCGTTTGGAAGGCGGCAAGAGCACGCGCCGCATCGTTGCCCGCGAGGTAGAGGTCGCCCAGCCGCCCTGTGGCTTCGAGGCGTTTGGGACTGGCCTCGTCGCGCATCACGCTCTCCAGAAGCCGCACGCCTTGCTCGCTCTCGCCTTGCGCCACGAGCAGATCGCCGAGCAGGTAGGTGGCCTCGGAGCGCAGCGCCGGGGTGCGTGCGTCTTGCAGGAACGCTTCGAGCTGCTGCCGGACGGCGGCGCGCTCGTCGCGGGCGAAGGCGCGTTCGATCTGGCGGAAGCGCAGTTCTTCGGCCACTTCGGGGCGGGCGCTGCGCTGGAACCTCGCCACGAGCGCTCGTCCACGCTCGCCCTCGCCGAGGTCTTCGTAGGCCGTGATCACGTTGCCAGCGGCGTCGGCGGCGAAGGGGCTGGCAGGAAAACGCTCCAAGACAACGGTGTAGGCCTCGGCGGCCTCGCGGGGGCGGTCGCTGTTGTAGTACGCATCGGCGATCCCGTATTGAGCCTTGGCGGCGAGCGGGTCGTTGGGCGCTTCGGCGATGAGGCGGCGGTACTCGGCGATGGCGTCGTCGTAGCGGCCTTGGACGAAGTGGAGGTAGCCGAGGCTGTAGCGGGCCTCTTCGCGCCACGGACTGCGCGGCATCTCGCGCAGGAGCGACTCCCACGCCCGCTGGGCGCGCGGGTAGTTGCGTCCGAGAAAAAACGCCTGACCCATACCGTACAGGCCGTAATCACGGCCCTCGCCGGTGGCGCGGCTGTAGGCATTGGCGGCCTCGTCGTAGCGGCGTAGCGCCATGTAGGTGTCGCCGAGGCGCAGGTGGGCTTCGTCGCGGTATCGGGCCGACGATGCGCCGGTGCCGAGGCCGTCGAGGAACCGCTCAAAGGCGGTGGCCGCGTCGGCGTAGCGTTCGGCGCGGAAGAGGCTCCACGCTCGGACGTACGCGGCGGCGTCGGCAAACCGCCCGCGCGGGTAGCGTTCGAGCGAGCGAGCGGCCCACGCGAGCGCGTTGGCGGTTTGGCCCTGCTGGAAGGCGGATTCGGCGGCCCAGAACGTGGCCGCTTCTTTCGTGTCGGGCGTCGTGGCATCGTCGGCAAGGCGACGGTAGGCCGCGAAGGCGCGGTCGTAGGCGCGGGCGTCGAAGAGCAGCTGGGCGCGACGTAGGCCGATGGCGTCGCGCTGCGACGGGTCTTGGGTGGCGCGAGCGGCCCGGTCGAACAACCGCTCGGCGGCGGCGGCATCGCCCGCCTGCACGCGGGCGTTGGCGGCGAGGTCGAGCGCCTCGGCGGCGCGGCGGTCGTCGGGCGGGGCCGCATTCAGAAAGCCCTCGAAGGCGGTGGCCGCATCGGCAAAGCGTCCCCGGCGGTAGAGCAGCACGGCCCGTTCGTAGCGGGCGTCGAGGGCAAGAGCGCTCGCCGGCGCGTTCTCGACCACGCGAGCGAACGCCTCGTCGGCGCGAGCGTCTTGGCGAGCGCGAGCATAGGCGACGGCCTCGGCGAAGGCCGCTTGGATGCCAAGGCTGTCGGGCTGGCCCTCGCGGACGCGGGCGAAGGCGTCGACGGCTTCGGAAAAACGACCGCTGTTCAGATGGGCGTGGCCAAGGCCGAAAAGCGCGGGACGTCGGTAAGGCAGTGCCGAGCCGGACGTGTCCTCGGCGACGGCCTCAAAGTTCGCGGCCGCGTCGGCCGTTTGGTCGAGACGCAAGTAGGCGTCGGCGAGTCGCAGCTGGGCGCGGGCGTGCGCTTCGCCTTGAAGATCGGAGAGGCGTGGCGCAACGGTTGTTGCCAGCCGGTCGTACTGTCCGAGGGCGGTGTAGGCTTCGGCGAAGGCGAGACCGAGGCCTTGGGCGTACGGCGTCTGCGGATAGCGCCGCTCCAAGGCCTCGAGCGTAGCGGCGGCGGCGTCGTACTGGCCAAGACGTAGCTGCTGGAACGCCCGCCCGTGCAGCGCCGATGCGCCCAGCACCGGGTCGTCGGCGCGGGCGGCGGCTTGGTCGTAGAAACGGAGCGCTGCCGGGATATCGTCTTGACGAACGGCCACCTCGGCGGCCCACAACGACGCTTGCGCCGACGCGTTGGGCGGTGCGCTCGCGGCGACGGCCTCGAATGTGGCGCGGGCGGCGGACAGGTCGCCCGCGACCAGCTGCGCTTGACCCACGCCGAGCCGTGCGTCGGTGGCGAGCGGGTGTGCTGGAAAACGACGGGCAAACGTGTCGAGGACGCGGGCGGCCGCCGCAGTTTGGCCGGTGGCGAGCAGCGATCGCCCGTCGAGCAGCAGCGCATCGGCCTCGTCCAGAGGGCTGCGCCACGTCGCTTCCGGAAGCAACAGCCGTACGTCGTCGTAGCGGCGTTCGGCGAAGGCGCGGGAGGCGTCGCGCCAGACGGTCGGCGGGGTGGAAGCATGGAACGGCTGCGCCGCAACAGGAAGGGCGATAGCCGCAGCAGCAACAAGGATGAGGCGCCGAAAAGTCATAGGCCCGTAGCAAAAATCGGTGCGACGTGAAGATGGTGGAATAGCCCTGCCGGCGGCGCGAGCAGGAGGAATCCGAAGTCCTACCTTGCGGCGTAAGGTACGATGCGTGTCTTCCGTCCAACGTACGGCCGGGTGCGCCTCGTGCCTTTCTCTGCTCACCCCAACTCCTCTGTGCTGCGATGGCTTCTTCGCCCACAATTGCGGATTCTCCCGCCCAAGCCCCCGCAGAAACGGTTGCCGAAGCCGCTTCCACACTGGCGGTTGACGCCCTTGCCCAGTTGACGAGCGCTGCCAACGATCTGGCCAACGAAACGGCTCGTCGTGCCCGCCACGTTGAAGCGTTTGCTCGTGAACACGTTGGCGCGTCGTTGGGTGTGGCCGTGGCCATTGGTCTGGTGGCCGGGCTGCTGTTGCGCCGCCGGTAAACCCACACTTTCCCTCGTTCGTCCGTGACGTCCCGCCCTGCCTCCTACATTCCCGTACCGTCGCCCCATGCAGCCGCGCAAGCGCCGCTGGCACGTCTGACGCCGTGGGTGCGCGACAACCAGCTTGCGGCCATGGCCGGGGCCTTTGCTCTTGGCGTCTTCCTTGGTGTGCTTTCCCGCCGTTGATCGCCTCTTCCTACCGCTCACCCATTTCCTCCCTGCATTATGAGCACCTCTAAGAAAGCCGCCGATGTGAAGGCTGCCGTTGATGCCTCTGCCGCCGATGTGAAAGCCGCCGTTGACGCTTCTGCCGCCGACGTGAAAGCCGCCGTTGACGCTTCCGCCGCCGACGTGAAGGCCGCAACCGATGTCGTAGCGGACAAGGCTAAAGCCGCCACCGACGTGGTTGCCGGAGTGGCCGAAAAGGCCCAAGACGCCGAGGCCAAAGCCAAGGCAAAAGTCGATGCATTTGCCGCCGAGACCAAGGCCAAGACGAGCGAGGCGGCGGAGGCGGTGCGTACGTTCGCCGCCGATGCCCGCGACAAAGCCAGCGAGCTGGCCGCGGATGCTTCGGTGAAGGCGGGCGAACTGGCCGGGCAGGCTTCGGCCAAGGCCAAAGACCTCGCCGACGACGCCTCGGCCACCTACGACAAGGCCAAGCGCGAACTCTCCGAAGCCCTCGAACGGCTCCGTCGCGAGGCTCGCGACTTCGACGCGGCGGAGATGGCCTCGTCGGCGCGTGGCTGGGTCGAGCGCAATCCGGCGCTGGCTGTCGCGCTGGCCACAGCGGCCGGCGTGGTGATCGGCAAGGTCGTCTCCAACGCGCTCACGCCGGAACCGACGTCCGTCAAAGTCAAGAAGAAGGCCAAGCGCTACGCCCGCGAAGCGCGCGCGTACGCCGACGACTTTAGCTCGACGTTTGCGCAGAAGGCAGCCGAAGCGGGGGCGCTCATCGTCGCTGGAAGCGCTGCCGCTGCCGAGCGCGCCCGCGCCTTGGGCGAAACGGCGCAAGAACGGGCCGCCGACTGGCGCGAACGGGCTGTGGACGCTGCCGAGGGCTACGGTGCAACGCTGCACGAAGAAGCCGCCGCCGCCCGTGCTGCGTTGGGCAAGAGGGCCAAGAAAGCCCGCAAAGAAACCGCCGAAGGGCTTGACTGGGCCGGGTCGGCGATGTCCACGGCACAGGCAGCCGTTGCCGCGGTGGTGGCCAAGAAGCTTACCGACTGGGCGCGCAAGGTGCGCTAGGTGAATCGTGGGAAAAGGGCGTGTAGACGTTGCTACGCTCCGCCGTTCGCTGTAGTTTGCGCCGCAACCTCCCCGACGCCGGGCCTGCCTTGTTGCACGCCCGGCGTTGTCGTGTCTCCTCGTTTTTTGCTTCCGATGAGCCTTCTCGCTGTAGGTACCGTCGCCCTCGACCACATCGAAACGCCGTTTGCCTCGCAGCGCAACGTGCTCGGCGGCAGTGCCACGTTTCTGGCCCTCGCCGCCCGTTTCTTCACCGACGATGTGCGCCTCGTGGCTGCTGTGGGCGACGATTTCCCTGACGCCTACACCGCAATGCTGCGCGACGCTGGCGTGCGCCTCGACGGGCTCGAAGTCCAACCGGGCGGTAAAACGTTCTCGTGGACGGGCCGCTACCACTACGACTTCAACTCCCGCGACACGCTCGACACGCAGCTCAACGTACTCGAAACGTTCCAGCCGGTCGTGCCCGAGGCCTTCCGCGACGCCCGGATTGTTTGCCTTGGCAACCTCGAACCGTCTATCCAAGCGGATGTGCTTGGCCAGATGAGTGCCCCGGCCTACACGATCCTTGACACGATGAACTTTTGGATCGAGCAGACGCCCGACGCGCTGGCCCAGACGTTGCGGCTCGTGGACTGCTTGATCGTCAACGACGCCGAGGCGCGTCAGTTGGCCGACGATCCGAGCCTCATCCGTGCGGCCTCAAAGATTCGCACGATGGGGCCGAAAACGCTCATCATCAAGAAAGGCGAGCACGGCGCGCTGCTGTTTTCCGACGATACCGTGTTTGCTGCCCCGGCCTTCCCGCTCGAAGATCTGCACGATCCCACCGGCGCGGGCGATGCCTTTATGGGCGGTTTTGCGGGTTATTTGGCCCGGTGCCGCGCCGTTACTCCGCACACGCTGCGCCGCGCGGTGGTGTGCGGCAGCGTCGTGGCATCGTTTAGCGTCGAAGCCTTTGGCCCCGCCCGTTTGCTGTCGCTCACCCAAGCGGAACTCAACGCCAGGACACGCGCCTACGAACAGCTCGCCTTTATCCCCGCCGAGGAAGACTAAGGTCTACGGGGGTTAGGCGGGGTCGGTGAAGGAGGCTAACGAAGCAAACGACGGCGGCATCTGCGGCGAGGCAAGAGCCTGCTCGCGGGCAGCGAGGGCGTCGAGGCGGGAGCGCAGCAGCGATTCCTGCGAAGTGAGTGCCGAGGCTCGTTGTTCTACGCGAGCGACCAGGTCGGCCAGTCGATCCCGGCCGGCGTCCAGATCGGCTCGGGTCTTTTCATTCGCTTCGTGCTGCGAGGCCGTTTGGGCGATCGCGTTTTCGAGTGCGGCGCTGCGCTGAGCCAGCGCGGCCTCGCGAAGGTCGAGGTTGGCAGCGGCGCTTTGGTAGGCGGCTTCTTCGGCGTCAAAGCGCTTGCGGTCGGCGTCAAGCCGGTGGCGGTCGGCGTCGAGGTCGGTGCGCTGGGCATTGAGTGTCCGCTGGGCCATGTCCAACTCGGCTGCTCGGCCGGCCAAGCGCGCCTCGTCGGCAAACTGCCGGGCTTCGCGTGCATCTGCCGCGTCGAGGGCTTCTCGCCGGCCACGTTCGGCGTGTTCGGCTGCGGCCTGCGCCGCGATCACACGGGCGCGCAACGTTTGCAGTTCGGCTTCGAGGTCGGCCGAGGCCTGGGTGGCCGCAAGGGCATCGCGTTCGATCCGCAGGGCCTTATGTTCGGTGGCCCACGAGGCCTGCTCGGCCGCAAGGGCATCGCGCTCGGCCTGTAGGGCGTCGCGCTCGGCTTGCAGGGCGTCGCGCTGAGCGCGTACCGCAGACGCTTCGTCTTCGGCAGCGCGTTGGCTGGCGGCCTGAGCCTCGGCGAGATCGAGGGCATGGTCGCGTTCGCCGTAGGCGGCGGCCCGCTCGTTTTCCACCTGTGCCAAACCGGCCGCGAGCGTGGCAATGCGCGCTTCGGCTTCGCGCTGAAGCTGTTCGAAGGCCTCTCGGTCGTGCACCAGACGGTCGCGCTCGGCTTGCAGCGCTTCGGTTTCCTGACGGGCCACTTCGGCGTCGCGTTCAATACGGGCCACTTCGGCATCGCGGGCGTCGAAACGCGCTTGGAGACGGTCGCGCTCCCTGGCCAGCTGCTCGCGGTCTTCGGCTATGGCCGTAAGATCTGCGCGGACGCGGTCGTAGTTACGTTGCAGAGTGGCCTGAACGTCGGAAAGCTGCTGGAGGGATGTTTGAAGGGTTGCCTGTTCCTGCTGAGCTTGCGAGCGCTCCTCCTCGGTTTGCCGTTGGAGGGCCTCGCGCATCGCCGTCAGTTCTTCCACCTGTGCAGCGAGGGTGTTGCGTTCGGCCTCGGTTTGAGCGCGTGCGTTCTCGGCTTCGGTACGGGCCTCGTCGGCCTGCTGTTGGAGGGCCTCGCGCATCGCCGCCAGTTCCTCTACCTGCGCAGCAAGGGCGTTGCGCTCGGCCTCGGCCTGAGCACGGATGCCCTCGGCATCGACACGGGCCTCGTCGAGCGCACGTTCGAGGCGCTCGTAGTCGGCGTCTCGTTCTTCGCGGACGAGGTTAAGTTCGGTAAAGCGGTTGAAGAAGTCGTCGCGCTCGTCTTTGAGAGTGGCGGCCCGCCGCTCGATGGCATCGCGCTCGGTCTTCGCCCGTTCGTAGTTGGCCGTCGTTTCACCGAGTCGGCTTTCGGCCTGCTCGGCGCGGTGGAGGGCGGTGTCGCGGTCGTTGACGAGGCTGTTGCGAGCCAGGCCAAGCGCTTCAAGCGTGGCGTCGTGTTCGGCCGACGCGGCCACCGCAGCTTCGAGGTCGTGGGTTAGGGCGTCTTTTTCGGAGACTAATGCAGCCAAGGAAGCCGCCAGGGCTGCGTTTTCGGACGCCAAGGCCTCGCGCTCCTGCGCCCCAGCGTCTTGCCGGGCCAGGAAATCGGCCCGCTCCGATGCCCATTCGGACGCATGAGCGGCCTGCTCGGCCAGAGCTTGCCGCTCGGTCGTCCATGCCTCGTGGGCTTGGTCCCACGCCGTGCGTTCGGCGTCGAAGGCCTCTTGCTGGGCGTGCCAGTGGGTACGCTCGGCCTGCGTGTGCGCGAGCAGCGTGTCGTGCTCTTCGGTGAAGGCGGCAAACCGTTGGCGGAGCGCTTCGTGGGCCTCCGCGAGTGCGTCGTGGCGCTGCTGGAGCGCTGCAACGTCGGCGTCGAGCGCGCTTCGAGCTTCTTCCGACGCCGCCAAGCAGGCTTCCAGGTCGGTCACGCGGGCTTCCTCGGTGGGGACTTTCTCGCGCAGCGCGTCGCGCTCGGCAAGAATCGTTTCGTGCTGGGCAGCCAGCTCACCGAAGCGTTGGGCCAGCGCGTTACGCTCGTCCGTCAAGAACGCAACTTGCTCCGCCAACGCCTGTTCGCCGCTACCCGTCGGGGCCGTCAACTGCGCGGCCCATTCGGTCTCCCGCAGGGCGAAGGCCGCGCGTTCGGTGTCCAACTGTTGTTCGAAACGGGCCACGGCGGCGTCCGCCTCGGCCTTTGCCGCGTCGCGCTCCTCGGTCAATCGGGCGAGCGCTTCTTGCACATCCGGTGGCGCAGCGGCGTGGACGGCCGAGTGCATCTGTTGGATTTCGGCGTCCTTCTGCTCAAGGGCTATGCGATGCGTTTCGACGGCTTCTTGCAGCGCATCGCGGTCGCGCACTACAGCATCGTAGAGGTTTTGGAGCGCCTCGTCGCTGGTCGGCGATGCCTCGCCATCGGGACGGCTTGCCAAGGCCTGCTCGGCCGCCAGACGTCCTGCCTCGGCTTCTTCGAGGGCTTTGCGCAGCCGGTGGCGCTCCTCTCGCAGGGCCACCGGGTCAAAGCCGGTTTCGCCCAGCGTGGCGAGAGCGCTATCGAGCTGGTCGAGCCGCTGGTCAAGGTCGCGCTCGAACTCCGGGGTAGACTCCTGCGCCGTCCGTTCGGCCAGCGCTATCCGGACGTTCTCAATCGAGTTGGAGAGCGCTTGCTGTGGCGAGGCCGCCAGGCCGGGAATGGGCGCACGGTGGGTGGCCGGCAGGGGGCGATACGCCAATGCTTGTTCCACCAGTTGTCCTTCCTTGTCGAAGTAATTGCTGCGGAAGTAGTAATACCCTGCGGCTACGCCTACGGCAAGCACCACAAATGAGACAACGAGGAAGAGAGGGATTGAGATCATGGGACGTCCGTCGCTGGGGGCTACGCGGGCCAAGGGCGGCTCCGTGCAAGGAAATACGGCGGGCCTACGCCGGGTAGGCAGCGGAGGCTGGAGGCTCCGTCCGGTGGTATCGGTTCAAACAGGCAAGGGCGTAAATCGTACGCTGCACGGACGGTTTGGGCGAGCCGTCGAACGGCATGCTTGGCGGGGAAGAATCCATACGCCAACATAACGAGAAGCGACGATGAACAGAGAACGCAAGATCATACGACCGAAGAAGAACCGTTGGAGCGGGGAGGTGGCCTATTGACCCGTTCGCCCTTTATGGGCTATACCTACGAGAGGACTGCGCTCACCCAGACGCCATCGTTGAGGATAGCTCCAAATCTCCGTACTTTGCCGCCGATTCGCTCTTCCGCTCTTGTGCTTCGACGTTTGGATTGGCTTGGGGTTCTCGTAGCCGTCGTGCTGGCTGGTTGCCGCGGCGGCTTCACGTCCGCGCCTTTGGCCGTGGAAGAAGTCGCGTATGTGGGCGATGCACCGTGCGCGTCGTGCCACGCCACCATCGCGGCGGCGTATGGGCGCACCGGACACGGGCGCTCGTTCAGCCGGTTCAACCCCGCTGCCGCGCCGGAGCAGTTCAACGGCACGACGGTGCGCAGCGACGAGGGCTACGTCTACGACGCGTTCGTGCGCGGCGACACGCTGTTCCAGCGCGAGCGCCGCTACGACGACGGCCCGGCGGCCGCGCCCACCCACGAACTCGTCTACCCGGCGGCGTATGTGGTTGGGTCGGGCCGGGCGACTCGGTCCTACATTATGGACGTGGGCGGCCATCTTACCGAGATGCCGCTCACATGGTACGCGGAGCGCAAAATCTGGGATCTTAGCCCCGGCTATTACGCCAGCAATGCCCGTTTCGACCGGCCCATTTCGCGCACCTGCCTGACGTGCCACAACGCGCTGCCGGCCTACTCGGAGGGCACGCAAAACCACTACGGCACGGTCGGCCGTGGCATCACCTGCGAGCGGTGCCACGGCCCGGCGAGCGCCCATGTGGCCGAGCGCCAAGCGGGCCGCGCCGACTCGTCGCTCGTTCGCCTTTCCCGCCTCGACGTGGGGCGGCAGATGGCGGTGTGCCAGCAGTGCCATCTCGAAGGCACCATCGTCTTCAAGACCGGCAAGACGCCCGCCTCGTTCCGTCCGGGCATGCACCTGTCCGAGACGCAGGTCGTCTACAATCCGCAGGCTGGCATCGAGGATTCTACGAACTTCGGCCTCGGCTCGCACGCGGCCCGGCTTGCCCAAAGCGCGTGCTTCAAGGCGGAGGCGATTACCTGCACAACCTGCCACGACCCGCACCGCCCGGTGGCCGAAACCGGCGGCGACGCCATCAACAACGCCTGCCGCTCGTGCCACGCCCCGGCCGCGCTGGCACAGGCTGTCCCCAAAGCCGTCCAAGCACAGCACACGGCCTCGTCGGCGTGCTGGTCGTGCCACATGCAGGCGGCGGGTACGTCCGACATCCCGCACGTCACCTTTACCGACCACTGGATTCGGAAGCGCCTGCCTGCCGTGCGCGCGTCGGTGGAGACGGCGGTGCGACGTAACACGCAAGAAGGGCCCCCGGTGATGCTCGTTCGGATGCTTGATGTGGGCGAGACGGCTACGCAAGACCCCGCCGAAGCGGCCCTCGAAGAGGGGCTCGCCTACTACGAGGTGTGGGAGACGCAGCAGCGACGGCCCGAACACGCCGACCGGGTGCGCACGCTCGTGCGGCAGGCCTTTGCAGGCGGCGCAACCTCCCCACAGGGCTACGTCGCGCTCGGACGGGTGCAGATGGCCGACTCACTGGCTGCTGCCGAAGCGGTTTTCCGTCAAGGCGTAGGGGCCTTTCCGCAGGATATCCGATTGGCCTATTGGCATGCCGCAGCGCTCCGGCAACTGGGACGCCCGGCGGAGGCCATTCCGATGTTTCAAGCGGTGCTTCAGCGGCAGCCGCGATTCCTTGAGGCCCGCTTTGGGCTGGGCGATACCCAGCAAGACGCCGGCCAAGCCACGGCTGCCGAGGCGTCGTATCGGGCGCTCGTCTCCGAAGACCCCATCCATTACCCCGGCGTCTGGAACAACCTTGGGCTGATGCTGCTCATGAACGGGCGGGCCGCGGAAGCGCTCGATCCGCTGCGCCGCGCCGTTGCCCTCGATCCGCTGCTCGTCGAGGCACTCGTCAACCTGGGTGGAGCACAGCTTCAGCAGGGCGATCTCGCGGTCGCCGACGCGACGTTCCGCCGCGCGCTCCGGCTTCAGCCTGACAACACGTCAGCACTGGCCAACCGAGGGGTAATTGCCATGCAGCAAGGCCGTCGTGGCGAAGCCATCGCGTTGTTCCGCGAGGTGGTGCGCCTCAATCCCAACGACGCTCGTGCCCAGCAGATGCTCGTTCAACTCGAAGCGGGGCGTTGAGCGGAAGGCGTCGGTGGCCTGCAAAAACGACACAGGGGGACACTCGCCCGAGTGCCCCCCTGTATCGAGAGGGGAGTAGAAATCCGGTCAAGATTAGCCCGAAATGGGTGTGGCCGTGAGCATCGCGAGGTTTTGCCGCGCCGGGTCGTAGTGGCTGTTGAGCGCAAGCGCCGTGCGGTAGTAGCTCTGGGCTTGCGCCACGTCGTTGCGAAGCTGCGCGATCATGCCCAGCAGGTTGAACGGCTCCGGACGCGAGCCGTTGAGCGCGAGCGCGCGCCGGGCATGTGCCGAGGCTACATCAAGCTGACGATTGCTCATCGCTTGCCAGGCCAGCGTCAGGTGCTCGTTAAACTGCTCGGTGGGCGATTGCGTGGGCACACGCGGCCCCAGCGCATCTGCCACGCGCAGCATGAGCCGCTCGGCGCTCACCGGCTTTTCGACAACCGTCGTCACACCCGCTTGCATGAGGTCGGCCATTTGCTCCGGGCCAACCCGGTCGACAAGCGCCATCACGGGTACCTCACCGTACTGAGAACGAAGGGTTCGGATAAAGGACGGGACGTGCTCGCCGGGAAGCGACTGGTCAACGATGACGAGGGCGAAGGCTGTACGGGCAAGAAGAGCCATCGCCGAGGGGACGTCAGGCGCTTGCTCAACCGTCACGCCGAGGCCGCGCGCGAGCGATGTAGCGACTGCGCTACGCAGCGCCGGATCGGCCACCACCGCCAGCAGCGACGATTGCGCTGCATAAGGAGGCAGGAAAGACATCATACGAAGGGGGAACAGGGGGAGTCAATAATACATACCCTTACAGAACATCTCAAGGACAATAAGTGTATCTAAACGATACCATTTTGTGTAGAAGACGGTCTATAGCGCGTATACGATTCTTTTGGTGGCTGGCCTTGGGGGCTGCTACGCCTTCAGCCGCCCAAATACGCTCGGCTGACAGTCTGGCCGCTTACGGGACGCCTTCCGTGCGTCCGGCGACCTTTCGCTGGGCCGACCCGGCGGTGGATCGGTGGGTTGACCACGACAAAGGGCAGCACTTTATCGCCAGCGCGCTCATCGCTGGGGTAGCGCAGCACCTACTTGTGCAGGCGGGCGTGCCGGAGCGGCGGGCTTGGCCGGCGGCGCTTGTGGTGGGGGTTCAGGTCGGTCTGTTTAAGGAGACGTACGATGCCTATCGACCGGGCGGGTCAGGTTTCTCCGTCCGCGATTTGGCATGGGATGCGGCCGGGTTGGGCGTCGGGGTGTGGATGGGATCGTCGCGACGTCCGTAGTCGTTGTAGGGTGTTGTATCTTGAGACATAAAATGCCCCCGCGAGGTGTTGCTGTGGTTACGTCGGTACACGTTCTCTCGCCCCGCGCCGTCGGCTATATGGCATTCTCGGAGCTGTTGGATGTCCCCAGTCTGTTTGCTGCGATAGATCGTGTGCTCGAACAAGCGGAATGGAAGCGCGGCGGGTGCCTCGTCTTTGACTTTCTCGACGTGCGCACGGCGGTGCTCGACCTTCACGACCTCGACCGTATCGGCTCGTTTGTTGACGAACGTTTCGGCGCGCTGGGAGAGGGCGGCACAACGGTATTTGTGACCCACGACTTCGTCGTTTCGGCGATTTGCGACCTGTTCCGCACCAAGCGTCGCAACCGGCCTCGGACGCTGCGCCGCGTGGATTCTCTGGCAACGGCCGAGGCGCTGCTGGGGCTGCCGTCGGGCGTGCTTACGCCTCTGGCTGCGTAGCGCGGCGGCGGGCGTAGTAGGCGTACACCGGCAGACCCAGCGCGATCAGAAGCAGGCCTGCGATGGATTTGCCGGGTTGCGTGACCACGGTGTTGACCAGCAGCCAGCCCGCTACGCCAAGGAAGGCGAGCGGCACCACGGGGTACCCCCACGCCTTGTAGGGGCGCTCCCACTCCGGGTGCTTCTTGCGCAGCACGAACACGGCGACGACCGTGAGCGCGTAGAAAATCCAGCCGCCGAAGATCATGTAGTCCGACAGCGCATCGTACGACCCCCAGAGCGCCAGCACCGACGCCCAGATGCTGGGTACGACCACGCTCCACACCGGAATGTGGGTCTTGGGCGAGACGTACGCCATCTTCTTGGGAAGCAGACCTTCGGCGGCCATCGCGTAGGGCACACGGCTTCCCGAGAGGATCGACGAGTGCAGCGTGGCGAAGCTTGACACCATCAGCGCGGCCGACATGAATACCGCTCCGGCGGGGCCGAAGATCGTACGAATGACCTCGGTGCCCACCCGCGCCGACTCCGGCAGGCTCGCGATTTCGACGGGATTGAGGACGTAGAAGTAGGACACGTTCACGAACACATACAGGCCCATGATGAGCGCGGTGGCGAGGAACAGTCCGCGTGGCAGGTTCTTCTGCGGGTTCTTGACCTCGCCCGCCACGAGCGCAAGGTTGTTCCAGCCGTCGTAGCCCCAGAGTGCGCCGAGCATGGCCGCGCCGAAGCCCGCCATCCCACCCATCGCCGCCGCCGAGACGCCGTCGCAGGTCGCTCCCGCCGCCGTCTGCCCAAACGTTGAGCCGCTGCCGAGCTTGAATGCGACCACGCCCACGCCCACCACCAGCCCCACCTTCAAGAGCGTGAGCAGCGTGGCGATCTGCCCACCGGATTTGACCGAGGCGAGGTTGAGCACCGTGGCCAACAGCACGACGCCCACGGCGATGAGTTGCGGCGCGCGCAAGTCCCAGCCGCCGACGGTGAGCAGCGTTTGCCCAACCGTTCCGCCAAGCGCGTCGTTGAGGCTGTCGGCGAAGAACACGGCCACGGCGGCTTGGCTGCCCGCCTTCCCGACGAGCAGTTGCATCCAGCCGTAGAGGAAGCCCCAGCGTTCGCCGTAGGCCGCGCTCAGGTAGTTGACTTCGCCGCCGGCACGGGGCATCATCGCCGCGAGTTCGCCGTAGGTGAGCGCTCCGGCGAGCGAGAGCAGACCGGCCACGATCCACACCAGGATCACCATCTCCGGTGTGCCCACGTTGCATGTCATCACCCGCGCCTTGGCAAAAACGCCTGTGCCGATGGTGTTGGAGACGATGATCGAGATGGCGGCCACGAGCGTGAGGCCGCGAACGAGGTGGGGCGATGAGGAGGACATGCGGGCGGAGGAAGCGCCCCCAAGGATACGGCGCTCGTGGGCGTGCGGCTGCTGGGGTGGGCGGACATTCTCGCCGGCCGTTTCGGCTTTTCCGGTGGGGCGCTGGCCTTCCGGCACCAAGGGCCGCGACGCGCTCGCCGTTCGCTCCAGCGAAGCCGAGACGGATCGGGGAGAAGCCCCCGGTCTGGCGTTCTCACCCGGTTTCGTGGGGCGGGGGCCGTTGCTTGGGCGTGGAGGCGATGCTCGTCGGGGCTTTTGGGGCGAACGCATCGCGGCCGTTCCGCCGCTGGGCGTCACGCAGCGAGCGATTGGAGTGTTCTTGGGCAAGGTCGCAAGCGCGGAACCGCCGGGGCTGCACGGCCGTGCCTCTCTTTCAGCCCGCCTCATCCAATGCGCCGTTTCCCCGCCACGCTTGCCGTACTCGCCGCCGCTCTTTCGCTGGGCACCACCGCCTGCGGCCAGAAGACCAGCCCCCCGGCGTCCTCCGCCTCGACCACCGATGTGCCCGTCGCGTCGCCTGCCGTCGTTCAAGACCTCGCCCCTTCCGATTTTGTCGCCAAGTTGGCCGATTCGAACGTGGTCGTGCTCGACGTGCGCACGCCCGGCGAGTTCGCCTCCGGTCACGTCAAAGGCGCGATGAACATGGACATGACCGCACCCGATTTCGCGCAGAAGATCGCCGCGCTCGACAAGGGCAAAACCTTTGTGCTCTACTGCCGCTCCGGCAACCGCAGCGGCCGAGCCGCCGCGCAGATGCAGGCCGCCGGCTTTGCGTCGCTGTTCAACGCGGGCGGCTTCGACGCGCTCGTCGCCGCCGGTGCGCCGGCGGAATAACCGGGAACGCGATGCCACGGGAGCATCGTTCCCATGCGGCATATTCTTCGCTTTCGATGCACGCTCTTGTTCTCCCTCCCGACCGTTTTCGCGATTTGCTGGCCGAAACCGGCGGTCGTGTGATTGACGTGCGCACGTCTGCCGAGTACGCCGAAGGTCATCTCGCTGGCGTGTCCAACTTCGACGTGCTCGCGCCGGATTTTGCCGCTCGTGCCGCTGATCTGCCCCGGGATACGACGTACTTCGTCTACTGCCGCTCTGGCGCACGCAGTGGACAGGCTGCCCAGATCCTGCGCCAGTTCGGCCACGAGGTTTACAACGTGGGCGGCTTCGATGCCCTCGCCGCTGCCGGGTTCGAAACCGAGCGCTGATCGGACGACGGCGTCGCGGATGTAGATTGCGGGTTGGTTCTCCCGCCCGTTCGATGCGCCGCCGTTTTGCCGCCCTCGCCCTTGTTCTGCTGGTTGCGCTGCCCGCCGCGGCGCAGCGTCGCGCCGCCGCATCCACCGCGTGCGCGCCCGGTCAGCCGCCCACCTCCGACGCGTGCGTGCGCGAGCGGCTCGACGGCCTCGACGCCTATGTGAACCAAGCGCTCGACGCGTGGCGCGTGCCGGGCCTTGCGCTGGCCGTGGTGCGCGGCAATCGGATCGTCTACGAAAAGGGCTACGGCGTGCGCGAGCGCGGGCGGCCCGAGCGGGTGGACGAAAACACGACCTTTGCCGTAGCCTCCAACTCCAAGGCTCTCACCGCCGCGTCGCTGGGGATTTTGGTGGACGAGGGCAAGCTGACGTGGGACAGCCGCGTGGCTCCGCTGCTCCCCGGCTATCGTCTGTACGACGATTTTGCCAGCCGCGAGCTGACCGTCCGCGACATGCTCTCGCACCGCGCGGGCTACCAAACGTGGGGCGGCGACCTGCTTTGGTACGGCTCGACGCTCTCGCAGCAGCAGGTGCTGGATCGCATTCGTCACCTCGAGCCGGTCACGTCGTTCCGGTCGTCGTGGGGCTATTCCAACCTGATGTTCCACACCGGCGGGATGCTGCTCGAACGCCTCTCCGACACGACGTGGGCGGATTTTGTGGCAGCGCGCTTCCTCGGCCCGCTCGGCATGACGCGCACCACCACGACGCTCGCCGCCGCCGAAGCCCTCGGCAACCGGGCGATGCCGCACACGCTGGTCAACGGACAGATCGTGGCCGTGCCGTACCGCCCGCTCGACGCCGCGCCTGCCGCCGCCGCGTTCAACAGCAGCGTGCACGACTGGTCGAAGTGGCTGATGCTCAACGTGCAGGGCGGTGTGTGGAACGGGCGGCGGCTGATCTCGGAGCAAAGCCTCAAGGAACTGCGCGTGCCCCACAGTCTGCGCCGCCTCTCGGCGACCACGCAGCGCAACTTCCCCAGCACGCACTTCGTCGCCTACGGCCTCGGCTGGGATCTGCGCGACTACCGCAGCCGCCTCGTCGTTTCGCATACCGGCGGGATGGACGGGATGCTCTCGCAGACGGGTTTCGTGCCGGAGGACAGCGTCGGCGTGGTCGTGCTCACCAACTACGACGAGGCCAGCCTCTACACCGAGATCTTCTGGCATGTGATGGATCGGGTGATGGCGGGCGAGATCGTCGACCGCGCTGGGCGCAACGTGCCGCCTGCCCCCACCGTGCCGGAGACGCCTGCCCAGACGACGGCGACGGTTCCGCCGCTGCCGCTCGACGCCTACGCGGGCTCCTACCGCCACCCGATGCTCGGCACCGCCACGATCGCGGCGTGCCCGGCCACCGGCGACGAATCGGGCTTGTGCGTCGTTTTTGACGAGCATCCGGGGCTGCGCGGGCCGCTCGTCCACCGGCACCACGACGTGTTCGAGGCGCGCTGGGCCGATCCGTACTTCCGCACCAGCCTGCTGCCTTTCGACCGCGACCGC
>Ga0056908_1000689_pt1 | contig 17452 bp, 16 predicted proteins | sample EBPBio142010_DNA_FD_55020 | JGI IMG/M metagenome (GOLD analysis project Ga0056908, IMG submission 55020) | Wastewater treatment Type I Accumulibacter community from EBPR Bioreactor in Madison, WI, USA - Reactor 1_10/4/2010_ DNA | ecosystem: Engineered > Bioreactor > EBPR > Anaerobic-Aerobic >...
TGCTGCGCTCGCCCTACCGCATGGGCGACCGGATCGATATCAACGGCGTGCGCGGCGACGTCGTAGACATCACGCTGCTCTCCACCAAAGTCGTCGAAGTGGGCGCATGGGTCGGCGGCGACCAGTCCACCGGGCGACTCGTCTCGTTTCCCAACAACTGGCTGTTTGCCCACAGCGTACGCAACGACACCCACGGTTTCGGCTTCATCTGGAACGAACTCACGTTCACGCTCACGTTCGATTCCGACTGGCACGCCGCGCAAGACCTCCTCGAAGCGCTGGCGCAAGAGATGGCTCCGGCGGTCGAAACGCAGGCCCGTCGCGCCCTCGACCGCCTCTCCACCGACGTGCTCATTCGCTATTCGGTGCTCACCCCATTCGTGTATGTGCGGGTTGCCCCCAAGGGCATCGCCCTCACGCTCCGCTATCTCGTAGAGGCCCGAAAGCGACGCGGCAGCGAGCACGCGCTCACCATCAGCTTCCTCGACGCCATCCGCGGCCGCGACGACGTCAAACTGGCCGAGACGTGAGCGGGAACCCAAGCGTTAAACATCTGCATAGCTCGTCCATATCGACTGTGACACGGCGGTATTCCTCATGATGCGATTCATTGAGGTGGCTACCACCCTCAAAGTGCGCAATATTGGCGGCTCGCTGGCTGTCGTGCTTCCCAAGGCCATCTCCGAAGAACTTTGCCGAAGGGGACGAACAGTTTATGGGCGCTTCGAAGGACGGCTTCGCCGCTACGCCCTACGCCCCTTCGTTCGACGAGGCTCTTGAGGCGGCTGGGCAGTTTATGCACGAATACCGCGATGCGTTCAAGGCGCTGGCTTCGTGATCGATGAAACCGTTCGTTTGGTTGACCCTGCCGCAGGTTGGGGGTTTCACGCCGAGAGCCTCCGGCTTTATGGCGGCGCTCAGGGATTGCGCGACCAAGGCCTGCTTAAAGGTGCCCTTGCCCGGCCGCAAACCCGGTCGGCTACGTTCCCAACGCTACGGTGTTTGAACGGGCCGCTTCGCTGGGGCACGGCGTCGCCAAGGCTCACGCGTTCGTGGACGGCAACATGCGCACGGAGCTGCTGACGATGCAGACGTTCCTATTTCTCAACGGCTACCGCCTCCATCCCGATCCGGTAGCTGTCGTGACCACGATGGAAGGCGTCGCATCCGGCGAGGTGTTCGAGGCCGAGTTGGCCCGCTGGCTTGGTCGCCTCGTTGAGGATCAAAACGCGGCGCTGAGTTGGACGCGGAGCGTCTGCACGAGCGGCGCGTCCTGCGGGGCGCGACCGTCGTAGCCCGCCGTGAGCGTGAGCACGCGGCTGAGCGCAGCCTGCACCGAAGCACTCCAGAGCACCGACCGCCCCGGCCCGCGCCCTTCGGTGAGTTCGTAGGCCGCCTCGCCGGTGGCGTCGCCGCGTAGCGTCACAAAGGCGGCTTCGACGGTCGCCGAGGCCGTCAGGCGACGTCCCCACACCCACCGCGTCTCGACCGGAACGCGCCAAAGCGTGGCCGAACGGTCTGCCTCGCGATCGGTTTTAGACGCGAATGCCGCGCCGCCGGTTAAGGCCAGCGCTGAACCGCTTGACCACGCGAGCGAGGCATCGACCCCGTCGGAGCGAATGCGGTAGCGCCGGGTGGCGAAACGGTCGGACGCGGCGTCGTTTTCGTCGCGCACGAGCAGAAGCCGGGCGGTGAGCGGACGTCGGATCCGGTAGCGCGTGTCGGCGCGGGCAGCCGTGACGGTGCGGGATTCGACGCCGCTGCTGAGGCGGGAAAGGCTGCGGCTGCGGCTCAGGCCGAGCTCGAGCGTGGCGCGGGTGCCTCGCCCGAGCGAAAGCTCCTGCGCAACTCGCATCCTTCCGCTAAGCGTCGTGGCCTCGCGCAGCAGCCGCGACGGGTCGAGGGCGTAAATGCGTACGGGATCGGCGTCGCGGTTTTTGTCGTCCACATCGAGCGTCGTGCGAGCCGACACCTGGCGCAGCCACCGTCTCCACCCCCCGAGACTGTCGGAGCGCCATAGCCGCGACGGGTCGAGGGAGAGGCGGAACCGCGCCTGCACGCTCGCCACGCCGTCGAGGCTGTCGGTGGGCAGGAACGCGCGGGCGTATGTGCCCTCGTAGGGCGTCGTCTCGGGCAGAAACTCGTCCAGATCCTTCACCCCGTTGCCGTTTCGATCCGTCCAGACGTACCGCGCCTCGGGAAGATCGGGGGTGACGCGCAAGAAGATCTCCTGCAACCGCGGTATCCGTTCCGACTGCGCGATGTACGACGCCGACGCCACCACCGCCGACCGCAGCGGCGACCACCGCACGTCGTGCTGCATCGCTACGGCCACGGGCAATTCGTCGGCAAGAACGTCCGTCGCCGGGTTCGTCCGCACTTCAAATCGACCGTCGGCGGTCAAATCGGAGCTGGGCCGCAGCCGGTATCCGCCCGACACACCGAAAGCATCGCCGATGGAGACGAGGCTATTGACCATCGGCAGCCACGAACGACGGGCGACGAGGTCGAGCGAGAACGATGCCGCCTCGCCTGCGTCGTACCGCAGGCCGGGCCGAAGCTCGGCGTACCCCAGCGACGAAGTCAGCAGCGAATCCCCAAGGCGCTGCGTTCGCCATTCGTGCAGCACCGCAATGCCAGGAGTCCACCGGCCAAACGACCGTTCCAGCCGCCCCTCGCCGCGCACATAGCCGCCTGCGATGGGCTTGGCGAGCAGCGTATCGGTGGGGTTGAGCGCCGCGAGCCGCCGGTCGTCGCTGGATGCGGCGTCCAGACGGTAGCGTAACGAAGCGAGCGACGGCTCTTCGGAGACGAGGTCGAGCGCAGCACGGGTGGCGGCAAACGTGGTCGAGAGCTCCAGCCGACCGGCCTCGACGGCGAGGCGCGATTGGGGCGAGAGCCAGCTGCGCAAGTCGAGTTCGTCGAGGGCTTCGCGGGCGTCGGTGGCCTCGGCAAACCCCGCGCCGATGCCAACAAACGGCATCAGGTTCCAGCGACGGGTGAAGTCCACGGGCCGCGTCCGGTCGAACGTTTGGAAGCCCTCTTGCCGAAACCGTCGCGTGGCCGATCCGGCAAGCCCGCGCCGAGGCGTTCCGACCGAATCGAACCGAAGGGCGAGCGTGTAGCCCTGCCCTGCCACCTGGCCAAGCGTCGGAGCAAACCGGTTTTCGTCCGTGTCCGATCGCGCCCACTCGGCGGCCATTTCAATGCGCCGAAACGGACGAAACCGTACGTCCAACCCGGCAAGCTGCTGCGCTCGCGGCTTCGGAAGCAGGCGTGTCGGCTCGTAGTCGCCCTGCCCTGTACCTACAAAACGGAAGGCCACACCGCTGCCGTCGCGGCTGGCATCCCGCACATAGCGCCCGGCGTTCGTCCCCACGCGGGTAAACCGGACGCGGAAGACGGGCACGTCCGGCGAAGGCGCAGCGTCGAGCGCGACGAACACACTGTCGCTGCCGCTGATGTCCAGCCGATACTGGACGAACGTCGCATCGGGGTCGTAGGCGAGCAGTCGGGTGGCTCCGGAGCGGTACGTCAGTCCGCCACCGACGGTGCGCAGCAGCGCCGAATCCTCCGGCGTGAGGTCGAGGCCCTCGCCCAACTCCAGCCCGTCGGCCTCGCGCAAAAACGTCGTGCCCACGGCCAGCGGGATCCCGCCAAGGCGCAGGTCGAACGCAGCGCGGCCGCCAAGCAGGCTGCGGCTAAACCGGTTGGCGGTGTACTGAAACTCGACCGAGAGCCGCTGCTCGCGGCGAAGCAGGCGGCGCGGCGTCAGGAAGAGTTCGCCCGTCGCATACTCGATCCAATAGTCGCCATCGTCGCGGCCCCGCACCAGCCGCTGTCCGTCGAGGTAGACCACTTCGCTGCCGGGAACGATCAGGATGAACGGCTCGCCGGCCGCGCCGTCGAGCCGGTACGGCCCTTGCACACCGTCGAGCGGCGTGATTTCTTGCAGTCGAAACTGCCCACGCGGCGCGGCCCCCGCGAGCGTGACCCGCCCCGAACGCACCGCACCGCCGAGCAGCCGCCCAACGTTGAGATCGAACGCCGCACCCTGAACACGCCGGGTGAGGCGAACCAACTCGCCGCCTGCGAGGCTCAAATCCACGTCGCCGAGGCGCGTGCGCGTGCCCTTGGTGGTGACCGTCAGGTAAAGGCGGTCGAATTCCGAGAGGCGCTGCGTCGTGCCCTCAACCAAAATGGGTGTATTGGCGTCGTTGAGACTCGCTTCGACGTGCACGCCAGGCGCAATCTCGCCGTCGAGCGAGAGTTTGAGGCCCGACTCAAGCGTGACGTCGCGGTTCGTTCCGGCCAGTACACCACGCGTGATCGAACCGGAGCGGCGAAGCACCGGCTCGGCCGCTTCGGTGGGGAGCGAGGCCATCGGCCCGCCCAGTCCGTCGAGCAGCACTCCGATGGAATCGGCCGAATGTGCAGAACGACGCGTGGCCACAACCGACGCAACGGAATCTGTCCCAACGCCCCACGTCTCGTACCCGACAACGAGTTGGACGAGCGGAAACGGCGCGCCTGCGCCCAGTTCGAGCCGTCCGTTCCGGGCATCGAGCGTGAAGGCCGAGGGCGGTAGCATCTGCCCATTGGCCTTGACCGTGACCGACTGCGGGCGGATGAACGGGCGGAGGCGGTACGGCGGAAGCCGGGCCACATCAAGGGTGTCCGAGTAGCGGGCAAGCGCGGCGAGGCTATCTCCATGCACGACGCGGCGTTGCGCCTGCGCGGGAAGCGAGACGGCAAGGGCAAACAGCAGCAGCAGGAGGCGGCGCACGGCGCGGGAGACAGTCCGCCCGAAGTAACGACGCGGAACGGCACTTCGCGTCACGCTGAAACCGTCAGACGCGGTTAAGGGCACGGCGGCCGATGTCGTGGCGCAGGTGCTTGCCGTCGAAACGGACGAGATCGGCGGCGCGGTAAGCCCGGTCGAGCGCTTCGGGTAGGCTGTCGCCAACGCCAGTGGCGGCAAAGACGCGTCCCCCGTCCGTGACGAACGACCCGTCGGGAGCGAGGGCGGTTCCGGCATGGAAGACCGTCGCGCCTTCGATAGCGGCCGCCTCGTCCAGCCCCGATACCGGGAGACCCTTGGGGTACGAACCGGGGTAGCCGGGCGCGGCGAGGACGACCGTCGCGGCGTGGCGGTCGTCGGTGCGGAGGCGGAGTGCGCCGAGCCGTCCGTGAGCCAGCGCCTCAAACAATTCCAAGGTTTGGTTGGTGGGCAATAACGGCATCAACACCTGCGTCTCCGGGTCACCCAGACGCACGTTGTACTCGATCACCTTCGGCCCATCCTGCGTCTGCATCAGCCCGACGAACAGCACGCCGGTGAACGGGTGCCCCTCGGCTTGCATCCCCATCAGCGTCGGCTCAACGACGGTGCGGCAGATTTCGGTGAGCCGTTGGCCCGTCAGCACCGGCGCGGGCGCGTACGCACCCATTCCGCCCGTATTCGGCCCGACGTCGCCGTCAAGCGCCCGCTTGTGATCCTGCGCGGGCGGCAGCACGAGGTACGTCGTTCCATCGCAGAGGGCAAACACACTCGCCTCCTCGCCTGCGAGCCGCTCCTCGAGCACGACCTCGTTGCCCGCCGCGCCAAACGCTCCGTCGAACGCCGCGTGCAACGCCTCCACGGCCTCGTCCGCCGAATCGGCTACGACGACGCCCTTGCCCGCTGCCAGCCCACTCGCCTTCACGACCACCGGGCGGCCCGCCGTGAACGAAGCGCGGATGTACGCTTCGGCTTCGGCGGCTTCCAACGCATGGAACGTTCGGTGCGCGGCGGTTGGGATGCCGTAGCGCTGCATAAACGCCTTGGCAAACGCCTTCGAGCCTTCGAGCTGCGCCGCGTAGGCCGACGGCCCCACCACCGAAATGCCCGCATCCCGAAGCTGGTCGACCAGACCTGCCACGAGCGGCGCTTCCGGCCCGACGATCACGAGGTCGGCGGAGAGGTCTCGGGCGAGCGCTACGAGCGCCGAAACGTCGTCTGACGCGACGGCGTGGTTGATGCCAAGGGCGGCGGTTCCGGCGTTTCCGGGCGCAAAATGCAGGTGGGGCGTGCGCGGACTGCGGGCCAGCGCCCAGCCGAGCGCATGCTCCCGCCCGCCGCCGCCCACGACGAGGACGTTCATTCGGATGTACCTTGGGTTCGATTGCCTCGCCAAGTTACGCCTCCTTCGTCCCCCTTTATGCGCGCCATTTTCGCTGCTGCCGCCGCCATCGCCCTGATCGCCCCCGTCGCAACGGCGCAGATTACCACGCAATCTCCCCAGCCCGACTCGTCAGCCGTAGACACGCTGGGCATGCCGGGTCTTCCCGATGCCAGCTACGGCGGAGAAGAAGGCGCGAAGGTGTCGATCTCGCCCAAGGTGTACGCGCCGTTTTTATGGTCGCCCACGGCCGGGCTGGGCATCGGCTACGGCGTCGAGGTGCAGAACCTCGGCTGGGCCGGATCGTCGGTGCTCGTCACCGGCCTCACGTCGCAACGGATCGGGCGTTACGGCGTCTACGCGAGCACCCGCACCCCCTACGCGCCCGGCGTCAATGCGATGCTGAGCGGCACGTTCGAGACGACGGGGCGGCGCTACTACTACGGCCTCGGGCCGTTCTCGGACCTCGACAACAAGATCGCCATCGAGAAGCAGACGTACGAAGCCGAAGCGCGCCTCGGCTACAGCGCTGCGCCGCGTGCCGCGCGCCGCGTCCAAGCGTTTGGACGCTACCAGTTTCACCAGACACGAACCGCCAAAGACCTCGACCGCGGCGCACAAAGCCGGTTGGATTCCACGTCCGCTGCCAACCTCGCCTTCGCGCTCGCCCACGACATCGGCGTGGTGACGGGCGGCGTTGAGGCGATCTGGGACGAGCGCAACAACATCTTTGTGCCACGCTACGGCTTCATCGGGCAGGTGGGCGTAAGCTACACCGCCGCCACGAGCGGTGCTGACGTGTCGTTTCTGCGCACCTACGGATCGTTCAACTACTTCTTGCCCATCGAGTGGCGAAGCTCCACCGTCCACGCCCGCGTCGTTGTGTCGAGCGTGGATAACGTGCGCGGCAACGACCCCGTCCCGTTCTTCCTGCTGCCGACGTTCGACACCGACTACGGCCTCGGCCTGGCCACCCAGCGGTTCTATGCCAACGACTTTTTCCTCGCGAGCGGCGAGGTGCAGTCGCCGGTGTTTTTGACCGGATTCTTGGACATCGACGCCATCGCAGGGGCAACGTTCTACAACGCATACGACAACATCTTTCGCCAATTCCTTCCGATCCCGTCGCTGGCCCAGAACCGCCTGGACGACGACCGCTACCCGCTGCGAATGGCTCTCGGCGGCGGCCTTCGGCTGTCGTCCGCGCTCGTGCCCGGCCTTGTGCTGCACGGCCAGCTCGGCTTCGGCCCCGAAGGGCTGTCGTTCACCACGTTCAACCTCGTCGCCGACCTCCGCGCCGCCCGCCCCATCCTGCGCGGGCTGTAACGCACGGCTTCCAAACGCGAGAAGGCCTCGCTTCCGGGTGGAAACGAGGCCTTCGCTGTTTTGGTCGGGACGGCGGGATTTGAACCCACGACCCCCTGCACCCCATGCAGGTGCGAAAAGCCCTCTCAGGTGTCAAAAAACAGGTCTTCCCGCTTTCGTGGGGAAGTAGTGGGGGAATGCCCCTCCGATGTGAGGAGCGCTTGGCCTGAATATAGGACGTTCGATCCAGAAATGGAAAAGCCTCTCGGCTGGGTCAGAGCCGAGAGGCACCTCTTGCTGCCACAGGGGCGCACGGGCATTATCCAAGCAGGCAACCATGTCGCCAACACAGTAGCCACCCAACACAAGATCGTTACGTTGGATTCAGAAACAAGTGTAACGGTCTTGATACGTCTTCCTAAAATCGAGACGCACAGTCCGTAACATCGGCCTCCAACTCTCGAATCCTCAATGGCCAAGTCCCTCGAAGTCAGTAGTCTTGTTCTCTGCGCGATGTTTGCCTTCGTGGCTTTCGGAAGCATAGACGCAGGATGGCCCTACACGCCTGCCTACATTGCGGCATCCATGCTTGGTGCTCTTGTCTACCTCGGGGCAAGAATGCTTCAGGCCCTCGAAGAAATCAAGCAGCTTCTCGCTAAAAGGTCTTCGCCAGAAAGTTGAGCAGGCTCGACGTGGTTCGCAGCAGGGCGCGAGCGGGGGCGAGCTTCGCGCCGGGCAAGTTCTCCGCCAGAAGCGCCGCTCCTTTGGCTACGGTGACGGCCATTGCTCGGCGCTCGGCCGGAGTGTCAAGCGAGTCGGGGAGTTTGATCGTGTTCATCGCGTTGTGTCTACTGGGGCTGGTACGACAGGAACAGGATTCGTCACCTCCACCTGAACAGGAGGATTGAACAGACGATGGAGGCGCTCGATGGCTGTGATCGGATCGCCTACGACAAGCAGATACACGAGCGCGAGGCCAAATGCGATCACCACGCCGTAGAACCCCCATTTGCGCACGCCTTCGCCCAGCTTCCCAACCTCTTCGCCAGACGGGAGGCTGTCGAAGATCCCACGACGCTCACGGCGGGCGGTATCCTGTTCAGTTTCGATTCGGTCGGTACGGGTCTCCACGGCGGTGATTCGAGATTCGTGGTTGCGGGCGTTGGCGGGATCGCACACGATATCTTTCAGGTCATCAAAGGCGGCCTGCGCGGCTTCGGCGCGAGCGTCGTGCGCGAGCGCGAGCGCGTCTATCTGCCTTTGAATACCCGCCAGCGCATCTCGCACAACTGGGTCAAGAGATTCATTCGGCATGGGTGGGCACGAGCCCCTCTGGCTCAAGCAGGGGGGCTACGGATTGGCGAGCACGCTCCTTCAGGCGAAGCGCCTCCACCTCCTGCTCGGCGGCCCGAGCGCGGGTGCCGAGGTGGTCAAGTTTGCGGTGAAGCGTAACCGTCTCCGCCCTGTGACCCTCCGCCTTGTCCACGAGCGCGGTCACGTCCATCACGGTTGCCGCAAGCCCTACCACCTTGCCGGACGCCGTGGGCACAAAGGCAGTCAAGTAATGACGAGTCTCTCCGGTGTGAGGTACTGTGTAGGTGGTCACAGCGGTCTCCTCGTGTCCGGTGTCCATCACACGCCGTGCTATCTTGAGCGCCTCCGCGTTGGGGTCGGCGGCGTGAAAGTCCTCCAGAGACGTACCCACCAGTTCACCCGGTTTGATGCCAAGCGCCGCAAGGCCGCCACCCACGCTCAGGCGAATGCGCTCGGTGTTGCCCTCTCGGCGGCATGGGGAACCGTCTGGAAACTCTCCGAGCAGGTGGACACAGACGCCCTGCCCCGGCTTCCACGAGTCGTAGCGTCTGTGCCTACGCAGTCGCGCCGCTATCGTCCGCTTGATGATGCCCCACCACCCGGCGATCTCATCAACGTCGTGGACAGCCTTGGCCGCCACTTCCTCTCAGATCACCCGCAGCTCTACACGCAGGCCGAGGCGAGATTTGACACGCGGCAGGCAGGGTTTGAGGTCAACTACCTCTCGTGGGTCAAGACCGTTGGCAAGGGGGCGGCCGGAGCCCGCTACTCCTCGTCCGGCTCGTGGAAGGCTGTGGACTACCAAAGGCGCGAGTACGCGCCGACGTTCTTCTACTGGATCTCGCTGGACGTAGACCGGGGGTACTTCCCTGAAGATGCGTGGGAGGCGGCCAGAAGCTTCGTGAAGAGCCTCCATCTCTGGGGTGTTGACCTTGGCCGCATCGCCGTGTCCTACACCGGAGGCCGTGGCTTTCACATCCGTATCCCTGCTGGCATGGCAGGCAATCCGATCTTCTCGTCTCCGTCTTCGGCGCGGCGAGTGTTGTCCAAGTTCGCCCGCCTGCTGACCGGCGGCGAGGAGGTAGACGAATGCGTGTTCGACCCGCGCCAGCAGCTTCGGATGATTGGATCGCGCCACGACTCGTCGGGACTCTACTGCAATGCGTTCTCTGGCGAGGAGTTTTTGGCATTCCGCTCTTTCTGGGACGTTTTGAGCGCCTGCTCTGTCAGGCGGATCTACGAGCCATTCGACCCCCGACTGGAGATCGAATGCCCAAGCTTGGTAGACCTGATGCTCGAAGCCTCGGAAATGGCCTCTGCGCCTACCGCATCCCGTCTTCCAAAGCACGGAGAGCAAAAGGCCGCGCCGGACATGCTTGAGGCTGGAGGGGGGTCGGTCATCAAAGCCGCACTCGAAGGCTGCGCCGAGGGAGAGATTTGGCACGAAGCGCGTGGGGAGCGGGTGTTCGAGGGCCGCAGCAAGCTGCTTTTCGTGGCCGCCTGCGAGATGCTTCGCAGGCACGGGCTTGGCTCCGACGTGGCTTGGCTCGGGCTGTGCGAGGTCAACGATCTGTGCACGCCTCCTCTGTCGCAAACCGACCTCAGGCACCGCTACCGCTCGGCCATTCGGTCGGTCGAGCGCGAACTCTCCATCAAACAAGGGGGCGGAAAGCCCCGGTAATCCTATGTCCAAGCACCCTGAAGCCAGCATCTTAGACGAACTCGACTACAAGTCGTGGGCTCCACTTCGCATTCGCGCCGCTGCCACTTTCATCTATGCATGGTCGATCCTGCGAAACACGGGCATGAGCTTTGAGCAGGCGTGCCTCAGCGCACTCCAGCGCGACAGCGCGGGGGCCGCTTTGCTCAAAAAGCAGCAGGACTTGCACCTCGCCCTAATGGGGGCCGTCGAGATGGCGGAAAAAATCGTCCGCCTCTCGGGCGAGCACATCGATGTAATGAACATGGCCGTCGAGCGAGAGAAGATGATTAGCGAGCTCCAGATTGCAGTCGCTACGCTCAAAAAGTTGCAACGCACATGAAGATACTCTCGTGCGAGTTCACCCCCCTGCTCGTCCACGTCTGCGACGAAATCGGCGTGTCGCCGAAGCTGGTGGCATCTCGCAAGGGACGCCCCCACTCTGCGCTGCATCTTGCCGCCAAGCAGATCACGATTGCCGCGCTGGTGCTTAGCAAACGCACCACGCATCGGGTAGCCTCGCACCTGTTTGGCTTGAAGTCCAAATCCGTCTCCATCCATCACACCAACTCTGCCCTGCGCTTGGCCGAGGAGTTTCCAGACTACAAGATCCTCTTGGCGTCTGCGATTCGCTACGCAACCGACAAGTTCGAGATCATGCCTCGAGTGCCGTGCGGCCGAAAGCCGGGCTCCAAATACCCCTCTACCAAGGGGCAAAAATCCAAGCACGATGAAAGCCACCGAACTCTCGAAGCGCATTGAAGACGCGCCCACCTGCTCCGTAAGGCTCGACCACTTCAAGCAGATGATGGCCTGCCTACTCGAAGCCTTGCCTCGTCAGGGCAAGCATCCGTCCGAAACGCTCATGACCCTTGTGGCCGAAAAACGCGGCGAGAAGGACATGCTCATTGCCTACGGCAGCGCGGCGTTCGGGAGCGTCAGACTGGAACTCTGGTGCGAGGCCAAGATCGAAACTCCGGGGTGCTGCACGGTAGATGTCAAGTCGATGGCCTTGTGGGCGGCCCAGCAGCAGGGTGACGTGCCTTGCAAGATGAAGCCGATGGAGGACAGCATCCTTCTCATGGCTAAGAGCAAAATGCGCTTCCCCGTCTACATCGATTTCGACAAGGATCGCGGAATGCACGGCGGCTTCAGCGACGAGCCAGAGCCGGGCAAGTTCGGAGGATGGATGTTTCGCTCGGCCGAGGCGTGGTCTTCGGTTGAGCACGCTGCTGCTTCGGCATCCGACGACGATCTTCGGCCCGCAATGGCGTGCATCTTGGTTGAGGGGAAGGCCGAGGACAAGGCGCTCGTGCGGGCCACCGGCTGCACGTCGCACCGCATTGGCACGTCCGAGGCCGCGTCCATCGGGTTCGACATGGGAGGCGATCCGTGGCCGGGTGGCATCATCTCGGGACTCGTTCCCCGAAGGGCTGTTGATGCCATTGGAGCGGTCAAGGGCACGCCCGAAAACCACTCGATTTCGTTCTGGAGGTCTGGAAACGGAAGCGTGGCAGGAGGCCGTTTGTGGGTCGTTTTCCCGGATGGGCTTGGAGCCTGCGCTTCGTTTCATGCACCAGACGGAGTTTTCCCTGAAGCGGTCTCTGTGGTTGAGCGTGTGACCGCTTCAGGGGGGAAGGCCGTATCGGTCGAGATCGAAGAGATCGAGAGGGCGATCAAGGTGAGCAAGATCGCAGCAGCGTCAGAGGCCCCGAGGTTCAAGGTCAGGATTCAGAGCGACGGTCTGCTCGTCATGGCAAAGTCGGAGCCCAAGCGAATGCAGAGCGCCGAGCATGTGGCCGCGTCCGCCGTAGCCGATCTGTCCGAAGATTCGGCCACGGAGTTCCACTTCTACGCGCCCGAGGCGCTTGGCGTGATTCGCAACTTGAAGAGGGGACAGGTCAAGATCACATTCGGCCGAACCCCGAAAGACCCCGCCCTGCTCGAAGACAGCGTAGGCAAAACATCGGTACTCACCACGGTCAATCCGGACATGGCCCATTCATAGCGGACATCCAATGTCCGTTTCCGTTTCGGCACTTTCTTTGACCTCGTGTTGTTGTAGGCGTCAATCCCCGAGACCATCCTCTTGGGGAGACACCAACCAAGCACGAGATGGACACACAGCACCACGGGGAGCGCCCCGAGCGGGAAACCTTTGTCGTTCCCACATCGGCGGCCACGGCCCGCCTTCGCATCGAAGAACTTGTCCAGCAGGTCGAGGGGATCAAGGCCCGCCTTCAAGATCCTGATCGCCAGTCGTCCAAGGGGAAGCGCCTCTCGACCCCGCAGTGGAGGAAGTGGCGCTCGAACACGATAAGAGCCCTAACGCTCAAAAACGAGGAGATTTCGCGCCTCAAGGCGTGGTTGCGGGCTGAACTTGCCCGCATCGACTCGTTCGTGATTGGCGCGGAGGCGGGGACGGACGAGGATCTTCTTGTGGCCGCATACCGGGCGCTCTCGATGATGAAAGAGACTGGCCTTCCCCCTGAAGTGCTGATCGTCCACGACCAGATCAAGCGCCGGGTTCATGGTCTTCAGGGCTTCGACGCAGAGCGCCCGGCCATGGCCCCGGCCTCCAAGCCCGACAAGGGGCCTTCGGTGGCCAAAGACTCCAAAGGACGGAGGCTGCACCTCAAACCCGACCTCAGTCAGCGATGATGTGACAACCCCGCTTCGCAGTCATATGATTGCTTCTGTGAAGAAATGGGGAATCGAATATGTGTCATCTATGTTTCTGACTGGAGTTTGCCGTATGCTTGGAGAGTCGCCTCGGACATCACCGGGGCCATTATCCAAGCAGGCATTATGCCAAGCTCTGAAACAGAGTGGTGTCCGATTCCGGGGTTCTCTTTCTACGAGGCATCCAACGATGGGCAGATCAGAAGTCGTCGCTCAGGCAGGTGGCGACTTCTGCACCCTTGGGTGGACAAGCAGGGGTATGAACGGGTGAGCCTCCGTGGCGACGAGGTGCCCGAAAGGGACTACTACGTTCACCGCATCATCTGCTTGACCTTTGACGGCGATCCTCCCTACACATCTTCAGTAGCGCGTCATATCAACGACATTCGCACAGACAACCGGGCTTCTAACATTGCGTGGGGGTCACAGGCGGACAACTCTCACGACCGGACGCGAAACCGCATGACAGCCGCCGGTCGTGGCGCGGTCGTTGCTCTGAAGGAGCGCACCATCAGGGCCGTTCACGCGCTACTGAGCCACGAAGACGCAGGCGTTCGGTCTGTGGCGAGGGACATTATGCGAGAGGTGAGGCAGCATCAGGGCGAGTAGCCGTGAGCCAGAAGCACGAGGTCGTGATACGCCTTGTCTTGAAGATGAACGTAGCGCATTGTCATTGCGGTCGTTGTATGACCGGCCAAGAGCCGCGCCGCCTCGACGGGCAGACCGGCGGCCACCAACTTCGACAGCCCTCCGTGACGTGCTGAGTGGGGCGTAATGCTATCGGGCAAGCCCGCCCTTCTGGCACAAGCCTTCCACGTTCTCGTGAGTCTTCGCACGCATCCGATGGCTTTGCCTCGGTTCGTGTAGAACACAGGAGCCTCCGGCGGCCGTCCCTCGCATCGCCTCCGAAGAATGTCCATCGACCTTGGCGGAATCGGCTTGACGACCGTGTTGCCTGTCTTGGTCGAGAACGCTTGGCTACTGGAGATGAGCACTATGCCCCGCCCAAGGTCAACGTCGCCGCAGCGAAGCGCAGCGGCTTCGCTGCGGCGAAGCGCCAGATCAAACGACACCACGGCAAAGTCCGCGAGGTAAGGGGTTTCGCGGTGCCTGACGGCGGCCACGAACGCGGCGAGGTGATCCTCGGTCATGCACTTGGCCGCGAGTTTGTCTGGAACCACAGGCGGAGCGAGAACCGAGCACGGGTCTTGGCCGAGCACCCCCTGCTGCATCAGAAACCGGACGAACGTCCGAACGCGAGCACGGTAGGACACCCTGCTTGCTGGGGAGCATCTCAGCGATGACCACCACAAGAGCAGGTGGGCGCTGGAAAGGGCCGACGCCTCGACACCCTCTCCGATGATCCGGCACATCGGCTCAAGCACGTCGCGGTAGGCCGACAGCGTGGACGACCGTGCGGCCGAGCGGGAGTCGTAGAAGGCGTTGATGGCCACGCGAAGAGACATCTTGTGCGGGGCCGGGGTGGGCGCTGGTCTGTCAAACGTTCTCGGGTCTTGCGACCACGGATCGAACCTTCCAAGTGCGTAGGCATCCTCAAGGCGAGCCTGAAGACGAAGCGCTGTTTTGCGGTCTTGGGTTTTGAGAGCGTGCCGCTTTTTGCTCGGCTTGCGGTCTTGCGCAAAGAACACGATGGAGTACCATCCGCGCCTCGATTCAAGGTAGGCCAAGGTCTTTGGGGGAGTAGTGGGGGAGTGGTTTGCCCCAAATGTCCTTCGGCCAACCTGAGAGGCCCTTCTCGAAATGCGAGAAAGCCCCCCGAATCGCTTCAGGAGGCTTTCTCTATGGTCGGGACGGCGGGATTTGAACCCACGACCCCCTGCACCCCATGCAGGTGCGCTACCGGGCTGCGCTACGTCCCGAATTCCGGGGTGTGCCGATGCACGCGGGGAGCCAAGAAGATAACGCCTCCGCCCCAAGCCGTGCAACCCTTCGCCACGTCTGCACAGAAACCATCCATTTCTTGTCTTGGCGGCGACACGCCCTCCTTCTGCCCTACCTTTCGATTTCTCCCCAACTTAGCGTATGCTTTACGGATGTACCCAATGGATGGCGTGCGTGCTATGTGCACTTGCCCTAGTTAAGCCTGCGCTTGCCCAAGACCCCAGTGCGGTGGTGTTCGACCGCTCGACGCTCGCCCGCATCGACCTTACGCTGCCCGTCGAAAGCCTCCGGTTTCTCTACGCGGATCCGTACGCCGACACCGAAGTCCCGGCCACCTTCACCTTCACCCGCGGCTCGCTCGTCGAGACCCTGGAACAGGTTGGCGTGCGGTTCCGAGGCAACACGTCGCGGGCGGCGCAGAAGAAATCGTTCAAGGTATCGATCAACACGTTCGTGCGCGGGCGCTCGTGGCGCGGCCTCGAAAAGCTCAATCTCAACGGCGAGCACAACGACCCGTCGATGATCCGCAGCACCCTCGCGTGGGCGCTTTTTGCCGACGAGGCGCTTCCGTCCAGCCGCGCCGCGCCCGTCGAACTCTACATCAACGGCGCGTACTACGGCGTGTACGCCAACGTCGAACACCTCGACGAGACGTTTATGGAGCGCCGCTTCGGCACCGCCGACGGCGACCTCTTCAAGTGCCTCTACCCCGCCGACCTCGCCTACCGCGGCTCAAGCGGCTCCGACTACGTCCATCGCGACGGCTCCGGACGAATCGTTTACGAATGGTCGCAAGGCGCGGATTCTGTGGCCGCCTACAACCGGCTCGCCGCGTTCATCCAAACCCTCAACCAATCGTCCTCCGCCGACTTTCCTGCCCGCATCGAGGAGGTTTTCGACGTAAACGCCTTCCTCCACACGCTCGCCGTGGATGTGGTGACGGGGTCGTGGGACGATTACTGGTACAACCAGAACAACTTCTACCTTCGTTTTGACCCCGAATCGGGGCGCGTTACCTATTTGCCTTACGATTACGACAACAGCTACGGCGTGGACTGGGTGGGACGCGACTGGGGTACGCGCAATCCGTATTCCTGGGGCACGGGCACGCGCCCGCTCATGAGCCGGTTGCTCGCCGTCTCGGCCTTTCGCGCCCGCTACACCTTTTATTTGCGCCAGCTGCTTGGCGGCGCGTTTGCATCCAGCCGCCAGTCGGCCCGCATCGACTCGCTCTACACGTTGATCGACGCTGCCGCCGTGCGCGACACGTTCCGAACCAAAGACTACGGCTACTCCGTTTCCGACTTCCGCAACGCCACCACCGCCGCCGCGGGCGGACACGTCAAATACGGGCTGAAGCCGTTCGTCCAAGCCCGCCGCCAATCGCTGCTCACCGCACTCGACGCGACCAACACCGCGCCCATCGTCCATCTGCCTGAGGCACGGCCTCGTCGTCCGACCACGGCGGATACGCTCACCCTTACGGTTCGGGTGGAAGACGAGGCGGTACCGTCGGTCGTTGGGCTGGTGGAAGGCGATGCGGCCACGCCGCCGCTGCCGATGTTCGACGACGGCACGCATGGCGACGCCGTAGCAGGCGATGGCGTCTATTCGCTTCGTCTGGCCCCAACAGCCGCCGCCACACGGACGTTTCGCGCTACGGCCTCCGACGTGCTCGGCCAAATCGGCACGTCGCCCGTGCTCGCCGTGACCGTCGTTCCAGCGGCAACGGGCCTCGTCGTGAACGAGTTCGTCGCCTCCAACGACGGCGCGTTCCGCGACCCGGCAGGAGACGCCGACGACTGGATCGAGCTGTTCAACCCCACCGACGCGCCCGTGCGGCTGCTCGGCTACACCCTTACCGACGACCTCGCCACGCCCGCCAAGTGGGCCTTTCCCGACACCACGCTGCCCGCGGGAGGCTACCTGATCGTGTGGGCCGACGACGAGGCCGCCGAGGGGCCGATGCACGCCGCGTTCAAGCTTGGCGCGTCCGGCGAGGCCGTCGGGCTGTTCCGCGAGGGCGCGCAGGTGGACGCCGTGACGTTTGGCCCGCAGACAACCGGCGTTTCGACCGGACGCTCCCCCAACGGCACGGGCGGGTTCGTCGCGCTGCCGTCGATCACGCCCGGCGCGGCCAACCCGCTGATCAACGCACGCAGCGACGAGGCGCGCCCCACTGCCGACGCACCGCGCCTCTTCCCGACGCCGTTTGGGCATCGTTTCACGCTCACGCTACCGCCGTCGCCGTTGCTGTGGCGCGTGACCGTGGTCGACGTACTGGGCCGAGAGATCCTCCACGACAACCTTCCCGGCGACGTGGGTGCATGGACGTTCGACCGGGGCGTTCCGCCAGGGATTTACCTCGTGCGCGTTGCCTCCGACGGCG
>Ga0056908_1000706_pt1 | contig 17180 bp, 10 predicted proteins | sample EBPBio142010_DNA_FD_55020 | JGI IMG/M metagenome (GOLD analysis project Ga0056908, IMG submission 55020) | Wastewater treatment Type I Accumulibacter community from EBPR Bioreactor in Madison, WI, USA - Reactor 1_10/4/2010_ DNA | ecosystem: Engineered > Bioreactor > EBPR > Anaerobic-Aerobic >...
TCTCTACGACCACGGCGTCGGCGGCAACGGTGAAAACGGGTTGTGGGCGATGTACCGTCGTACCCGGTACGCCTCGGCGTCGGTGCGTACGATCCGGTCGTGGAACCGCGCCTGCCAGATCGGCCCGTCGGCCAAAAGGAGCGCGTGCGCCTGCTTGGTCACAAGGCCCTTCGCTTGGTTGACGACGTGCGCCAGCGACGCCTCGGCGTCGGCGGTCAGCACCAGCAGGGCGTGAACGTGGTCGGGCATCACGGCCAACGCCTCCAGATGCACCGTCGGATGCACGCGTGGAATGCTGTGCCAGACGGACGCGGCAAGGTGACCGATTGCGGACAGCCGTACGCCCGCCTCGCCGTCGAACGATCCGAACAGAGGCGCGCGCCGGTGCGTGCAGCACGTCACGAAATACAAGCCCGTCGAGGCGTAGTCGTACCCCGCAAGCCGTGCCGAGGGAATCCGGTAGCGTCCGCGAAAGCGCATCGGTGGGAGGGTTTCCCAGATAGAGGCACCGCTGCGCCCGGCATACCCTCCGCCGCGAAAATAACCTCCCCGCCGCCGCGCATGTCCCCCCACGCCCCGTTGCGACCATCCAAACCGTAGAGACGCCCCACTGGGGCGTCTCTACATGGGGGCGTCTCTACAACCGCCGCGATGCATTCACGTTCTACCGCGTCCGGTGGGCCCGGCCGAGCAGCCACGCGTAGGCGAAGGCGATTTCGCGGAACCGCTGGAAGCGCCCGGACGCGCCGCCGTGCCCGGCGTCCATGTTCGTCTTGAGCAGGATCGGCTCGCTGCCGGTGGTCACCTCGCGCAGCCGCGCCACCCACTTGGCAGGCTCCCAGTACTGCACCTGGCTGTCGTGCAGGCCGGTCGTTACGAGCATCGCGGGGTAGGGCACCGGGCGGACGTTGTCGTAGGGGCTGTACGAGAGCATGTAGTCGAAGGCGGCCTTCTCGTTCGGGTTGCCCCACTCGTCGTACTCGAACGTCGTGAGCGGAATCGAGGCGTCGAGCATCGTCGTCACCACGTCCACGAACGGAACGTCGGCCACGACGCCGTCCCACAACTCGGGCCGCAGGTTCGCCACCGCGCCCATCAGCAGCCCGCCCGCCGATCCGCCCTGCGCGTAGAGCCGCTGCGGGGCGGCGTACCGCTGGGCAATGAGGTGTTCGGCGGCGGCGACGAAGTCGGTGAACGTGTTGCGTTTGCGCATCAACTTGCCGTCTTCGTACCAGCCGCGCCCCATCTCCTCGCCGCCCCGGATGTGGGCGATGGCGTAGACGAAGCCCCGGTCGACGAGCGAGAGCCGGGCCACGGAGAATCCGGCGGGGAGGGCGTAGCCGTAGGAGCCGTAGCCGTAGAGCAGCAGCGGCGCGGAGCCGTCGACGGGCGTGTCGACGCGGCGCAGCAGCGAGATTGGAATCCGCGTGCCGTCTGCGGCGGTGGCCCACAGGCGCTCGACGGCGTATCGGGCGGGGTCGAAGTCGCCGATGACGCGGTCTTGCTTGACGACGGTGCGCTGCCGCGTGCGGGTGTCGAAATCGACCACGGCGGCGGGGTCGGCCATCGTCGCGTAGGTGAACCGGACGGTCGGCGTGTCGTAGCCGGGGTTGGCCGCGAGGCCGGCGGCGTATGCGGGCGCGTCGAAGGCCACGTCGTGGTCGAGTGTGCCGTCGGGGCGGCGCACCCGCAGGCGCGTCAGGCCGCCCTCGCGTTCTTGCGTGACGAGCACGTCCTTGAACGCCTCGAAGCCCTCGACGAGCGCCTCGGCGCGGTGCGGCACGAGCACGCTCCAGGGCTGGCTGGGGGCGTCGGTGCGGAAGAGTTGGAAGTTGGGCGCGCCGCCAATCGCGCCGTCGGCGCCGAGGTTCGAGCGGACGATCCAGCCGTCGTCGGTGTGGTCGATCTGGTACTCGTGGCCGCGCTCGCGGGGGCGGAACGGCACGAACGCGCCGCCGGGATCGTCGGCGGGCAGCACGAGCGCCTCGGTGGTGAGCGTTTGGTCGGACGAGACGACCACGAACCGGCGGTCTTTGGTCGTCGCCACGTCGACGTAAAACTCCTCGTCGTCCTCTTGGTAGACGACCGCGTCGTCCGACGGGTCGGTGCCGAGGCGGTGGCGGACGATCTGGAACGTGCGAAGCGTCTCGACGTCTTGCCGCGCGAAAAAGAGCGTCGCGCCGTCGGCGGCCCACGCGAGGCCGGTGGACGCGGGCGAGAGCACGTCCGGCAGCCACGTCATCGTCTCGGCGTCGAGGATGCGGACGGTGTAGATGCGCCTCCCGACGGTGTCCTCGGCGAAGGCCACGAAGCGCCCGTCGTCGGTCACGTCCATCCCCCCGACGGCGTAGTACGGGTGGCCTTCGGCGCGGGCGTTGCCGTCGAGCAGTACCTGCTCCGGCTCCGTCATCGCCTCCGGCGAACCGGCGCGGCGGCAGAAGAGCGGGTAGTCCTTGCCCGCTTCGTAGCGCGTGTAGTACCAGAAGCCCCGGTCGTAGGTCGGCGCAGAGGCGTCGTCCTGCACGATCCGCCCGACGATCTCGTCGTAAAGGGCGTCCTCGGTGGCCCGGTTGGGCGCGGTGATGGCCTCGGCGAAGGCGTTCTCGGCGTTGAGGTAGGCGATCACCTCCGGGTTGTCGCGCTCGCGCAGCCAGTAGTACGGGTCTGGGCGGGAGACGCCGTGTTCGGTGTGGACGTGCGGTTTTGGGGCGGGGCGAGGCGGCGTTTGGGCAGCGGCGGCGCGGACGGTCACGAGGCAGAAGAGGGCGAAGACGAGGCGGCGAACCCTCGGAGGCGGGGAGACGATCCGGTTACGATCCGACCGCCGCGGCGTCAGCGCATCCGCACGAGCGGCTGGACGAGGCGATGCCCGCCGGCCGACAGCCGGACGAGGTAGCGTCCGGGCGGCAGCGCCGAGGCGTCGAGCGTGGCGGTGTGCGTTCCGGCGGACAGCGGGCTGTCGGCGAGGCGGAGCACCTCGCGTCCGAGCATGTCGAACACGGCGAGCGTGGCCGTTCCGGGGGCGTCGAGCGAGAAGCGCACCGAGGCCACGTCCCGCGTGGGCGTCGGCGTGGGCGGCTGAAGCGAGAACGTGGGGGAGGAAGGGTCCTCCGTCTCCGACGTTGGAGCGTGGGCGGGCAGCCCGACACGGAAAACGGCTACCGAGTCTTCCAACGTCCCCGAAGACAAGCCCGCCACGGTTATCGTGCGGTCCTGTGCCTCCGACCGTCCCGCAGGCCCTTGGGCGGCTTTCAAGCGATTCAACCTTGCCATAGGCCCCGTGAACTCCAGAAGCCCCGCCGGGCCGACCTCCGTTTCGGGAGTGCCATCGGGCCGCAGGACGAAGAGGCCAGCCACGGGACCGACGCGGGTGCCGAGAGCCACCACATGCCCGCTATGCAGCGGCAGGACCGTGTCCGGAAGGAAGGGCACGTGCACAGGCGTACGAACGCCATCGTTTCCGAACGCCGTATTGGGCTGCCCAGACGCGTGAAGGGCGTAGACGCGGGCAAGGACGCCTTCCACGCCTTGTATCCCGCTAAAGGCGGTCACGAGAAGACCGTACGTTGGATGCCACGTCAGAACGACATGCCCGAGGCCTACGGGAGAATTCCACCGTCCCCCGGTGCCAAACGCTGGATCGAGGGTGCCGTCGGGCGCAAACCGGACGACACCCTCGATCCCGGCCATGGTACCCGCAAGGTAGAGGCTTCCATCGGGGCCGTATGCGAGGGCACGGGGAGTGTCGATCCTGTCCGTTCCACTTAGTCCGGCACCTTGGAGGTCGATGCGGCGAACCCCTCCGGGGCCGAAGGAGGGGTCTGGATGAGCGTATTGGTCAACGCGCATCAGCCCGATATCCTCTGCGGTGTTGGGCCCGTCGGCGAGGGAAATCGGGCCGGCCAGCACCGCGCCTCCCTCTGCATGGGTGTGAACAGCGGCAGGCCACAACCCGCTGATAGGGAACGGCCCACGTTCTTCTGCTTGGAGGGAGGCGGGCAAGTTGTAGAGTCGCCCGGGGGTGAAGGTGGCCATAGTCATTCCCAGCACTCCGTTTCCAAGAGCGACAAAAGGCCACGCCGGGGCGTTCCGAACCGGGGCACCTGCACGCCCGTGTACGTCCAACGGCACGAGGGTCGAGGACGCGCCCTTATACGACGACGCGCCCGTATAGAGGCTGAGCACCGTGCTTCCGTCGGACCGAACGACGAGTGCTGAAGGGATGGCACGGGCCACGACGCTGGCTTGTTTGTCCACAACGGCGATCTCCAACGGCTGCAAATCGGCCCCGAGATGGAGGAACTGCGTGAGTTCATGGCGCGGACCCATCCCTGCGACGAGCCAGCGACCGTCGGGGCGAGCGGCTACGGCACTGAGGCTTTCATTGGTCGAGGCGTTCAACGGCGTTATGGTCTCTTGGACCGCGCCATCAGGCCGCAGGAGGGTCAGATGCGAGAACCGCCCGTCGCCGCCCACACCCAGAATCGACCCGTTGGGACTTAGCGCCATTGCGCTCATATACACCCACCCGTAATCGTTCGTGGAGCCAACTTGGACCACCCCACTGGTCCCGAAAGCAGGATCAGGCGATCCGTCAGGCAGCAGCCGCCCGAACACCTTGGACGCATAGGCGAGCGCACCGGTTGTAATGCGCCCGTTTTCATCGATGATCACGCCCACGATCTGCGAGACGATGGGCGCGATGCCAATCGAGGCGCTTCCGTTTTGTCCGAAAGACGGATCCAACCGGCCATCTGGAAGCAGACGCACGACACGTATCCCATCGCGTGCTCGCCCTGCTGCGACGTATCGTCCGTCGGATTGGCGGGCGACGCGGGAAAGCCCTTCTGCGACGGAGTCTGGAAGTAGAACGATTCCGTTGGTGCCAAACGAAGGGTCAAGGGAACCGTCGGGAAGCAGCCTCACGACCATCCCTTGCAACGGTTCGTTGGGCAGGTTCGACGAGCCAACCGCTACGACGCGTCCATCCGGTTCGACCACGAGCGAGGACACTTGGTCATTTGTCGCGCGTCGAGCAGCCGTCCCGTCTGTTCCCCTGAGCGGGCTTGGGGTGTTGACGAGTCGTTCGCCGTTCGTTCCCCAGGAGCTGTCGCGAAGCCCATCGGGACGAAACCGGGTAAACAGGAAATCTGCGTCGACGCTGTCGGGTCTGGGTTCATCCCAGGTGCCCCACCTGCGCACCTCTTGGGTACGAGCGGCGAGAAAACGCCCGTCGGGCAGGCGCACCACGGGTCCTCCTAAGGAGCGGAACGGACGCATCCCCTTGTCTCCCCAGGTCGTATCGAGGCGGCCGCCTGCTGTAAAACGGAGGATCGCCTCTCCAAACGTGGTTGCGCTCCCGTCCTCGTGCACGAGGAGGGTTGTGGGATGGGTGAGCACCGGTTGCTGGTCTACGAGAGACACATACACGACGCCGTCCGTGCCGAAGGTAGGGTCGAAGGTCTGGGCGGACGCGGAGGGGGCGAGGATGCCGACCATCGCGCCGACGAGGGCCAACCATCGCTGCATGGCAACTGTGAAGAGTCGTGCCGTAGAATATAGCCGCCCCCTCCCGTTGAAGCAAGGCTACACCCAAGGCAATCTCCCGTGCCCTCGGCTGAACCTTCGTCACGCTTCGGGCATTCACGCCGTCCGATGGCCTCTCCCGACGAACCTCTGCTGACGCTGCTACGTCGCCGCGCCGAGTATTCGGTGGCGGAGATGCGTCGCCGAAACGATCCGTACGCTGCTCTTCGGGAGCGGCTGTCGGCACAGACGCCGTACCTCGCGGGCGTGTGGGGGCCGGTGGGGCGACGCGCCCGCGAACCGCTGAAGACGCTGCGTGTGGCCACCTACAACGTCCACCGATGGGCAGGCGTGCGCGGCGGCAACGCGTTTGTCCCCGAGCGGGCGGCGGCGGTACTCGAACGTCTCGACGCCGACGTGATCGCGCTGCAAGAGGTGCTGCGTCCGTTCGACGCGCCGGATCTGCTGGCCGAATTGGCCAATCGACTTGGCCGCACGCTGGCGTTTGCCACTACGCGCATCCACCGCAACGGCGAACTCGGCAACGCCATCCTCACCCGCCGCGCCCTCGACGACGCCTTTACGCTCGACCTCACCACCGGACGGCTCGAACAGCGGGCGGCGCTGGCCGTGACGCTCGATGCGGGCGCGGGCCATCCGCTCTCCGTGGTGGCCACGCACCTTTCGCTGGTGGACCGCACGCGCAAGCGGCAGGTGGAGATGCTCTTGGGCGAGCCGCGCCTGTCGGGGCCGGTGGTGCTGCTTGGCGACATGAACGCGTGGCGCAAGTGTCCGGCGGTGCGCGACCTCGACGCGGCCTTCGAGGACGACCGTCACCACAACCGCGCATGGCCGGTGTCGTACCCGGCGATGGCCCCCGTGCTGGCGCTCGACCGCATCTACGCCCGTGGAGCCACCGTGACAGGGCTGACCACGCTCGACGATGGAACGTCCCGGCAGGCATCGGATCATCTGCCCGTGCTCGCGACGGTGGCGTGGTAAAGGCCGGTTGGGGGGGCTTGTGCGTCGATCCTGTGCATATTCAAGGATCGGGTTCACTCTTGACGCTGACCGCAGGCCGTGCGAAAGTCGGGGGGAGAACACCGCCGGAACGCTCAAAACAGCTGGGCCGCACAGTATCCTACCGGCTTCGCGGGGTGTAACCGCTCGCTGCCGGTGCCGACGGTTCGCCTACCCTCCATCCTTCGCCCCTCGCACGTCCCTTGTCTCTCCACGACGCGCTCGTCGCCATCGTTCTCGGCCTTGTCGAAGGGGTCACCGAGTTCATTCCTGTCTCGTCGTCGGGCCACCTGATCGTGGCCACCGAGGCGCTTGGGTTGCACGCCGACGATCCGAAGATGGTGGTGTTCAACATCGTCATCCAACTGGCCGCCATCTTGGCCGTCGTATGGATCTACCGCGCCAAGATTCTGGATTTGCTGCGGCGGCTCCCGCGCGATCCCGTGGCGCAGCGGTTTGCGATGGCCGTGGTGGTGGCCACGCTCCCGGCGGCGATCATCGGGCTGAAGCTGGACGATTGGATCGAGGCGAATCTCTTCTCGACGAAAACGGTCGCATGGGCGCTCATCGTGGGCGGCATCGGCATCTTGTTGGTCGAACGGTTCGCCTCTACGCGCCGCAGCCGCGTGCCCGAGATGGAAGACATCCGTCTTGGCGACGCGCTCAAAGTGGGCCTTGCGCAGTGCCTCGCGCTGTTCCCCGGCGTATCGCGTTCCGGCGCGACGATCATGGGCGGGATGGGCTTCGGCCTCAGCCGCCGCGCCGCCACGGAGTTCTCGTTCTTCCTCGCCATCCCGGTGATGGTGGGCGCGAGCCTGCTCAAACTGGTCAAGGAGCGCGACGCCCTCGCCGTCTCCGACGTGCCGTTTTTTGCGCTGGGCTGCCTTGTGGCGTTCCTGAGCGCCCTGGTGGTGGTGCGCTTCCTCATCCGGTTCGTTGCCACCAACTCGTTCAACGGCTTTGCGTGGTACCGCATCGCCGTCGGGGCCGTGCTGCTTGGCTTAATCGCGCTCGGCTGGATGCCGGGATAACCGACTGAAGGATACGGTAGATCGGTAACGTATCATAGGCCTATTCCAACCGCCTCACCATGCGTCCTGTGATTTCTGCCCTCGGCCTTGCCGCCGCTTGCGCCGCGCTCGTCGTGGCTGCGCCACGCCCCGAGGCCTCGGCGGTCTACGCCGAACCCGAAGAAGAGGAATTCAAGCAAGACCGCCCCGACGAATTCCAACGCTACTTCGCCTCGATTCGTGAACCCGACGGCGGGGCAGGGGAAGGGTATGCACCGGGCTACCAGGTGCGCGCCCTCGATGCGGCGATGGCGGCGGCCAAAACCGGCTCGATGCTGACGTGGGAAGAACACGGCCCGGCCAACGTTGCGGGGCGCGCGCGGGCGCTGGCGCGCGACGTGCGCGACGCCTCGAACAACACATGGTTTGCAGGCACGGCGGGCGGAGGCATCTGGAAGACCATCAACGGCGGCGTGTCGTGGACGAACGCCTCTGGAACGATGCCCAACCTTGCCGTGAGCGCGTTGGCGCAAGCGCCGAGCCTGACTACGACGTTCTACGCCGGCACCGGCGAGGGCTTCGGCAACGCCGATGCGATTCGAGGCTCAGGCATCTTCAAGTCCACCGACGGCGGTACGACGTGGGACGTGCTCCCGGCGTCGTTTAGCGCGGGCATCGTCACCGTCAACCGCCTGCGCGTCTCGCCTACCGACGCCAACCGGGTGGTGGCCGCCACCACGACCGGCATCTACCTCTCCACCGACGGCGGCGCGTCGTGGACGAAGAGCACGACGGTGACGGCCCCGACCCAAGACCTCGTGGCCACGCCCGACTTTGGCGTGCTCGTGGCGAGCGTGGACGGCACGTGCAGCAGCACGCCGCCGCGCCTGTACCGCTCCACCGACGGCGGCGCGTCGTGGGCGCTCACCACCGGGTCGAGCATTGCGGGCGGGCGCAGCGAGCTGGCCATCGCGCCGAGTCGCACGCAGCGGATGTACGCCACCGTGGAAGCGTGCGACGGCACGTCGAAATTGCACGTTTCCGACGATACCGGCGCGACGTGGAAGGCCGTCGCCAACGCTTCCGATTCAAACTGGCTGGGCGGGCAAGGTTGGTACGACAACAGCATCGCCGTGCACCCCTTCAACCCCGACGCGATCTTCGTAGGCGGCATCGATCTGTGGACGGGAACGGTGACGAACGCCACCGGCACGTCGCCTACGGCGTCGTTCACCAAGCGGACGTCGTGGAGCGCCAACCCTTCAGCCACGAACTACATCCACGCCGACAACCACGCCATCGTCCCGTTTGTCACCAACGCCGCGACGCAGGCGTACAACATCCTGACGGCCACCGACGGAGGGATGTTTGTCTCCTCCAACGGCGGCATTAGTTGGAGCGCCCGCAACGGCGGCCTGACGACCACGCAGTTCTACGGGGCCGACAAGCAGCCAGGCGCGGCGGTGTATGCCGCCGGTGCGCAGGACAACGGCACATGGATTTCGCCGTCCAACCCCGGCAGCACGTCGGCGTGGACGCGCTACCTCGGCGGCGACGGCTTCGACACCATCTTCAACGATGCGGGCGAGTTTATCGGCTCGCTCTACTACAACCAGCTTTACCGTTTTACCAGCAGCGGCTACACCGATGCCACCACCGGCCTCGACGATGTGGGTGACGGGCTCGGGCCGTTCATCACGCATCTGGGCCATACCCGCGCCAATCCGGATCGCGTGCTCGCGGGCGGCGTCAGCGGGATGTGGCGTTCCGACGATTTCGGTCGCTCGTGGAGCGCGGCGGCGATGGTCAACACCGGCGTTTCGGGTGCGTCGTGGGGCTTTACGGGCCTACGCACGGTCGTGGCCGTGTCGATGGCCGACTCCCGCGTGGCGTGGGCGGGCCACCGGATGAGCACGAACGGCAACGTCTGGGTGTCCACCGACGGTGGCGGATCGTTTCGGCCCACACCCAACGCCTCGGGCATCTCGGCTCGGTTGTCCGGTTTTGCCACCCATCCCACCGACCGCAACACCGGCTACGCGCTCTTCTCCGTGGCCGACGCGCCCAAGATTCTGCGCACCACCGACCTCGGCCAGACGTGGACGAGCCTGACGGGCACGTTTGCCGCCGGCGCGGCGCTCTCGTCCAACGGCTTTCCCAACGTGGCCGCGTACAGCCTGCTCGTGATGCCGTACGACCCGAACGTGATGTGGGCGGGTACGGAAATCGGCCTGTTCGTCTCCACCAACGGCGGCGCGTCGTGGGCGTATTCCAACGACGGGCTGCCGCCAGTGGCCATCTGGCAGATGCGCCTCGCCGACGGCGGGCGCGTGGTGCTGGCGACCCACGGACGCGGCGTGTGGACGGTCGCGGTGCCGGAACTGGCGACGTATGTGTACCCGCAGGGCATCACGCCGCCGCTGCTGTCCACGGCAGGCTTTACGGCGGCGGGGTTGGTAAGCGCATCCGGAACGGCTCGCGCCCCCTACGACTCGCTGGTGGTGAAGGTGGACGATGTGACGGTAGCGAAGATCACGACGCCCGCGTCCGGCCAAGCCTTCGACGTGAGTACGCCGGTGGCGACGACGCCCGCCCGTACGGTGCTCGTGCAAGCCATCGGCTACAGCGGCGGTGAGCCGTACGCATCGAGTGTGAAGAGCGTGAATGTATACGCCATCGGTGCCCCCGTCGTGACGTACCTCAACGCCTTCGACGCCCCGTCCGACGGTAGCGACTTCCTCTCCGAAGGCCCCGGCTTCGGCATCCGGACGGTGAGCGGCTTCTCGACGAGCGTCGCCGCCAACCTCGGGTCGCCCTACCAATCGGGCGTCGAATACACCTACCGCTTTACCCGCCCGGTGACGGTGGCAGCCTCCGACGCGATCGTGCGCTTCAACGAGATCGCGCTGCTCGAAGCCTGCGACGACGGATCGACGTACTGCGCTACCGGTTACTACGACTACGCTACGCTCGAAGGCTCCCGCGACGGCTCGACGTGGCTTCCCTTGGCGGGGCCGTACGACAGCCGGGGCAGCAGCCTCTGGTACAACGCCTACAAAAGCGCGTCCGCGCCCACACCGGCGATGTTCCAGACGCGCACCGTCAACCTTTCCCCAACGTTCAGCGCAGGCGAAAACATCTTCCTGCGTTTCCGCCTTTCGTCCGACGGCAGCGTGACGAGCTGGGGATGGGCGATCGACGATCTCGAGATCCAACCCAACGCCGTCGCCAACGACGAGGTGTCGGAGGCGGTGCGCGCCACGGCCCTCCGGACGGTCTTCCCCAACCCGGTTCGTTCCAGCGCATCGGTGGAAGTGGTCGTTGCTGAAGCCGGCCCTGCCGACGTGTTCGTGGTGGATGTGCTTGGGCGGCGCGTGCGTACGCTGCACACGGGCACGCTCGCTCCCGGCACCCATCGCCTGACGCTCGACGCGGCAGGCCTGAGTGGCGGGTTGTACTTCGTCCGCCTCGACGCAGGCGCGGTGCACCAGACGCGTGGTCTCACGGTGGTGCGGTAGCCTACAGAGGCCGTGTCGTAGATTCCGGAGCGGGGGCTGCATGCGCAGCCTTCGCCCGACGCCGTTTTCTCTCCCGGTCTATGTTGCGTGCCGACGCCGACGCCCTCGTCCAACGCCTTCTTGCGGCGTTGCCGCCCACCCGCACCTACACCCGTGCCGATCTTGCCGGGCCGGATATGCCGCGGCCGGTCGGCCATTTTCTGCAACAATCGCTCGACCGACGGCTCGAACTCGAAGCCGAAGCGGCCCGCCGGGCGCGGTCGGCGTGGTTCGGCTTCGATGCCCCGGAGGTGCAGGCCGCCGAGCAGGCGTACTGGCTGTCGGTAGGACGCTACGCCCAGATTCCAGCCTCGGAGTGGGCGCGGGCCGTCGAGCAGACGGTGCACCAGGTGGTGCCGTACCTCGTTGCGCCGGCGCAAACGCTTGTTCATTTCGTCTACGCCGACGGAGCCGACAGCCTGCCGGTGGCGACGCTCGAACGGCGGATGCGCTACTTCCAGCCGTACCCGTACCTCCGCGACGTGGTCGGCGAGTACGCCCGCCAGAAGGGCCTTGACGCCATCGCGCGCGACGATTTCTCCCGCCTGCTTGCCCGCATCGAGGCACGCACGGGCACGGCCTACGACGCCGACGGCCTCGCCGCGCTGGCCGAACCGCTCTTCGAAACCCTCGGCGACGGCCCGGAGCGCCGCGTGGCCCGCGAACACGTCGTACGCTTTTTCTCCGACAAGGGCCTGCCCGATGTGGTGCAGCGCCTGAGCGCCGGACCGGAGCGCGTGACGCCCGCCGACGTGCAGGCCGCCATCGCGGTAAATAGGGTAGGGGACGTGGTTGGGAGCGATCTCGGATCGTTTCCAACGGATCCCGCACCCATCGCGTCGCCCGCGCCCATCGTGCCCGATTTGCCTGCGTCCGTCGCGCCAAAGCCCGCGCCGCCGCCGTCCGACGGCCCGCGCTGGCAGCATGCGCGGGCGACCGACGCCCCGGCGGCTGCCGACCGCCTCGCGCCGTCGAGCGACCCCACGCCGGCATGGAAACGCCTGCTGCGCGGGGCAAACGACGACACCGTCCGGCTTGAGGTCGCGGTGCTCGGCGAGGCTGCTGCGGCGCACCGTAAGCGCTTCGTCAAGGACCTGTTCGGCGGCGACGCCCGCGCCTATCAGGACGCTCTCGCCGATCTCGCCCCGCTGCGCACCTGGGACGAGGCCGCTCGCGCCATTGCCGCGACGTTCCGCGCCCGTGAGATTGACCTGTACGACGAGTCGGCGGTCGCCTTCACGGACCTCGCCGAGCTGCGCTACCTCGCCTGACCAAGCCCGGCACATGAGGCGTCGACGTCGGGATCCAACCGTGCCCGCCGCGCTTCTTCGTCTTGGCTCGACTTCTCTACCCCGTTAATGGCTCGCCCGAAAAAGGCCCTCGACGCCAAGGAAACCCCCTTGCAGCGCCAGTACGCGAAGATCAAGGAGCGTCACCCCGGCGCCATCCTGCTCTTCCGCATGGGCGATTTCTACGAGACGTTCGACGACGATGCGGTGACGGTCTCGGGCGTGCTCGGCATCACACTCACCAAACGGTCGAACGGCGGTGCGTCCGAAACGCCCCTGGCCGGCTTTCCGCACCACGCCCTCGACCAGCACCTGCCGAAACTGGTCGCCGCCGGGCTGCGCGTGGCCATCTGCGAACAGCTCGAAGACCCGAAATTCGCCCGTGGCATCGTCAAGCGCGACGTCGTGGAGGTCGTCACGCCCGGCGTGCTGCTGCGCGACGGACTGCTCACGCCGCAACGCGCCACCTACGTCGTGGCGCTCCGGTTCGAGGGCGAACGCGTCGGCCTCGGCATCCTCGACGCCTCCACCGGCGAGTTTCTGGTGAGCGAAACGCCCCGTGACCGGTTGGACGACGTGCTGCTGGCCGTCTCGCCCGCCGAGGTGGTGGTGGACAAGCGCCAGCGCGAACTGCTGCCGCAATGCACCCTCGGCTACATCGTCACCCATCTGGACGACTGGGCCTTTGGGCAAGACTTTGCCACCGAGGTGCTCGTGCGACACTTTAAGACGCACAGCCTCAAAGGGTTTGGCGTGGACGACCTCGCGCTCGGCCTGCGCGCCGCCGGGGCGGTGCTGCACTACGTCTCGGAGACGCAGCGCGGAAGCCTGCCGCAGGTGCGCCGGCTTGTGCGGTACGCCAGCGAGGACTACATGGCCCTCGATCCGCAAACGAAGCGCAACCTCGAACTCGTGGCCGGCACGTCGGGCACAGAAGAAGGCTCGCTCGTGGCGCTACTCGACGAGACGCGCACGCCGATGGGCGCGCGCCTGCTCCGTCGCTGGCTCGTCCGTCCGCTCTCGAAAGTCACCGCCATCCGCAAGCGTCAGGATGCCGTGGAGGCGCTCGTGGACGATACCCGGCTGCGGGAGGCGGTGCGCAGCGAACTGCGTGGCGTGGGCGACCTCGAACGCCTCGCCGCTCGCCTTGCCGCCGGACGCGCCACCCCCCGCGACGTGGCGGCACTCGGCCTCACGCTCCGTCAGATTCCCACCGTCAAGGCGCTGCTCGAAGGCCACGCCTGCGACACGCTCCGCAAGATCGCCGACGGCCTTTCCGTCTGCGCCGACGCCGCCGACCGCATCGCTCGTGCTTTGGTGGACGAACCGCCCGCCAACCTCGCCGACGGCGGCGCGCTGCGCGACGGCTTTTCCGAAGACCTCGACGAACTGCGCAGCCTCGCCCGCAGCGGCAAAGACTGGGTGGCCCGCCTGCAAATCACCGAGGCCGAACGCACCGGCATCCCCAGCCTCAAAGTGGGCTACAACCGCGTTTTTGGCTACTACATCGAGATCACCCACGCGCACAAGGCGAAAATCCCGGACGACTACATCCGCAAGCAGACGCTCGTGGGGGCGGAGCGGTACGTCACGCCCGACCTGAAGGAGCGCGAGGAGAAGATCCTCTCGGCGGAGGAAAAGGCGCTGGCGCTCGAAGCCCAGCTCTTCGGCGAACTGCGGATGGCGCTGGCCGACGAAGGCGCGGCGTTCGCCCACAACGCCCAGCTCTTGGCCATGCTCGACGCGCTCGCGGGGTTTGCCGAGGTGGCCGTCCGGCGCGATTTCGTGCGGCCCGACGTGGACGACTCCCGCGTGCTCGACATCCGCGAGGGGCGGCATCCGGTCGTCGAAGCGGCGTTGCCGCCCGGCGAGCCGTTCATTCCCAACTCCGTCCGCCTCGACCCCGACGCCGAGGTGATCGAGGGCGACGCCCGACAGATCGTCGTCATCACGGGCCCAAACATGGCGGGCAAATCCGTGGTGCTCCGCCAGACGGGCCTGATCGTGCTGCTGGCGCAGATCGGGTCGTTCGTGCCCGCCAAGGCCGCCCGCATCGGGCTGGTGGATCGCATCTTCACCCGCGTCGGCGCGTCCGACAACCTCGCGGCGGGGGAATCGACGTTTCTCGTGGAGATGAACGAGACGGCCAACATCCTGCACAACGCGACGGATCGAAGCCTGATCTTGCTGGACGAAGTGGGGCGCGGCACGTCCACCTACGACGGCCTGTCCATCGCGTGGGCGCTCGTCGAGTACCTGCACGAAACCTCCGACGTGGCCGCGCGCACGCTCTTTGCCACGCACTACCACGAACTCAACGCGCTGGCCGAACGCTTTGCCGGCATTCGCAACGCCCGCGTACAGGTGGAAGAGCACGACGGGCGCGTGTTCTTCCTGCGGCGGCTCGTAGACGGCGGTGCCGACCACAGCTACGGCATCGAGGTGGCCACGATGGCCGGCCTGCCCGCGCCGATGCTGGCCCGCGCCCGCGAGATCCTGCGCCACCTCGAAGCCCACGCGGCCACCGTAGACGAGGCCGGGACGGACGGTGCCGGCGGCGACGGATCGACCACGAAAACGCCAACACCGCCGACCGCACCAACCGACCGCGCCGTCCCTGCGCCGCGTCGCACCGAACACGCCGCCGCCGTCGCGCCCGCCGCGTTCCAAGCGTCGTTGTTTGCCCCGCCCGACCCGCGCCTCGAACGCATTGAGCAGGCGTTATCCGTGCTCGAGCCTGACCAGATGACGCCCATTGAGGCGTTGCTCAAACTGGCGGAGCTGAAACGGCTGCTTCGGTAGCGCTTCCATCGGAACCTTCGCCTTGGATTTCACCGCACGCCCTTGTTGGAGGCGAGCGCAACCGTTAGATTGAGCGGCCCGCCGTTCCGCTATTCGCCCTTGATGCTCCCCCGCACCATGCAACTCATCCTGTTCGGCCCTCCCGGCATCGGGAAGGGCACCCAATCGGCGCTGCTCGTGGAGCGGCTTGGCCTCAAGCACGTCTCCACCGGAGACCTGCTGCGCGGCGCCATTCGCGGCGGCACGGCCCTCGGCCAGCAAGCGAAGGCGTTCATCGACGCGGGGCGGCTCGTACCGGGGGCGCTGGTGCGCGGCATCGCCAACGAACGCCTCGCCGAAATCGGCTACGACAACGTCATCCTCGACGGCTACCCGCGTACCGTTGAGCAGGCCGAATGGGTCGACGAAGACTTCGCCGCCGCCGGACATCCCATCACCGTGGTCGTGTCCATCACCGGCGACAACGAGGTGATCGTCGAGCGCCTCGCCGCCCGCGGCCGCCCGGACGACGCGCCGGACATCGTTCGCAAACGCCTCGCCGTGTACGCCGCCGAGACCGCACCCGTCGAAGACCACTACCGCCAAGCTGGGCTGCTCGTCACGGTCGACGGCGAGGGCGACGTTGAGGAGGTCTACGGCCGGATCGTGCAGGCCATCGAGTCGGTGCTGGTTGAACGTTGATCCCCGCTCCGTGTCCGACGTTTCCGCCCTGCGGGCCTCGGTCGAGGCCGCCCTCGCCTCGGTTGTGCCTCGGCGTGCCCCCGCCGACCTCTACGACCCGTACCGCTATGTGATGGCGGGCGAGGGGAAGCGCCTGCGCCCGGTGCTGCTGTTGCTCGCCGCCGAGGCGTGCGGTGTGCCCGCCGTGGAGGCAATGCCCGCCGCCCTTGCCACCGAGGTCTTCCACAACTTCACGCTCGTCCACGACGACATCATGGATCGCGCGTCGACGCGCCGGGGCCGAGACACCGTGCACATCCGGTGGGACGAGCCGACGGCCATTCTCGCGGGCGATTTGATGATGGGCGAGTCGTACGGCCTGCTCGCCCAAACCCGCGCGGGAGACCTTCGCGTTCTCCTTGAGGCGTGGGGCGAGATGGTGCGGCGGCTGTGCGAGGGGCAGATGGAAGACATGCGCTTTGCCACCGACCTGAACGTGTCGGTGGAGCGCTACCTCCGAATGATCGACGGCAAGACGGGGGCGCTGGTAGCGTTTTGTTTCGAGGCGGGCGCCATCTTGGCCGGTGCCGACGCAGACACGCGCCGCCATCTCCACGACGCTGGGATCGAGACGGGACGGGCCTTCCAGATCCTCGACGACCTGCTCGACCTTACCGCCGACGATGTCGCGTGGGGCAAGACCGTGGGTGGCGACTTGGTGGAGGGCAAGCGCGCCTACCTGCTGCTCCGGGCGCTGGAGACGACGACCGGCGACGACCGCGCCTTCTTCCAAGCCATCGCCGACCGCCCCGGCCTCGATCCCGATGCCATTCCCGATGCCCGCGCTCGAATGGAGACAGTTGGGGTTCTGGACGACGCTCGCGGGGCTATTGCCCGCCACACCGCCGCTGCGCTTGCCTGTCTCGCAGCGCTCCCGCCGTCCGACGCCCGCGATGGGCTTGCGGCGTTGGTGCGCGACATGGCCGGGCGGGGCCGCTGAGGGGGATCGAACGCCGAACGGAGCGTATCGAAGAGGTTCTGCGTCTGTCGAGGACGGCTTTGCACGCCCCAAAGTTGTAGCACCGCTCCCGTTTCGCCCGGCATCCGGAATTCATCCGCATACCGTATCTTCCGAAAACGCCCTCTCGCAATGCTCGTCCGTGACGTCGTCGTTCGCAACCGTGCCGGCATCCACACGCGCCCCGCTTCAATGATCGTGCGGGCGGCCTCGAAGTTCGCCTCGGAGTTTTTCATCCAGAAAGACGGTTACGAGATCAACGGCAAAAGCATCATCGGCGTCATGACACTGGCCGCCG
>Ga0056908_1000723_pt1 | contig 16879 bp, 9 predicted proteins | sample EBPBio142010_DNA_FD_55020 | JGI IMG/M metagenome (GOLD analysis project Ga0056908, IMG submission 55020) | Wastewater treatment Type I Accumulibacter community from EBPR Bioreactor in Madison, WI, USA - Reactor 1_10/4/2010_ DNA | ecosystem: Engineered > Bioreactor > EBPR > Anaerobic-Aerobic >...
CAACTCGCCGAACTGCTCGAAGAACAGGCCGCGCAGTCCACCGACGGCGAAGGCGAACTCTTCCTGGTCACCCCCCGCGTCGGCACCATCTCGCCGTGGTCGTCGAAGGCCACCGACATCGCCTGGAACAGCGGCCTGCGCGCCGTCGAGCGCATCGAACGCGGCGTTGCCTTCCGGGTCGACGCCGGCAAGCGCCGCTTGTCGGCAGCCGAGCGCACNACGGTCGCCGCCCTGCTCCACGACCGCATGCTGGAAACGGTGCTCGACGACTTCGCGCAGACCGCCGACCTCTTCCGCCACTTTCCACCGCAGCCACTGGCCAGCGTCGATCTGCTCGCCGGCGGTCACGCCGCACTGGCCGAGGCCAACGTGCGCCTGGGACTGGCNCTTTCGGACGACGAAGTCGATTACCTCGTCGACCTTTTCCTGAAGGCGCAGCGCAATCCGACCGACGTCGAGCTGATGATGTTCGCGCAAGCCAATTCGGAGCACTGCCGGCACAAGATCTTCAATGCCTCGTGGGTAATCGACGGGCAGGAACGCAGCGAGACGCTGTTCGGAATGATTCGCGAGACGCACGCGGCGCACCCGGCGGGAACCGTCGTTGCCTACTCGGACAATTCTTCGGTCATCGAAGGTGCCACCGTGCCACTGTTCCACCCCGGCGCGGATGGTCGCTACGTCTGGCACGAGGAACTGACGCACATCCTGGCCAAGGTCGAGACGCACAACCACCCGACGGCGATTTCGCCATTTCCGGGCGCGGCGACCGGTTCCGGCGGCGAGATTCGCGACGAAGGCGCGACCGGCCGCGGCTCGAAACCGAAAGCCGGCCTGTGCGGTTTCTCGGTCTCCAACCTCAACATCCCCGGTGCCATGCAGCCCTGGGAAGCCGAATCGGCCGCCTACGGCCGACCGGCACGCATCGCTTCGCCGCTGGCCATCATGCTCGAGGGGCCGATCGGCGCCGCCGCCTTCAACAACGAATTTGGCCGCCCGAACCTGGCCGGCTATTTCCGCACCTACGAGCAGTTCACGGGGAGCGCCGACAGTCCTCAAGGGCGACTGCTGCGCGGCTACCACAANCCGATCATGATCGCCGGCGGCGTCGGCAACATCGCCGCCAGCCAGTCGTTGAANTCCGAAACCCTGCCCGCAGGCACCTTGCTGATCCAGCTCGGCGGTCCCGGAATGCTGATCGGCCTCGGCGGCGGAGCGGCCAGCTCGATGACCACCGGCAGCAACGCCGCCGACCTCGACTTCGCTTCGGTACAGCGCGGCAACCCGGAAATCCAGCGCCGCGCGCAGGAAGTCATCGACCGCTGCTGGCAGATGGGCGCCCCCGCTGGCGATGGTTCGGCGGCCGGCGACGGCAATCCGATTCTCTCGCTGCATGACGTCGGCGCCGGCGGCATTTCCAACGCCTTGCCCGAACTGGCGCACGGCGCCGGCTGCGGCGCGCGCTTCGAGCTGCGCGCGGTGAACATCGAGGAACCGGGAATGTCGCCGGCCGNAATCTGGTGCAACGAAGCGCAGGAACGCTACGTGATGGCCATCGCACCCGATCGCCTGGCCGAATTCACGGCGCTCTGCGCGCGCGAGCGCTGCCCCTTCGCGGTCGTCGGCGTAACCACCGGCGAGAAGCGCCTGGTCGTCGCCGACAGCCACTTCGGCAACCAGCCCGTCGATATGGACATGGACGCGCTGCTCGGCAAGCCGCCACGGATGACGCGCAGCGCCACGCACCTGCCACCGCTGGGCGTGCCTTTCGACGCCACCGCGGTGGATCTCAGGGAAGCAGCCGGCCGTGTGCTGCGCCTGCCGGCGGTCGCCGACAAGACGTTCCTGATCAGCATCGGCGACCGCAGCGTCGGCGGTCTGACCGCGCGTGACCAGATGGTCGGCCCGTGGCAGGTGCCCTGCGCCGACGTGGCGGTGACGCTGATGGCCTTTCACGGCTACCTCGGCGAAGCCTTCGCGATCGGCGAACGCACGCCATTGGCGGTGCTCGACNCGCCCGCTTCCGGGCGCATGGCCGTCGGCGAGGCGATCACCAACATCGCCGCCGCCGACATCGCCGCGCTCGGCGACATCAAGCTGTCGGCCAACTGGATGGCTGCCGCCGGTTTCCCCGGCGAAGACGCGCGCCTGTTCGACACCGTGCGTGCGGTCTCCGACCTCTGCCAGCAGATCGGCGTCGCCGTCCCGGTCGGCAAGGATTCACTGTCGATGCGTACCGCGTGGCAGGAAGGCGGCGGCGAAGAAGCGGGCGAACAGAAGCAGGTCGTTTCGCCCCTGTCGCTGATCGTCACCGGCTTCGCGCGCGTCCAGGATGCCCGCCGGACGTTGACCCCGCAACTGGTGCTCGACGCCGGCGAGACCGACCTCCTGCTGATCGACCTCGGCGGCGGTCGCAACCGCCTCGGCGGTTCGGCGCTGGCGCAGGTGTTCAACGCCACCGGCAGCGAAGCACCGGACGTCGACGACCCGGCCCGCCTGGTCGCCTTCTTCGGCGCCGTCCGCAAGCTGGCCGCCGGCGATCTGCTGCTCGCCTACCACGACCGCTCCGACGGCGGCCTCTTCGCCNCCGTCTGCGAAATGGCCTTCGCCGCGCACTGCGGCGTTTCGATCGACACCGACAGCCTGTGCTACGANCCGCTGATCAACGACGTCGACGGCAACGAGAAGCGGCCCGATCTGCTCGGCGGACGTTCCTTCGAGCTGCTGATGCGCGCGCTGTTCAGCGAGGAACTCGGCGCGGTGCTGCAGATTCGCCGGGCCGAGCGCAGCCAGGTGATGAATATTCTGCGGGCCGCCGGGCTCGGCGCCTGCAGCCAGTTCATCGGTTCGCCCAACCCCTGGGACCAGGTGCGCATCATCCGCAATGCCAAGGCGGTGCTCGCCGAACCGCGCGTCGAACTGCAACGCGCCTGGTCGGAAACCAGTTTCCGCATGCAGCAATTGCGCGACAACCCGGAATGCGCGCAGCAGGCTTACGACCGGATTCTCGATCGCGCCNANAGCGGCCTTTCGGTGACCCTGAGCTTCGATCCGGGCGACGATATTGCCGCGCCGATGATCAATAGCGGCGCGCGCCCGCGCGTCGCGATCCTGCGCGAACAGGGCGTCAACGGGCACGTCGAGATGGCCGCCGCTTTCGATCGCGCGGGCTTTGCCGCCATCGACGTACACATGAGCGACATCCTCGCCGGCCGCGTCGCGCTCGCCGACTTCAAGGGCGCCGTCGCTTGCGGCGGCTTTTCCTACGGGGACGTCCTCGGCGCCGGCCAGGGCTGGGCGCGGACGATCCTTTTCAACGCGCGCGCACGCGACAGCTTCTCGGCTTTCTTCGCCCGCCCGGACAGCTTCGCCCTCGGCGTCTGCAACGGCTGCCAGATGATGAGCGCGCTGAAGGAAATGATCCCCGGCGCTGGCGCCTGGCCGCGTTTCGAGCGCAACCGCGTCGAGCAGTTCGAAGCGCGCTTTTCGCTGGTCGAAGTGCCCGACTCGCCGTCCGCTTTTTTCGCCGGCATGACCGGCAGCAAGCTGCCGGTGGTCGTCTCGCACGGCGAGGGACGCGCGGTATTCACCTCGGCGGAGCAGCAGGCACGCGCCCTGGTAGCGATGCGTTACGTCGANCCGGCCGGGCAGCCNACCGAGCGCTATCCGGACAACCCGAACGGCTCGCCGGCCGGCATCACCGGTGTCACGACCGCTGACGGCCGTTTCACGATCATGATGCCGCACCCCGAACGCGTCTTCCGCAGCGTCCAGATGTCGTGGCGCCCGGCCGANTGGGACGCGCGCGGCTGGCACGATTCGCCCTGGCTAAGGATGTTCCGCAACGCGCGGCGCTGGGTGGGCTAATGCAGGACTGGTGTATGTAGAGATGCCGGAATGGCCACCGCGGGCCAGNTCGTCATCACCTTCAGAGGGCTGCCAGAATTGAAAAAAGCGCCGGCTTTGCCGGCGCCTTTTCTCATTGCGTACTACAGAGGCGAGTTACTGAATCTTCGCCTTGGCGCGCAGGTCGATGACCAGTTTCTGGATCTGTTCCTGCTGCAGCCGTTGCGCCAGTTGCTGCTTGATCTGGTCGAAGGGCGGCGGGGTCAGCGGGCGGCTGTCCTCGAGCAGGATCACGTGATAACCGAAATCGGTCTTCACCGGCGTTTCGGTGTACTTGCCCTTGGCGAGCCCGGTGACCGCGTCGCCAAACGGCTTGACGTAGTTGGCCGGGCTGCTCCAGCCGAGGTCGCCGCCTTTCTCGCGTGACCCCGGATCCTTCGACTGCTTGGCCAGGTCTTCGAATTTCTCGCCTTTCTTGAGCTTGACGATGATCAGCTTGGCGTCTTCTTCGTTTTCGACCAGCACATGGCGCACCTTGTACTCGGTACCGCCCATCTGGGCCTTGACGCGGTCATACGCGGCCTTGACCTGCTCGTCGCTGATCGGGTGCTTCTTGATGTAGTCCTGGATAAAGGCGCGGATAAAGATNGCCTGCCGTGCCAGATCGGCCTGCGCAGCGACGTCNGCTTGCTTGTCGAGGCCCATTTTCTTGGCTTCCTGGGCGAGCAACTCGCGGCGGATGAGTTCTTCCTTGATCGCGTTCTTCAGTTCGGGCGTCGCGGGGGTTCCCTGCGCCTCCTGTTCGGCCAGGAAGGCGCCGGCAACGTTGTCGGAAATGGCGACGCCGTTTACGGTCACCAGGGTACCGCCTTTGGCCGCGACCGCCGGCAGGGAAATCATTGCGCCGAGCAGCAGCGCGCTAGCCAGCTTGGTGAGTTTGTGCATGTCTGTCTTCCTTCTGTTGGAGTGAGATTCGATTTGTGGATTGGTGAAACAAGCCTGATCAGGAGTTGACCGCAGACGTCGAGGCAGCTTCATCGGGAGTCAGCGCCTTGATGCTCAGTGCGTGAATCGCACTCCGCATCAGATCGCCAAGAGCGTCATGAACCATGCGGTGCCTGGCGACACGGCTGTGGCCGACNAAGGCGGGCGATACGATCAGCAGGCGNTAGTGCGCGCCGCCGCCACGGGCCCCTTCGTGACCGGCGTGCCGAGCCGAGTCGTCGATCAGCTCGCTACGTAGTGGTGTCAGAACCGCCAGCCTCTGCTGGATGACCCCTTCCCTGTCGGCAGGAGCACCGGCAGCGTGCTGATCGCTCACGCCGGCAGGGCTTTCTTGAACGGCTTGACGGAGACCGACTGGTAAACGCCGGCGGCCACATAGGGGTCAAGGTCAGCCCACGCGCGCGCCGCTGCAAGCGAGGAAAACTCGGCGACNATCAGGCTTCCCGAGAAACCGGCTGGCCCGGGGTCCGGAGAGTCGATCGCCGGAAAGGGGCCGGCCAGGAGCAGGCGGCCTTCTGCTTCCAGCGCCTGCAGACGGGCGATGTGCGCCGGCCGGGCCGCGAGCCGGTCGGCAAGCGAATCCGGGCGGTCTTCGCCGACGATGGCGTAAAGCATCATTCCTTCTCCTCGATATGCTTCGACAACAGCAAGCCCTGCGCGAGCACAAAGACCAGCGTCAGGCCAGTGGCGCCGAAGAGCTTGAAGTTGACCCAGTCGTCAGTCGAAAAGTTGAAAGCGACCAGGAGATTGACGATTCCCATGAACACGAAGAATCCCATCCACGCCCAGTTGAGCTTGTCCCAGGCAGCGTCGGGCAGATCCATCTGTCCGGCCATCAGCAGGCGAATCAGGTTCTTGCGGCGAAAGAGCACGCCGCCGAGCAAGGTCGCGGCAAACGCCCAGTAGAGGATCGTCGGTTTCCACTTGATGAACGCTTCATCATGCAGGAGCAGGGTCATGCCGCCAAAGACGGTGATCACCGCCAGGCTGACCCAGAGCATGGTGTCGATCTTGCGGCCCCTGAAGAGCAGCCAGGCGATCTGCGCAAAAGTGGCGACGATGGCCACTCCGGTGGCGACATAGAGGTCGGCGACCTTGTAAGCAACGAAAAAAAGGATGACGGGAAAGAGGTCGAAGAGAAACTTCATCAGGACGAGCCGCAAAAATATCCGTCGATTATGGCCGATTTGCCGCGCCGCTGTCCATTTTCGAGAAACCCGTGCGGCCGTTCACGGCAGCGCCCGACGCGCGCGCCAGGAAAATCGGGTAGCCTTGGTGGCCCCGTCGCTCTGACCACCGATGCTCGCCCAACAATCCCGCCTGATTGTCGCGCATGCGACACCAATGCTGATCGCGCAGCTGACGTCGATGGGCATGATGGTCATCGACACCGCCCTGCTCGGCCACTACGGGACAGAAGACCTGGCGGCGGTGGCCGTCGGCGGCGGCATCTACATCTCGGTGCTGTTTGCCTTCGCCGGCATCCTGCAGGCCGTCGCGCCATGCGTCGCCCACCTGCGTGGCGCCGGCCGGGGGAACGAGATCGCCGGCGCCCTGCAACAGGCGTTCTGGCTGGCGCTGCTGCTGACCGTGCCCGGCATTCTCATTCTGCTCCACCCCGAGCCGCTGTTCGCGCTCTCGCGAATCGACCCGGGCGTCGAAGAGAAAGCACGCGCCTACCTGAGCCTGCTCGCCGTGGGACTGCCGGCGGCGCTCATCTACCGGACCTTCCACGCCTTCTGCAACGCGCTTGGCAAACCCCGCCCGCTGCTGGTCATCAGCATCGCCAGCACCCTGCTGCACGCGCTGCTGGCATCGCTCCTGGTCACCGGGCGCTGGGGTGGCGAAGCGCTCGGCGTCCTCGGCTGCGGCATCTCGAACGCCGTCGTCGGCTGGTTCTCGATGCTCGCCGCGGCCGGCTACCTGATGTTCGCCAAGGCACTGCAGCGCTACCAGCCACTCGCCAACTGGCAGGCGCCGCGCCGCCGCCCGCTGGTTGAACTGCTGCGCCTCGGCGTGCCGATGGGCTTCTCGAACTTTGTCGAGATCTCCTCGTTTACGCTAATGGCGCTGTTCATCGCCCAACTCGGGGCGACGGTGGTCGCCGGTCACCGCATCGTCGCCAACCTCGCCGCTCTCTGCTACATGTTGCCGCTGGCGCTGGCCATTGCCACGCTGGCGCAGGTCGGCTACAACGCCGGCGCACGCGACTGGCCACGCGCGCAGGCTTCGGCAACGGCCGGCCTGTTGCTCGCCGGCGTCCTGTCGACGCTGCTCGGCGGGCTGCTCTGGCTGCTCGCCGNGCCGCTGACCGCCGCTTACAGCGACGACCCCGCGGTCAGGTCCGTGGCCCTGGGGCTGCTCGGCTACGTCGCCTTCTACCAGCTTTTCGACGCCGTGCAGACGATCGCCGCGCACGCGCTGCGCGGCTACCGGATTACCTTCATTCCCATGTTGGTGCACGTCGTCTGCTTCTGGGGTGTCGGCCTCGGCGGCGGCTGGGTGCTGGCCTTCACGGGCAGTCGCCCGCTCGGTGCCGCCGGCTTCTGGTTGGCCTCCCTGCTGGGCCTCGTACTCGCGTCGATCCTGCTCAGCACCCTGCTGCGACGCGCGCTGCAGTGGGTGGAGGAGTAGCCTGCGNCCGCGCTCGGCGCGGGCGAAGCGACGGCAGTCGTCGAGTCCCTGTACGGCGAGTTCGACGGTCTCGCCGAGCGAGCATCTTCCTGCGGCAAGGAGTGGGGATCGTCCGAGTCCGCGCGATGCACTGNCGCGGGCCAATCCGGCAGCGAAGGGGCGGAACACTGGGTCGAGCCATAAAGTTTCCGCTCGGATTGCCGTTTNATGACCTGAATCGCGGCAAGACCAAGGCCGCGCAATGCTTTCTTGACCCCTTGCAGGAGAAATCCCGATGTTCACCAGACTGTTACTGAGCCTCGTCGTTGCCCTGACCCTCGCCAGCACGCCGAGCGCTGCGGTCGACTCGAGGCCGGAAACGCCGACCACCATCAGTCACGCAAAGATCATCTCCGTCGACGAGGCCAGGATCTTGCTCGAGACGAAAGCAGCCCGCGTCTTCGATACCCGCAACGCGCTCAACTTCGGNAAGGGCCACGTCCCTGGCGCGACCCTTCTCGCCTACAAGGAAAAAAGCGAGTTCGCAGCCGATTTCGACGCGTCGCAGGACTCCTTCGACCTCAGCAAGCTGCCCGCCGACAAGAACGCCACGATCGTCATTTACAGCCATGGCCCGCAAGGCTGGAAGTCGTACAAGGCGGCCGTATTGTCGGCCAGGGCGGGATACCGGAACGTGCTCTGGATGCGCGAGGGTTTCGCCGGCTGGACGGCGCTGGGTCTGGCGGTCGAATAGCCGGCGCGACACGCCGTCAATGGCGAAGGCACCCATGACACTACGCGCCCGGCTGCTCAGTATCGTCCTGCTTTCACTGGCCTTGGTCAGCTTTCTGATCGCGGCAGTGGTGCACGGCTACGGAAGCATCGAGAACAAATCGGCAATGGCCGATACCGCTGCCGAGCAGTTCATCAGCCTGCAGCTGGCCTTGCGCGGGCTCGACGAGACGGTCCTCACCGAAGGCACCGCTGCCGCCCGGCGGCTGGTTGCCGAGAGCATGCACAGGGTCGCCAGAACATGGCCGACATTGATCGCGAAAAGCGATGACCCCGCGCAGCAGGCGCAACTGAAAAGTGTCTTGCAGCCCCGTTGGCGAGAATTCAGCGATGGCGTCGACAGCTTTCTGGCGATTCGACTGCCNGGCCCCGATAACGACGAAGCGATGATCGCCTTCGGCAGATTGATCACCCAGGCCCAGCGGTTGAGCGCCGAGCTCGACGAGCTGCGCGTCTCGGCCAGGGCGTCGGCTGTGGCCGAGGCAGACCGCCTGAGGGGTCTCGCAACCGCCGGTGTGGTGTTCATGACCATCGCTCTGCTGGCGACCTTCGTCTGGGCTTACCGCGGCATCATGCGGCCGATCTCGAGCCTCGTCGGAGCCATGAGCGAGGTGTCGCAGGGCGGCAACTACGGCGCCCGCGCGGCGGTCGCGTCAAACGACGAGATCGGCGCCCTGGCCAGGGGGTTCAACGTCATGCTCGAACAGATCGANGATCGCGACCAGCGCCTGGCCGCGCACCGCGACGTTCTGGAAAACGAAGTCGAGCTGCGCACCAGCGAACTGCGCCAGGCCAAGGACCTGGCCGAAGCCGGCAGCCGCGCCAAGAGCGAATTCCTGGCTACCATGAGCCACGAGATCCGCACGCCGATGAACGGCATCCTCGGGATGACCGAACTGCTGCGCAGCACGACGCTCACCGCCCAGCAACGCCGCTTCACCGACGCCGTCTACCAGTCCGGCGAGCACCTGCTGAACATCATCAACGACATCCTCGACTTCTCGAAGATCGAAGCCGGCCGGCTGGAGATCGAGAGCATCAATTTCAACCTCCGCCAACTGATCGAGGACGTTGGCTGCCTGTTCGCCCAGGCGGCCGAGGCCAAGGGCCTGGAGATGGTCTGCAGCGTGCCGCACGACCTGCCGGTGGCGGTCCGTGGCGACCCGGTACGCATCCGCCAGATCATGACCAACCTGGTCAGCAACGCGATCAAGTTCACCGCCGCGGGNGAGGTCGTCGTTCGCCTCACCCTGCTGGCCGAGGACGCCGCGCAGGCCCGCTTCCGTTTCGAAGTCGAGGATAGCGGCATCGGCATCGACGCGCAGGCGCAGGAGCGCGTGTTCAGCGCCTTCATCCAGGCCGACAGTTCGACCACCCGCCAGTACGGTGGCAGTGGCCTGGGCCTGGCCATCGCCAGACGCCTGGTCGAGACGATGGAGGGAGAAATCGGCCTGCACAGCGAGCCCGGGCACGGCACGCTGTTCTGGTTCGAGATCCCGCTGCTCAAGCAGGACGAGCAGGCGCGCGCNGTGGTCGATATGGCCGAACGCCTGAGCGGCTTGCGCGTGCTGGTCGTCGATGACAACGCCACCAATCGCGAGATCCTCGCCCACCAGCTCGCCGGCTGGTCGATGCACGCGGCCGACGCGGGCAGCGGGCGCGAGGCGCTGCAGACCCTGCAGCAAGCGAGTGCCGAGCCTTTCGACCTCGCCATCCTCGATCTGCACATGCCCGAGATGGACGGTTTCACCCTCGCCCAGGCGATCAAGGCGGAAACCCGTTGGCAAGGCCTGCCGCTGGTGATGCTGTCGTCGGTCAGCGTCAGCAGCGATCAGGCACGCCGGCGGCAGGCACCGATCGATTACTACCTGACCAAGCCGGTGCGCCAGTCGGATCTCTACGACGCGATCGCCACGGCGATGTCGCAACAGACGCTGACCGGCAGGTCGGCACAGGCCCTGTCCCTGCCTTCAGCGCAGGCGGGCGTCGACGAACTGCCCGCGAAGCTGTGCGGTCGGGTTCTGGTGGCCGAAGACAACCCGGTCAATCAGCAGGTGGCGGCGGCCATGCTCGAGTCGCTGGGGCTGCATTGCAGCCTGGCCGACAACGGCCGCCGGGCGATCGAACGACTGCAGCAGGGCACCTTCGACCTCGTGCTGATGGATTGCCAGATGCCCGACATGGACGGTTTCGAGGCCACGGCCGAAATCCGCTCCCGGCAGGGCGACGGCCGCCTGCGCGGCGACTTGCCGATCATCGCCCTGACCGCCAACGCCGTCGACGGTGACCGCGAGCGCTGCCTGGCGGCGGGGATGGACGATTACCTGAGCAAGCCGTTCTCGCGTGAGCGCCTGCTCGCCACCTTGCAGCGCTGGCTGCCGCCGGCAAGCGACGACGCCGCGACCACCCCGCCGGCGGCGGATGCCCAGAGACCGCCCCTCCCCCGCGACGAGGACGCGGCCGGCAGCCGCGACGGGCCGCTCAACCCGCGCGCGCTCGACGCCATCCGCCGGCTGCCGGGACCGAACGGCGCCCTGCTGGTGCAGAAAGTGATCGCTGCCTATCTGGCCGACACCCCGCCACGTTTCGAGCACTTGCGCGCCGCCGCCGACGCGGGCGACGCCGAAGCCTTGCGCAAGGCCGCGCACGCGCTGAAATCGAGCAGCGCCAATGTCGGTGCCGAGCAGCTCGCAGGGCTGTGCAGGGAACTCGAAGCAATCGGCCAAAAAGGCAGCACCGCTGGCGTGGAAACGCTGCTCTCGGCTGCGGAAGACGAACTGGCACGTACCCTCGTGGCGCTGACGAACGAGCGGAGGCGGCCCGCCGAACATGTACTCGCCGAGCAGGAATTGTGATCGCCGTGTGCGTATTCAAGAAAGCTGCGCGCGTGCAGCGGCAGCGCCTTCCTCGGGGCTGCGGCATTGGTTTAGCGGTGGACTCAAGACCATGACCCGCCTGCCGAAAGCGGTAAACGCGCAAACGGCAGCAGCGTTCGATGCGGCCGGGCGACCCCGCGCCGCATCGAGCGTCGTGGAAGATCGGATCCCGGTGAAGCGCGACCAGCGCGTCCAGGCACAGTTGCTGCGTGTTGGCTACTCCCGACTGAGGGTTTCGGCGCTGCTGTCGATTGTCGTGACCCTTGCCTTCGGCGGCCTGCTGGTTCCCTACTTCCCGGCCGCCAGCCTGCTGCTGATCACGCTGTTGATCGTGGGCGTCAACGTTTGTCGATTGGCGCTCTGGTACGGACACCGGTACGCGAATCCGCCAGACGAGGCAACACCGGTGTGGACACGGGGCTTCTTCATGGGCGCAGTGGCGGCGGCGGCGACCTGGTCGTTCAGCATTGTCTTCCTGCATCAGGGCGCGAACGGCTTGCAGACCGCCTTTCTCGTCGTGTGGGTGATTGCCGTGACCGCTGTGGCCAGCAATTCGCTCGCCTCCCATCTTCCTTCGGTCATCGCCTTCATCTTTACGGCACTCGCTCCGATCGGCACGCTCCTGTTTGTCGCTGGCGAGCAGTTGGAGTCACTCGTCGGCCTTGCGGTATGGGGCGCCATCGTCGCCCTCGGCCTGACCGCCTATACGGCACATGTGACGACCCGGAAGATCATCGTTGGCGAGATCGAGCGCGCCGACGCACTGGCAGAAGCCGCTGCCGGCCGCAGTGCGGCCGAAGCCGGCAGCCGGGCGAAGAGCGAGTTTCTGGCGACCATGAGCCACGAGATTCGCACGCCGATGAACGGTGTTCTCGGGATGACCGAACTACTGCGCCAAACCAAGCTCAACGCGCAGCAACAGCGCTTCGCCGACGCCGTTTATCAGTCCGGCGAGCACCTGCTGGCGATCATCAACGACATCCTCGATTTCTCGAAGATCGAAGCTGGCAAGCTCGAACTCGAAAGCATTGACTTCAACCTCCGCCACCTGATCGAGGACATCGGCTGCCTGTTCGCCCGACCCGCCGACGCCAAGGGCCTCGAACTGGTCTGCAGCGTGCCCCACGAGTTGCCAGTGGCAGTCAGCGGCGATCCCGGTCGCTTGCGCCAGATTCTGACCAATCTGGTGAGCAATGCCGTCAAGTTCTCCAGCCGCGGCGACGTTGTCATCAGCGTCAAGGTCGTCAACGAAAGCCCGCAGCAGGCGCGTTTCCGTATCGAAGTCCAGGATAGCGGCGTCGGTATCAGCGAGGAAGCGCAAGCCCGGCTGTTCAACGCCTTCGTCCAGGCTGACAGCTCGACGACCCGGCAGTTTGGCGGCAGCGGCCTCGGGCTGGCCATCGCCAAACACCTGGTCGAGCTGATGAGCGGGCAGATCGGGCTGCTCAGCGAGGCCGGCCACGGCACGCTGTTCTGGTTCGAGATTCCGCTGCGCAAGCAGCAGTTCGCCGCGCAAGCGGTCTCGAACGGGAGCGATCACCTCGCCGGCCGTAGCGTGCTGGTCGTCGATGACAACGCGATCAGCCGCGAGATCCTCGCCCAGCAGCTCGCTGGTTGGTCGATGCGCTACACCGCTGTCGCCGACGGGCAGCAAGCGCTGCGGAAACTCGCTCAGACCGCCGGGCAGCCCTTCGATCTGCTGATCGTCGATCAGCACATGCCCGGCATGGACGGCTTCGAGCTGGCGCGCGCGATCCGCAGCGATGCGCGCTGGGCGAGCCTGCCAGTGCTCATGCTCTCGTCGGTCAGCGTCGCCACCGACCATCCGGATCGGTACCGCGCGCGCATCGACCACACCCTGAGCAAGCCCGTGCGCCAGTCCGATCTCCACGCGGCGCTGGCCACCGCCCTCGCGCGCCAGGCGCAGCGTCCCGCTGCCGCGCGGCTGCTATCGCCGCCACCGGCCGCCAGGATCGCGCCGCTGCAGCTGAGCGGGCGGGTACTGGTCGCCGAGGATAACCCGGTCAACCAGGCCGTGGCAGGCGCCATGCTCGAATCGCTCGGAGTCGCCTACAGCCTGGCCGACAACGGCCAGATCGCGCTCGATCGCCTGATCAACGAGGCTTTCGATCTCGTCCTCATGGATTGCCAGATGCCCGAAATGGACGGCTTCGAAGCGACGGCGCAAATCCGCGTTCGCCAGCGCGAGGGCCTGCTGCGCGACCATCTGCCGATCGTCGCGCTGACCGCCAACGCCGTCGAAGGTGACCGCGAACGCTGCCTGGCGGCGGGGATGGACGATTACCTGAGCAAGCCGTTCACGCGTGCGCACCTGGCCGCCGCCTTGCGGCGCTGGCTGCCGGGAAAAACGGCCACCGCCGCGGCCAAGCCTTCGCAGCCGAGCCCGCCGAGCCCCCCTGCCTCGTCGTCGACAGCCACCGACACTCCCTGTCGGATCAACCGGCGAGCGCTCGAGGCCATCCGCAGCCTGCCGGGACCCCATGGCGCCACGCTGCTCGGCAAGGTGATCGATGCCTACCTGGCCGATACGCCGCCCCGTCTTGCCCAGATGCAGGCGGCCGCCGCAGCCGGCGACGCCGAAGCCTTGCGCAAGGCCGCGCACGCGCTGAAATCCAGCAGCGCCAATCTCGGCGCCGAGTATCTGACAACGCTGTGCAGGCAACTCGAAGCCGTCACTCGCCAAGAAACCCTGGTCAGCGCAAAACCCCTCCTGCAGGAGGTAGAATTCGAGGTTCCACGCGTACTCGCCTCGCTGGCGACGATCATTGGCAAGAGGACAGACCATGACCCCGCCTGAGGAGGCCAAACGACCGACTGTGCTGATCGTCGACGACGACCACGTGATGCGCATGCTCGAACAGGAAACGCTGACCCAGTTCGACTTCGAAGTCAGCGTCGCCGCCGACGGCGAAGAGGCGCTGGCACTGCTGACCGGACAGCCTCCCGACCTGATCCTGCTCGACGTCGACATGCCCGGAGTGGACGGCTTCGCCGTTTGCCGACACATTCGCCAACGCTGGGACATGAGCGAAGTGCCGGTCATCATGGTCACCGGCATGGACGACATCGAGTCGATCAACCAGGCTTACCAGTCGGGCGCCAGCGACTTCATCTCCAAACCGATCAACTGGCCGATTCTCGGCCACCGTGCACGCTACGTGCTGCGCTCGGCGCAGGAGGCTCGGCAGTTGCGCGAACTGGAGGAGAAGCAGGCAGCGATCGTGCGCGCCATGCCGGACATGATCTTCCTGATGAATCGCTACGGCGTCCACCNCGACTACAAGGCGGGTTTCGGCGCCGAGCCCTACGTCCCGGCGAACGACTTCCTCGGCCGCAAGGTGTCGGAGGTCCTGCCGGGCGACGTTGCCGAGATCATTCTGCGTGGCGTGGAGCGCGCCAGCGAGTGTGGCGATCTGCAATCGGTGGTGTACCAGCTGTCGATGCCCGACGGCATCCATCACTATGAAGGGCGCATCGCACCGAGTGGTCCGGAAACCGTGGTCATGGTGGTGCGTGACATCACCCTGCAGAAGCTCAACGAGGAGAAGATACGGCGCCTGGCGTACTTCGACACGCTGACCGGCATGCCGAATCGGGAGAGCTTCCTCGAGAAGCTCGACCTGGAACTGCTGCGGGCGAGTCGCGCCAAGCGCCAGGTGGCGCTGCTGTTCCTCGATCTCGACGGCTTCAAGCGGGTCAACGACACCCTCGGGCACAGTGCCGGCGACTATCTTCTGCAGGCCGTCGCCGGACGACTGAAAGAAAAGCTGCGCGCCGGCGACCTGNTCACCCGGCCGGCACTGGAAAAAACGGGCCTGCACCTCGCGCGGCTGGGCGGCGACGAGTTTACCGTCGTCCTCCCCGACCTCGACGGCACGCAAACGGTGAGCATGGTTGCCGAGCGCCTGCAGGCGTTGCTCGGCCGGCCTTTCAGGATCGGCGGGCAGGAAATTACCGTCACCGCCAGCATCGGCATCGCCATCTTCCCCGAAGACGGCGACGACGCTGCGTCTCTACTCAAACACGCCGATACGGCGATGTATCACGCCAAGGACCAGGGTCGCAACAACTGGCAGCTGTACAACAGGTCGCTGACCGCCGAAACGATGGCCCGCATCCGGCTCGAGAACGACCTGCGCAAGGGCCTGGAGCGCGACGAATTTCGCCTCCTCTACCAGCCGCAGGTACGCGCCGACGACGGCACCATCGTCGGTCTCGAGGCGCTGATTCGCTGGCAGCACCCGGAGCACGGCGTCGTCTCACCGGCCCAGTTCATTCCCGTCGCCGAGGACAGCGGCCTGATCGTCGCCATCGGCGACTGGGTATTGCGCACCGCCTGCCGGCAGTTGTGCAGCTGGCAGGCGACGGGTCTGGAGACGCCGCGCGTGGCGGTGAACGTTTCGGCTCGTCAATTGCGCGCGCACGATTTCCTGGGCTCGGTCGCGGCGATCATCGCGGAAACGGGAATTGAACCCGGGCAGGTCGAACTGGAACTGACCGAGAGCATCCTGATGGAACCGGAGGCCCGGCGCATCGACGGCTTCCATCGGCTGCGCGCACTCGGCGTGCATTTCTCGATCGACGATTTCGGCACCGGATACTCGTCGCTGTCGTATGTCAAGCGCTTTCCGATCGGCATGTTGAAGATCGACCAGAGCTTCGTCCGTGGCCTGCCGGGCAACGCCGACGATGCGGGGATCACCACCGCGATCATCGCCATGGCCCACAGCCTCGGGCTGGAAGTGATCGCCGAAGGCGTCGAAACACGCGCCCAGCTCGACTTTCTGCGCCGGGCCAACTGTCAGAAAATCCAGGGTTATCTGTTCAGTCGACCGCGGCCGCCCGACGAGGTCGAGCAACTGCTGCGGCAGGGCAGCATTAGGCCGCCGCCATGAGCAGCCCCGGCAGGCAAACGACTGGGCAGGAACGGCTTGCAGAGCATCAGGACAAGAGAGAACAACAATGAGATACGAGCACACTTTCGCGCAAAGCGCCGAGTTCCTGCGCCAGGTGGTGAAGCGCATGGGTCAACAAAACGCCGGCCTGCATCCGTTCAGCTACGCGATCTGGTACGAATACGTGTCGGGAATCAATCGCGACCTGCAGATCGCGCTCGACGCGCGGATCAAGAGTGAAGGCAAGCTCGATGACGCCGCCACCTGCGCGCTGTATTACAAGCACGTCGCCGACCTGGACGCGAAAACGGCGCTACGCATCGGTGCCAGCGTCGGTCATCTGGTCGACCAGGTTGCCGACTCGGCGACCCACGCCGGCGACCAGGCCTCGCACTACGGCGAGTCGCTCGAACGCTGGGGCGAGACGCTGCAGCGCCCGGCAACGGCCAAGGGGGAGCCGCCACCCGGCCTCGCCGACATCCTGCGCGGCACACGCGAAATGCAGAAGGCGATCAGTGACCTGCACGAGCGCCTGGAGGAGAGCAGGCGCGAAGGGCAGGAACTCCGCCGGGAGGTCGCTCGCGCCCGCGAAGAGGCCCTGGTCGACGGTTTGACCGGACTGGCCAACCGCAAGGGATTCGATCTGGCCCTGAGTGCCTGCCTGCAAAAGGACGCCCCCGCTGGCCCCGGGCCTTGTCTGCTGATGATCGATCTCGACCGCTTCAAGCGGCTCAACGACGCGCACGGTCACCTGTTCGGCGACAGGGTGCTCGCCGGCGTCGGCGAAATGCTGCGCGCCAACGTGAAAGGCAAGGACACTGCCGCCCGCTA
>Ga0056908_1000739_pt1 | contig 16604 bp, 12 predicted proteins | sample EBPBio142010_DNA_FD_55020 | JGI IMG/M metagenome (GOLD analysis project Ga0056908, IMG submission 55020) | Wastewater treatment Type I Accumulibacter community from EBPR Bioreactor in Madison, WI, USA - Reactor 1_10/4/2010_ DNA | ecosystem: Engineered > Bioreactor > EBPR > Anaerobic-Aerobic >...
CCTCCGACCAGCGAGTGGTGATGACCTTCTGCCGGGTGAAGAACCGAATCCCGTCGGGGCCATACATGTGGGAGTCGCCGAACAGGCTCGACTTCCAGCCGCCGAACGAGAACCAGCCGACCGGGGTCGGAATCGGCACGTTCACACCGACCATACCGGCGTTGCACTTGAGCTGAAACTCCCGTGCGTTGCCACCGCCCTCGGTGAAGATGACGGCTCCATTGCCGAACTCGTGCTCATTGACGAGCGTCAGCGCCTCATCCAGCGTCGCGGCGCGCACAACCGAGAGCACCGGCCCGAAAATCTCTTCGAGATATACGGACATTTCGGGCGTGACGCGGTCGATCACACTGGGGCTCAGGAAGAAGCCTGGCCCCTGGCTGACCGTTTCGCTTCGGCCGTCAACATACAGCTCGGCACCCTCGGCGACTCCCCGGTCGAGGTAGCTCGCCACGCGGTCGCGGTGCTCACCGCTAATGAGTGGGCCGAGGTCGCGTCCACCGGTCGCACCGTCACCCACGTTCAAACCTGCGATCAGGTCGGCAATACGGGGCAGCAGCAACTCAGCGGCGTCGCCGACAGTAACCAGCACGGACACCGCCATGCACCGCTCTCCCGCCGCTCCGAACGCCGAGGCGACGACCGCGTTGGCGGCGGCTTCCATATCGGCATCGGGCAGTACGACGAGGTGGTTCTTCGCCCCGCCCAGAGCCTGCACACGCTTGCCATTGGCGGCAGCAGTTTCGTAGACGATCTTTGCAACTGGGGTCGAACCGATGAAACTCACGCCATCAACATCCGGATGCGACATCAAGGTCTCAACGGCATCCTTATCGCCGTGCACAAGATTGAGCACTCCAGCGGGGAGGCCAGCCTCGAGGAGCACCTCGACCATGCGCAAGCTCGCAGACGGTGTCTTATCGCTTGGCTTGAGCACGGCGGTGTTGCCGCAAGCGAGTGCGTTCGCGAGCATCCACAGCGGCACCATGACGGGGAAGTTGAAAGGAGTGATGCAGGCGACGATACCGAGCGGCTGCCGCACTGAATGCACGTCGATGCCGTTCGCCACAGTGCTGGAATGCTCCCCCTTCAGCAACTGGGGAATCCCGCAGGCATACTCGATCGCTTCTAGGCCGCGACGCAGTTCCATGCGTGCGTCCTCGATGGTCTTACCGTTCTCAAGAGTGATGAGCTGAGCGATCTCTTCCGTGTGATCGATAAGAGCCTGACGAATCGAGAACATGATCTGTTGCCGAGTTGAGAGCGGCGTCTGCGCCCATCCCTCAGCGGCGGCCTTCGCTGCAGCGACGGCGCTCTCCACTTCTGAGTCGGTCGAGATGGGTGTACGCCCAATCTCTTCGCCTGTCGCGGGGTTCCAGACCGATCGCTGCTCAGCCGATTCGCTCAGCACACGCTGGCCGGCGATGAAATTCTCTGCGATGTTCACGGGTTCTCCTCTACACGACATCGGGTTCGTCCTCGGGTGAGGACGTCTCTAAGGGCGACCGTAATTTGTGTTCTGACCGCGCCGAAGACCCAGTTGGCACCAAGATGACAGATCCAGCGTCAGCCCGCCACCATTATTGAGTCTTTGCTTAGAATAAATTAGAATCCATCACACCCTGCACCCTCAAAGGTCAGTCGCTTTGCCCGACCGAAAGCGAGAACAAATGGGCATCATACTTCCCGTGCAATCTCATGAGCCGCTCTACAAACAGGTGCGCAACGCGATTGAACAGGCCATCAGGGACGGACAGTTCGCTCAATGCCCGTTGCCCTCTTCCCGCGCTCTGGCGGACGAACTGAGCATCTCACGGAATACCGTGAACCTCGCATACCAGGAGATGCTTTCTGAGGGGCTCATCGTGAGCGAGGAACGCGTCGGTTACCGGGCGAATACGGCAATACTCAGCTCTTCACCCGGGCACGCGCAGGAGAAGAACCCGCCCGAACCGAACACGGTCGATTGGAGGCGCCACCTGCAGACCCAAGCGCAGGCCCCTCTCCCTGAGATCCAAAAGGACTACGACTGGCAGGCCTACCCGTATCCGTTCATCTACGGGCAGGTCCCCAGTTCCTCGTTTCCGACCACCGCATGGAACCGCGCCCTGCGCACCTCCATGGAATACCCGCACGTGCATTGGAGCCTGCGCGACGGAGGCTCCAGTGACGATCCCCTCCTCGTCGAGCAGCTCCGAACGAATGTGCTCGCCTCCCGAGGCATCCGCGCCGCACCCGAGGAGATACTCGTCACTCTCGGCGCCCAAAACGGTCTCTTTCTCGCTGCCCGCTCCTTGCTCGGTCCAGGTGATCGCGCTGTAGTCGAAAACCCGGGGTATCCGGATATCGCCCATATTCTCGCAGCGACCAAAGCCCGGGTCACCCCGATTGAGGTGGATCGTGACGGACTATGCGTCGGGGACATCCCGCGCACGACCAAGCTCATCGCCGTGACGCCCAGTCACCATTTCCCAACCAATGTCGGGTTGAGTGAGGAACGAAGAGGACTCCTTCTCCAAGCGGCGAGTGACAACGACTCCCTGATCCTCGAAGACGACTACGACTCGGAACTGCGCTACACAGGGCGCGCAGCTCCAGCGCTCAGAGCGGTGGATCGCGAACGCGTAATCTACGTCGGAAGCTTTTCGAAGTTCCTTGCGCCCGGACTCCGCATCGGCTATGTCGTCGCAGCACCGGAGCTGATCGAACGGATGCGTCACGAACGGCGATACAGCGTCCGCCACGCGCCCGGCCAGATCCAACGAGCGCTCGCACTAATGATCGAGACTGGCGACTACCAGCGGGTGCTCAGACGGTACCGTCTTTCCCTTCGCGACAAATGGGAAGCAATGAACAGTGCTCTTCGCTTCATCATCGGTAGAGACTTCCTGCCGTCGACCGGCGGCACCAGCGTGTGGGTGCCGCTTCCCGATCACGTCAGGGCAGACGCAGTCGTTCTCGAAGCCGCGAAACGAGGGGTCCTCGTGGAATCCGGTGCACCGTGCTTCACTGCAGAACACCCCGATCGGCAGCGCTTCCTCCGCGTGGGATACGCGGCCATACCGATCGAGGCGATACTCCCCGGATTACGAGTCCTCGCAGATGTCATACACGACGAACGCAAGCAGACGAAGCGCTGAACGCATGCGTGGCGACCTCTTGGACTCAGTGAATGCGATGCCCCTGGATCTACTGCAATCCGAAAACACCTGCGAGGCTGGCCAATCAAAGTCACCGGAAGTGAGCGAGTACATGTCTGATTTTATTGACCTCAACGGCGAGGCTCAGAGCTTCGGCGACACCGAGGCGCAGCGCCTGGTGCGTGAGAACGACCGCGGCTACGTCTTTCACTCGTGGTCGGCGCAGGGCCAGATCAACCCCCTGCCCGTCGCGAAGGGCGAAGGCGCCAGGTTCTGGGACTACGACGGCAAGGAATACCTCGACTTCTCCTCCCAGCTCGTGAACCTGAACCTCGGACACCAGCACCCCGGCCTGGTCAAGGCGATCCAGGAGCAGGCCGGCCGGCTCGCGACGATCCAGCCCGCGTTCGCGAACGATGTGCGCGGCGAGCTCGCCAAGCGCATCGTCGAGCACTCCTTCGAGGGCGCGCGCTCGGTATTCTTCACCAACGGTGGCGCCGAGGCGATCGAGTATGCAGTGCGCCTGGCGCGCCAGTCGTCGGGCAAGCGCAAGATCCTCTCGCGCTACCGTTCGTATCACGGCTCGACCGGCACCGCGATCACCATGACCGGTGAGCCGCGCCGCTGGGCCAACGACGTCATCGACGGCGAGGTCGTGCACTTCTTCGGCCCCTACGCCTACCGTAGTGCGTTCTGGGCTGAGACCCCCGAGCAGGAGACCGAGCGGGCGCTCGCGCACCTCGAGCAGCAGATCCAGCTCGAGGGCCCCAGCACGATCGCCGCGATCGTGCTCGAGACCGTCACCGGCACCAACGGCGTGCTAGTGCCGCCGCCCGGCTATCTGCCCGGCGTGCGCGCTCTGTGCGACAAGTACGGCATCCTGCTGATCTGCGACGAGGTCATGGTCGGCTTCGGCCGCACCGGCGAGTGGTTCGCTTACCAGGGCTTCGACGTCAAGCCAGATCTCGTGACCTTCGCGAAGGGCGTCAACTCGGGGTACGTGCCGCTCGGCGGCGTCGTCATCAGCGAGGCGATCCACCAGGCGTTCGAGGATCGCGCCTTCCCGGGCGGCCTGACGTACTCGGGGCATCCGCTCGCGTGCGCAGCGGGCGTGGCGACGTTCGACATCTTCGAGCAGGACGGCATCCTCGAGCGGGTGTGGGACCTCGGAGCGCGGGTGATCGAGCCGCGTCTGCGCGAGATCGCGGCGAAGCACCCCTCGGTGGGAGAGTACCGGGGCAAGGGCCTGTTCTGGGCGTTGGAACTGGTGAAGAATCGCGACACTCGGGAACCGTTGGTGCCTTTCAACGCGAGCGGCGAAGCCGCAGCTCCCATGAATGCTGTTGTGACCGCATGCAAGCGGGCGGGCGTCTGGCCTTTCGTTCAGTACAACCGTGTCCAGATTGCCCCGCCACTGATTATCGGCGAGGAGGACCTCCTGAAGGGCCTCGCTCTCATCGACGAAGCACTCGAGATCGCCGACTCCCACTGCACCGCTGGATAGGCACGAAACCACGGCCCGAGAAGAAATGAAGAAACAAGGACGGCAACGATGCTACTGACCCGCTCAGAATTGAACGATCTGGACGATTACTTCGACCTGGGCGATTACCATCGCCCGGTCACCACGTCATCACCCGAAGCCCAGACATGGTTCGACCGGGGTCTGATCTGGTGCTACTCCTTCAACCACGAAGAGGCGGTCCTCTGCTTCGAACGTGCCACCGAGCTGGATCCTTCTTTTGCAATGGCTCACTGGGGAATCGCATATGCGCAAGGGCCGAACTACAATAAGACCTGGGAGGCCTTCGACGGCGAGGATCTTCGGGCCTCGGTCGCACGCACGCATCAAGAGATCGAGCGGGCGCAGGAGCTTTCCAGTTCTGCCTCCAAGCTTGAACAGGCGCTTATCGATGCTCTCGCCAAACGCTACCAAGCAGCCGCAGCCGACGAGATCTCTCCCGCGTGGAACGAGGATTACGCCGAGGCGATGGGCAAGGTCTACGCCGAATTCTCTGATGATCTCGAGGTCGCCGCCCTCTACGCCGAAGCTTTGATGAATCTGACTCCGTGGAAGCTTTGGAATGAGCGCACCGGCGAGCCAGCGCCGGGTTCGCATGCTCTGAAAGTCCGTGAAATTTTCGACCGGGCGTTGGAATTGCCCGGCGGCAAGTCGCACCCAGGGATCCTGCACTTCTACATCCATCTCATGGAGATGTCGTCAACGCCGGAAGCGGCCATTCCTATCGCGGATCGTCTGCGCGGGCTGATCCCGGACGGCGGCCATATGCACCACATGCCGAGCCACCTTGACGTGCTATGTGGCGATTTCCGTCGAGCCATCACTTCGAACAGTGATGCGATCGTCGCGGATGAGAAATACCGTCGACGCAGAGGCGCAATGAACTTCTATACGCTCTACCGTTCTCACGACTACCACTTCCGCATCTATGCGGCGATGTTCGTCGGGCAGTCGGAAGTCGCGCTAGAGACCGCAGCCCAGCTTGAGGCCTCCATCCCAGAGGACCTGCTGCGCGTCACCTCGCCTCCGATGGCCGACTGGCTCGAAGGTTTCATCGCGATGCGTGTGCATGTGCTTATCCGGTTCGGGCGCTGGCAGGAGATACTTGACCTGCCGTTCCCTGAAGATTCAGGGCTCTACTGCGTGACTACCGCTATGCAGCACTACGCTCGTGGGGTCGCGCTCGCCTCACTGAGCAGAATCGAAGAGGCAGAGGCTGAGCGAGAACTATTTAGGATGGCAGTCACGAAAGTCCCGGAAAGCCGGACACTGTTCAACAACATCTGCCTCGACATCCTCGAAGTCGCCGCTTCGATGCTCGACGGAGAACTCGAGTACCGCAAGGGCAATTACGAAGCAGCGTTCGCGCATCTTCGCCGTTCAATCGAGATCGACGACGCGCTTCCCTACGACGAGCCATGGGGGTGGATGCAGCCTACGAGGCACGCCTACGGCGCGCTGCTTCTCGAACAAGGGCACGTTGAAGAAGCGGCAGCAGTCTACGCCGCAGATCTCGGGTTCAATTCGTCGCTACCGCGCGGCCAGCAGCACCCAGGCAACGTTTGGGCGCTACACGGCTACCATGAGTGCCTGCAGTTACTCGGACGCGACGCCGAGGCCGTGCTCGTCGGCCACCAACTCAAGATCGCGGTTGCGATGGCGGATGTGCCCATCGAAGCCTCTTGCTTTTGCCGTTTGAGTGCAATCGGGGCTGAGCAGACCTCTGGCACCCCAAGCTGCTGCACTGTTACGGCGACTCGCGGGTAAGCTCGATCCTCGGGCAACAAGGCCGGCCTTCAGATTCTCCGATGGAAATGGTAATGGCGTTGCTCGCAACCTGCGGCTTCGCAGCGGGCTGGCTCCCTCGAGCTGCAGAAGGATGGAGCGCACGTCTGCTCTCTGCGGTCGTCTGGATTGGGATGCTCCTCGCAGCAGGACCCACAGCTGCGATAGTCCGTTTGGCGGCTACTTTGTGCATCATCGTTGGGGTGATTCTCGATGCTGTCGTGACGGGAAGGCTATCTCGACCGACGTCCGGCGTTGATCTCCATCTCCTCCACCGAGGCATCGGCTCGTTGCTCATGATCCCGTGCCTTCTCGGAGTCAGCTCCTCATCGGAGACGATCGGAGCGACAGCACACCAAGGACACATGCCGTCCGCACATGTCGTCATCGCTTTCTTCGCGCTGCCGTATTTGGTTGCCTCCATTTGGTGGGCGATCAAGTCGTACTCCGACTTCAGAGCCCGCCGCTCTCCTGCCAGATGGGCAGATCTCGTTGGAAACGGCAGCATGACAGCGATGGTGGCGATGATGCTCGCGATGTAAACCAGGTCGCTTCCTCCACCCACTATCGATCTCTTACTCGCGGTGGACTTCACAGAGTCAGATCACCTCGGAAAGGGCAATCCGTTCTGGTATATTGAGCCGTAACTCAAAAAAGCATCTGCGTTCGTTTGGAGGAACAGTGAAGACACATTATGAATTGATCGTGGTCGGTGCCGGGGCCGGGGGACTCAACGCCTCGCTCGAGGCCGCCGGACTAGGCAAGGACGTACTCGTCATCGAGAAGTTTCGTCCCGGCGGTGAATGTACCTGGTCGGGATGCATCCCGAGCAAAGCGCTGATTCAGATCGCCGATGCGTATCATCATGCCGCGCAGTTCGGCGTTGGGCCCGTGGACGGCCGAGCGGTCATGGAGAAGGTTCGCGCCCTCACCTTGACCGCCCATCAAGCAGAGGCCGTCGAAGTGCTCGAGTCTGCGGGCATCTCATACCTGAATGGTGAGGCACGTTTCGTAGATGCGCATACCGTCGAGGTCGAAGGGCAACGACTGAGCGCGGATCGGTTCGTCGTCGCAACCGGTTCTCAGCCAGCCGTGCCCCCGATTCCGGGCCTGCTCGAGGTGGCACCGCTTACGAATCAGAGTGTTTTCACAATGGATGAGCTGCCCGGATCCCTGATCGTTCTGGGCGCCGGTGCGATCGGTGTGGAACTCAGCCAGGCCTTCTCACGCCTCGGCGTCAAGGTCTCTCTGGTCGAGATGGCCGAGCGCATCCTCCCCCGCGAAGAGCCCGAATTGTCAGGCATTCTCGCCGAGACCCTCGCATTCGAAGGCGTGGACGTACGCACCTCCACCACCGCCATCAGCGCAAGCCGCTGCGAGAGCAAAACTCATCTGACAGTGACACACGAAGGGGAAGAGAAAACTCTCTCTGCGTCGCGCATCCTCGTTGCCCTGGGGCGAAAAGCGGATACCGAGGATCTGGGACTCGACGCGGCTGGAGTCGAGGTAGTACGTGGCACTGTGAGGACCAACGAGCATATGCAGACTTCCACCTCGCACATCTATGCGGCTGGCGACATCGTGGGCCCGTACCAGTTCTCGCATATGGGCGGACGGCAAGGGCGAGTCGCGGTCAGGCACATGTTCAACCAGCCAGGTGACACTATGACCAACGAGTACGCCTGGTGCACCTTCACACATCCCGAGCTTGCACGCACAGGCATGCTCGAAGACGAAGCAAGGGCCCGTTACGGAGAAAACGTGCGCGTCTGGGAATCGAACTACAGCGACGCGGATCGTGCGGTTGTCGATGAGCACACCACCGGCAAGATCATTGTCATCACTGACGCCGAAGACCAGATCCTTGGAGCGAGCATCCTCGGAGAACGAGCCTGCGAACTCCTCGGCGAGATTCAAACTCTGAAACAATCGCGACTTCCCGTCACGACGATCCGCGAGCTCGTGCATCCCTATCCGGGCTACGGCGAGGCTCTCACAGCACTCAGCAAACGGGAATAGACGCCTCCCTACTCAAGCACCCGCAACGAAAGGATTCCCTGAGGATGAGTACCGGAGCCCAGAGCGAAATACAGCTGGAGAACGAGTTCTTCCGCGTCACAAAATGGACAATCGCCCCAGGTAGTGTGATCCCCATGCACCTCCATGAGCACGAATACGTGGTCACACCCCTTGTCGATGGCGTCATGCACGTCGTTACTTCCGACGGCGAAGAAATAGTTGCCGAGTTGGTCATGGGGGAAAGCTACTCACGGCCGTCGGGTTCTGAACACCGGATTGAGAACCGGCGATCATCCGCTGCGATCGTGTTCGTTGAGGCCGAGCGACTCTCATGACCAACACGGAAGACACTCACAACAATCTCGGCGACAACTTTCACAAGGTAAACGGCCACATTCTGGCAGATCGCATCACCGCGACCGTCACGCACGCATTCAGGAACGACCCGACCTGGTCGCCCCTGCTCGGCGCAGACACCAGCGAGTCCGGACCGGCGTACCAGTACTGGAGTCTCTTCGTTCATTCTGCGCTCCGTTACCCGTGGAGCTACAGCAATCACGACGGCACCGTAACATCGATCTGGTACCCACCAAATGCTGATGAACTCACGCCCGAAGAAACGGCACGCTTCCCTGAATTCGCAACAGAACTTCTGGGGGCTCACAAAGCCACTGAACTCTTCCGCACTATCGAACGTTTCGACGACGCCCGACCGGCCGGAGCGTACTTCTACCTCAGCCTGCTCGCGGTCCATCCGACACAACGTGGCAGCGGTCTCGGCTTACGCCTCCTGGCAGAGAATCTACAAGTGCTCGACGCTCTCGGCGTGCCAACATACTTGGAATCATCAAACCCCCAGAACGATGAAAAATATCGGCGCCTGGGATACCAGCAACACGGAACCATTGCCCTGCGCCATGACTTTACGATCACCACTTTTTGGAGAGACCCCGCTGTGGGGAGTTGAGTTCCGTCGCTGGCGCGACTAGCTCCGGCAAGAGCCGTCAGAAAGTCGAATGGAAGCCACCGAGGGAGGCGTTGAACTTGATCCCGTCGGCAGAAACCGTGACACGGCGTCAGCGTTGACGCGGTGCTAACAAGAGACTGGTACGCCACCCTCGGGGTAGTCCGATGAGGCGCATCTGCGCACCTGTTCAATGTGACGGTTTCAATCAGGGTGATGACAGCCGGTGAGGGATACCGGTACCTGCTGAACTCTGTCGTCATCGGTGATGGTGACCGAGATGCTGTTTCCGCGCTGAATCGTTACTACTTGCAGGTGGGTACGCCACCGGGCGTCTGGGCAGGATCGGGGCTCAGTGCACTTTCCGGAGCCCTAGTAACTGGCGAAGCCGTGACTGAGGAGCAGCTGCGACGGCTTATGGGCTATGGGCAGGATCCGAACTCGGGTGAGCAGCTTGGTCGTCCGTACCGGAAGTTCGCCACCACCTCGGAGCGAGTCCGGCGTCGCATCGATAAGCTCTCCGAGGGCCTCACTGATGACGAGCGTGCGGAACAGGTCGGGTTAATCGAGGCTGAGGAAGCAGCGAAGCCGACTGGAGCGCCGGTTGCCGGTTTCGACCTCACGTTCTCGGTTCCAAAGTCCGTGTCCACGCTGTGGGCGGTCGCCGACGGCGGAAATCAAGCGTTGATCGCGCAGGCGCATTATGTCGCGATCCAGGACGTGATCGAGCTGCTGGAACGCGATGTCGCGGCGACGAGGGTAGGTGCTAAGGGTCCGCGTGGTGCGGTCGCGCAGGTGCCGGTACGGGGCGTGATTGCGGCGGCGTATGACCATTACGACTCACGGGCATCTGATCCGCAGTTGCACACGCATGTCGTGGTCGCGAACCGAGTGCAGGCAGTACGGGATGGGAAATGGCGCACCCTCGACTCCCGCGCGCTGCATGCTGCGGTGATGGGGCTGTCGGAGCATTACAACGCCGTCCTCGCCGATCGAATCACGACGCTGCTCGGTGTCGGGTGGGAGGCACGCGAACGCGGCGCGGGCCGGTCCACCGCGTGGGAGATCGCCGGTGTCTCGCAAGAGTTGATGGATGAGTTCTCTTCCCGGACCCGTGATATCGAGCAGGTCAAAGACCGTCTCGTCGCCGACTACGTCGAAAAACATGGCAGGCAGCCTTCCCCGAAACTGCTGTGGCAGTTCCGCCAACAGGCGACCCTCGAGACCCGGCCGCCGAAACAGCAACACTCATTGAGCGAGCTCACCGCGCAATGGCGAGACCGCGCCACACAGGTGCTCGGCGAAGACGCGCCCACCTGGGCTGCCGCGCTCCTCGCAGGCAGTACCGCTGATCCGTTGCTGCGGGCCGATGACATCCCGCTGGATGACCTGAATGCGGTGGCTGCGGTCGTGGTGGAGCGGGTGGCTGATCGGCGGGCGTCGTGGAAGCGGTGGAACCTCCACGCCGAGGCCGTCAGACAGACGATGGGGCTGCGCTTTGCCACCGCGCAGGATCGTGATGCGATCACACGGCAGATTGTTGACGCCGCCGAACAAGCTTCCCTCAGGTTGACGCCGCCGGAGCTTGCGTCGAGCCCGCCCGTGTTCCAGCAGCCTGATGGTGTGAGTGTGTTCCGTCCAAAGGCCTCCACGGTCTACTCCTCGGAACGGGTGCTCGAAGCAGAAGACCGGCTTCTCGCCGCTGCTGAGAACCGTATGGCCCCCACGGTGCCGCTCGCCTGGATTGAACAGGCAGCGCGAACGAAGAACAAGGACGGGTACTCGTTGTCGTCCGATCAGGAGCAGGCGATCTCGAAGATCGGGATCTCCGGACGCGCCCTCGATGTTCTCGTCGGGCCCGCAGGGACTGGGAAGACCACCACCATGCGAGCTCTCCACCAGGCATGGGAGAGACACCACGGCCAAGGCTCAGTCATCGGGCTCGCACCATCAGCTGCAGCAGCCGAAGTACTCGCCGAGGATTTGGGTGTGTCGACGGAGAACACAGCGAAGTGGCTCCACGAACACCGCCACGGCAACTGGAATCTCACCGCCGGTCAGCTCGTCATCATCGACGAAGCATCCCTCGCAGGAACCCTCGCCCTCGACACCATCACCGCCCACGCCCAAGAAGCGGGCGCGAAAGTGCTGCTCGTCGGCGACTGGGCACAACTCGCCGCGGTCGACGCGGGCGGGGCATTCGGGATGCTGGTCCGTGAACGCGACGATACCCCGGAGCTCACTGACGTGCGCCGGTTCCGAAACGAGTGGGAGAAACACGCCTCCCTAGGCTTGCGCATCACCGCGACGTAGTGAAAAAAGAAGCCGTTCGCATGGACCCGCCCTCGCAATGGGCGTCAAAGTTTGATGTTGTCAAGTCATTGACAGAAGATGATCAGAGTATCGTTTACATCAACAGCGCGCGTGGTGTTGTAAGCGATGCTATGCAGTTCGCCGAGGGTCTAGAGGAGGTCCGAGACCCTCGAATTGAAGAGTTGATGAACTTCGCTGGTGAGCATGTGCATGACAAGTATTTTCTCATCAGCTGCTTGCGGAAGGGCGTCGCTTTCCATCACGGCCGCATGCCACAAGACCTTCGTGAACGAATCGAGAATCTGTACGCAGCTCAGGACTCGCCTTTGAAGTATGTCTTCTGCACTTCGACACTTCTTGAGGGTGTCAACCTTCCAGCCAAGAATATTTTCGTGCTTAGTGACCAGCACGGTTTAAGAGATCTCACCCAAATGGACTTTGAAAACCTTATCGGACGCGCTGGACGACTTACCTTTGACTTCTCGGGGAATGTTGTCTGCGTGCGAGACACTGAGAACGCTTGGAGCGGAAAGACCAAGAACCTGATTGCAAACACCGAGCCCCTTGAAGCTAAGAGCTTCCTTGTGAACCCCGTCCCTAGGCGAAAGAAGGAGTTCACCGATATTGAGAAATCGTTGGCTCGTGAACCTCTGCCCAAGGATCGATCAGCTGACTCGATACGAACCAGTCGCCAATATGCGTCAATCCTGACGCTTCATGAAATCGAAGGTCAAACATCTGGGCTGAAGACATTGTTTCTCGATCGAATAGCCCAAGGAAAGGAGCAACTCCACAAGGTTGCCTCGGAGCTTACCGTGCCATCACGAGTTCTTCGGCGGACTCCAGATATCGCCGCGCACTATCAAGAAGAAGTGTGGAAGCGCGTTCAGTCCCAAAGTGACTTTGCCCCGTTGATTGGCGAAGGTGACGACCTCTCTGAGAACGCTACCTACCTGTCGGTCCTTCATCGCCTTTATGAGCAGTACAACTGGGGGAAGGAAGAGTCGGTTGGCACCTATAAGTTGGTTCCTTCCCGCAAGAAGGCGACCGACTCGCTGGAGCCGACTCATGCACGTCTCAGATACTGGGCTAATCTCATGCGCAACTGGGTTGCGGGAAAACCGCTGCATCTCATTATCAGATCTTCGATCTTATATTTCAGGGATGAAGGAGAGATCACGATTCGTGACTTTTCATCCCCGAGTACGTACAAAACCGTACCGTTCATTGAGAGTGACACGGTGCTGATCAACCAGATAATCGAGGACGTCCTGCTGGACATTGAAGTCGGTTTGAGGTTTCGAATCATGCGCTATCTTCAAAACTTCTACGACATCTCGGTGGCCGCACAAGGACAACCGAAAGCTGGTGTGGATCTCGCCAGCCTTGTTGAGTACGGAACTCAGGATCTGGTCGCTGTAGCTCTCCAAGATGCTGGGCTTTCCCGCAACGCGAGCGTTGCTCTCTCCTCACAGTTCCGAGATGCCGTCGAACTCTCAGATTCGGGTGATCTCGTCGATATCGAACTAACCAGAGTCCTGGCAGGTCTAGAAAACAATGATGAACTGGCCCAGGAAGTGCGCCAGATTTTTGGGGAGGTAGAGGAGCATGGTGTCAATCAAGGCTAGCTTTCGGTGTCCACGAGGAGTATCGGCCTAGCGTGGGTTTTTAGTTGCGCGCTCGTTCGACATCTCTTCGGGTACGAGTAAATGAGAGTCTCTCAACCGTGGAAGAGACAAGCGTCGTTTCACCAACGGCCACCCAAGCCCCGTAAGCGCCGCCTCCAGTCAGCGCACCGTGATTTTGGCCGAGACACGAACAAGTGCAGTCGTCACCGGTCGCTGCTTGACAGCGGGTATCGCACTGTTCATGGATGTTGAAGTCCACCTCAACCCTGACCTGCCCGACGCGCACAGCCAGTGCATCGACGACATCCCGAAAATGTGCACGTGCAACGGCCCAATGCCCATCCCAGCCACGCGGACCCGTCACCCACTGAGGACGGATGCGAGCCCCCAAGGTGTCTTTCAGCCATTGCCGATTGGTTGGTTCTCCCTCTCGCGGCTTGCGTAGCCCACTAATTTCAATGCGACCTGAGACCGGTCGGAAGGCCTCAACCATGTCTCGACAATACCGGCATCCCCGGAAGTAGGTATTGTAACTCTGGGAGTGTCGTACCTGCTTCGACAAAGAGGGAATCATGCTTCCACAAACCCCACGTATACTCCTGACGGATCTGCCGGAAGCTACCAGGAGCCGGGTGTTTAGCCGGTGCATTGGGAAGCGTTGATGTAACGATCGGGAAGTGCGAGCGCGCGTACCTGGAAGCGGTTGCGCGCTCGCACTTTTGGCTCAGTTGGCGGTGTCGTCGGCGAGGTGGCGGCGCATGTTGGGGCCGCCGAGTTGCACGAGTTCCGCGTTCGAGACGATCCGGTTCAGAATTGACTCCGCGATTACCGCGTCGTGGAGCGATTTGTACCAGTCTTGCGGGTCGAATTGCGAGGTCACGACGGTCGAGCCTCGTCCCTCGCGGGCGGCGAGGATGTTGAGGAGTTCGGCCGCGGTCTCGCTCGTGATCGGGGTCGTCAAGAAGTCATCCAGAACGAGCACGTCACACGAGTGGAGTGTTTCAAGGAACCGGAGCCTTGCGGGGTCGTGATGCTGGTAGACGGCGAGTTGGTTCGCGAGGTCATCGAGCCGATAGTAGGCGGCCGTGTAATCGCGCCGGCATGCCGCGTTCACCAGCGCCTGCGCGAGATACGATTTGCCCACGCTTGATGAACCGAGAATGAGGAGGTTCGTGGTCTGCTCGATCCATTTGCAGGCCGCGAGTCTCGCGACAACGTCTCGGTGAAGGGTGCGCCCGTCGAGGTAGCGGATGTCTTCCACACACGCGGCGGGGTTCGGAGTGCGGGAAGCTTTCAAGAGTTTCAGCATTCGGCGTTCGCTCCTTGCGGCGGTCTCTTTCTCGAGCGCATGCCGGATCTTTTGCGAGAAGGTCCATTCGTCGCAGGCGGGGTCGTTCGCGATCTCGATCACCGCTTCCCCAAACGCCGTCATTCGGAGCTTGGTGAAGAGGGGCATGTCATCGGTGGTGAGGTGGAGGTCGATCATGACGCGTCTCCCGTTTCTTTGCGGGTGAGGGCGTCGAGACTGAATGCTTCCGCGCCTGCGAGGTAGGCGCCGCTGGTATCCCGCCCAGTCGGCCTGACCGGCGCCGGCGTTGATGTTCTGTCAGCTGCTGGAGTGCTGCGCGGCCGTTCGTCTTGTTCAGCACGAACCGCAGTCAGAGCATGTTTCACCGCGGTGTAAGTGATCTGTCGGTACTCGTCGGTGATGAGCCGGGTACAGGCCTGCTCGAGGAGCATGCGGTTGCCGCTCTTTCCAAGATCAAGGATATTCATGCAGGAGCGGAAGCCTTGCGCCTCGATCTTTCGCCCATCGAGCAGCCGCTCGATCGCGACGACGGTGCTAGGCCCGACCTTGGCTGCCTGTCTCGTGAAGTAGGCACGTGTCCAGAGCCCGGTTGTGTCTGTCAGATGGGCGGGCGCATGCTCGGGATTCGTGACGTACCCGTTCTTTCGCACGCCGAGCTGATGCATGGCGATCACTTCAGCCGCAGCGAGAACCTCGAGCTGGGTACCGATGATACGCACGTCGACGGTGAGCCCTGCGAATTCGTACGGGACCGAGTATTTGATGGTGTCGATCTGGATGTGCCAGTCCCGATGTACTTTCGCTTTACGCCACACCACCGGCTCCCACCTGTGTTCCGGGAGATCGAGAAGCTCTGCGCGTTCGAGTTCCTCGAACCAGTCGCGGCGGCTGCGTGATTCGCCCCGGAACGGCACTCGAGAGTTGATGACCTCGACCTGCTCAGCTATCGCAGCGTTCAGGTCATCCAGGGTGACGAACACTCGGCCTTCCAGAAAATGGATCACCCAGTTCGTGACGACCTTCACCCCAGCCTCGACGTTGCCCTTATCGCGGGGTCGGTAGGCGCGGGCGGGGACCGCAGCAGTCTGGTGATACTCGAGGAACTCGGCATAGGCCGGGTTCACCTCCCGCGCACGCGAACTACTCGAGATCTGGTTCGATGCCGTCGACGCGTTATCGGGCACTACGATCAGAGGGACACCACCGAGGAACTCGAATACTCGCCGGTGACACTCAAGCCAGGCCGGCATCTTCTCGTCGAGGGTCCCGTACGCGAACACGAGCCCCGAATACGGCAGCGTCGCAACAAACACTGACACTTTCGTGTGCTGCCTCGTGATCGGATCAGTCAGGCGCATCGGGGTGCCCGCCCAGTCGACCTGCAACGTATGCCCCGGGGAATGAGCAATCGGCGCCGTCAGATCGTTCATGCGGACATGCTCCGCGACGAGCTGGCAAAACCGCTCATACCCGTAATGCCGCACTCCAGCCGGGGCCGGGGTCTGTAAATACTTCGCCCACAACACCTTCAACGGCGGTTTCTTCCGCCCCAGCCGGGCAGCGGTGATCATGCCGATCTCAACTGGCACGAACTCGCTACTGCCGCTCTTGCGCCCGTCTGAAAACAACCGGTCAATATCCTCAGCGGTCAGCGCATCGACTTGCTCGACCGTGACGAGATGCTCGTCCTCGAGCACGCGGCGAGCTTTCGAGATCGTGCGCGGCGCGCACCCCAACACGGCAGCGATCTGGCGATACGACTGCTCTTTGAGCAGCAGTTTCATGATTTGTCGGTAATCCGTCACTATCGTGACTCCTTTCACACCCATGCAGCTTCGTTACCGCAAGGGCTGGAGTCATCATCAACCAGTGCTTCCCGATACGTACACTAGCGATTCCCGATCGTTACATCAGCGCTTCCAAA
>Ga0056908_1000781_pt1 | contig 15743 bp, 9 predicted proteins | sample EBPBio142010_DNA_FD_55020 | JGI IMG/M metagenome (GOLD analysis project Ga0056908, IMG submission 55020) | Wastewater treatment Type I Accumulibacter community from EBPR Bioreactor in Madison, WI, USA - Reactor 1_10/4/2010_ DNA | ecosystem: Engineered > Bioreactor > EBPR > Anaerobic-Aerobic >...
TCTCGACGCCGGAGTCAGGAAGGTGGCCGTCGCCGCGCCGGTCAAGGATGGCGGCGTGCTGAACATCGTCATGGGCATCAACGACCATCTCTACGACCCGGNTCGCGACCANATCGTCACTGCGGCGTCATGCACGACCAACTGCCTGGCGCCGGTGGTCAAGGTGGTTCACGAAGCGATCGGNATCACGCGCGGGATGATCACCACCATCCANAGCTCGACCAACACGCAGGTGGTGCACGACCAGATGCACAAGGATCTGCGGCGAGCGCGGGCGGCCAGTCTGTCGCTGATCCCGACGACGACCGGCTCGGCGACGGCGATCGCGCTGATCTTCCCGGAACTGAAAGGCAAGCTCGACGGCCACGCGGTGCGCGTGCCGCTGCTCAACGCGTCGCTGACCGATTGTGTCTTCGAAATGCAGCGGCCGACGACGGCCGCCGAGGTCAATGCCTTGTTCAAGGCCGCTGCGGCAGGCCCGCTGCAGGGAATCCTCGGTTACGAGGAGCGGCCGCTGGTGTCGATGGACTACCTGGGCGATGCNCGTTCGTCGATCATCGACGCCGCGCACACGCTGGTGGTCAACGAGACGATGCTCAAGNTCTACGCCTGGTACGACAACGAGTGGGGCTACGCCAATCGTTACGCCGAACTNGCGCGCAAGCTGGCGAGATCGCTTTAGGAGCCTTTCCGTAGCGGGGCAGCGTGCGNAGCGCTGACGCTCGCGGCGGAGGCGAACAGCGAAAGAGGAAAAGGGCGATGAGCGATCCATCCGCAGTGAGCAGCGACGCGTCGCGCGCCGGTCTGCGCAATTACGTGCTGGTCACCGGTGCCTACTGGGCCGATACGGTGACCGATGGCGCCACGCGCATGCTGGTGCTGTTCTATTTCTACAACCTCGGTTACACGCCGCTTGCGGTGGCTTCGCTGTTCNTCTTCTACGAGGTCTTCGGCATCCTGACCAACCTTTTCGGTGGCTACATNGGCGCCCGTTTCGGGCTCAAGACGACGCTGTTCATTGGNCTTGGNACACAGCTGGCGGCNNTGTCGATGCTCGCCTTCGCGCCGCAGGCCTGGCTGGTCGTCGCCTGGGTGATGGCCTCGCAGGCCTTGAGCGGGATCGCNAAGGACATGACCAAGATGAGNTCCAAGAGTGCCGTCAAGCTGATCGTCCCGGAGGATTCGTCGGCAACCCTGTACCGCTGGGTGGCCATTCTGACCGGGTCGAAGAACGCGCTGAAGGGTGTCGGCTTNTTCCTTGGCGGCNTTCTGCTCAGCGTGCTCGACTTTCAGAGCGCGCTGAAACTGCTGGTGGTGCTGGTTGCCGTCGCNCTGANCCTCGCCGCCGTGCTCATGCGCGGNGGCCTCGGGCAGGCCAACAGGAAGGCCAAGTTCGGGCAGATGTTTTCGCGCAACGCGGCGGTCAACAAGCTGGCGGCGGCGCGCATCTTTCTCTTCGGGGCGCGTGACGTCTGGTTCGTCGTCGGTCTGCCGGTATTTCTGTCCAGCGTCCTCGGCTGGACCTTCTGGCAGTCGGGTGGCTTTCTGGCGATCTGGATCATCGGCTACGGCATCGTCCAGGCGGCGACTCCGGGACTCTTGCGCAGCCGGGTCGAGGGGCGGCACGAACCCGACGGACGGACGGCGACGATCCTGGCCTTCGTCCTCGCCGCGCTGCCGGCGGCGATTGCCCTGGCGCTGAGCGCCGGTGCGGCGCCGGCGGTCGTCGTCGTCGCCGGCTTGATCGTTTTCGGCGCCGTCTTTGCGCTCAACTCGGCGGTTCACTCGTACCTGATTCTGGCCTACACCGACAGCGACAAGGTGGCGATGAGCGTCGGCTTCTATTACATGGCCAACGCTGCCGGTCGCCTTGCCGGAACGGTTCTCTCCGGTGCGCTCTATCAGTGGGGGCTGCAAAGCGGAGCCCAGAACGGTCTCGTCGCCTGCCTGTGGGCGTCCTCGGCATTCGTCCTGGTGGCCGGCCTGCTTTCGCTGCTGCTACCGCGTCAGGCGGGCACGCGCAGCAAGCCGATCCGGCTCGGCGACCTCGGCGAGTAATCGGCGGAGCAGGCGGGTGAACAAAAAAAGGCATCGCCTGGCGATGCCTTTTTGCTCATCACGGGTAGCGCGACTTAGAAGCCGGCGCCCTTGATCGACTTGAGGCCCTTGTAGACGGCCTTGCTGCCCAGTTGCTCCTCGATGCGCAGCAGCTGGTTGTACTTGCAGATGCGGTCGGTACGCGACAGCGAACCGGTCTTGATCTGGCCGGCGCCGGTGCCGACAGCGAGGTCGGCGATGAACGCGTCCTCGGTCTCGCCCGAACGGTGCGAAGAAATGACGCCGTAACCCGCCTTCTGCGCCATCTTGATGGCGTCGAGCGTCTCGGTCACCGTGCCGATCTGGTTGACCTTGATCAGGATCGCGTTGGCCGCCTTCATGTCGATACCCTGCTTGAGGCGGACCGGGTTGGTGACGAAGAAGTCGTCGCCGACGATCTGCACTTTCGCGCCGAGTGCCTTGGTCAGCTTGACGTAGCCTTCCCAGTCGCTCTGGTCGAGACCATCCTCGATCGACACGATCGGGTACTTCTTGCACCAGTCGCTGTACACCTTGATCATCTCGTCGTCGGTGAACAGCTTGTCCGGGTTGGACTTCCAGAACTTGTAGCCTTTGCGGTCACCTTCGTCGAAGAGCTCGGAAGACGCACAATCCAGGGCGATGCCGATCTGCTTGCCGGGTTTGTAGCCGGCCGCGACGATGGCTTCCATGATCACTTCGAGTGACTGGTCGTTGGTCAGGTTGGGGGCGAAGCCACCTTCGTCGCCGACGGCGGTGACATGCCCGCCTTTCTTCAGGATGCTCTTCAGCGCGTGGAAGATCTCGGTGATCCAGCGCAGGCCTTCCGAGAAGCTCGGCGCGCCGACCGGCATGATCATGAATTCCTGGAAGTCGATCAGGTTGTCGGCGTGCTTGCCTCCGTTGATGATGTTGGCCATCGGCGTTGGCAGGCAGAAATCGCGGTTGTGGTGAATCTTGCCGATGTACTTCCAGAGGGGCATCTTGCTGACGTTGGCAGCGCACAGGGTGATGGCCATCGACGCGCCAAGTAGTGCGTTCGCACCGAGATTCGACTTGTTCGGCGTGCCGTCGAGGGCGATCATCGCTTCGTCGAGGGCACGTTGCTCGAGCGGGTTCTTGCCCTTGAGCAGTTTGGCAATCGGACCATTGACCGCAGCAACGGCTTTCAGGACACCTTTGCCGAGGTAGGCTTTCTTGTCGCCATCGCGCAGTTCGCAGGCTTCGAATTCACCGGTCGACGCACCCGACGGGACAGCGGCGCGAGCCATGTAACCATTGTCGAGCGTGATGTCGACTTCGACGGTCGGGTTGCCGCGCGAGTCGAGGATCTGCCGACCGACGACCTTGGTGATCTTGACGAACTCAGGGCTGCTTACAGCCAGTGTTTCGCCTTGTTCGGTATCTGCAATTTTCTTCGATTTTTTTACTTTTTCTGCTTTTGCCATAATTGGGCTCCGTAGGAGTGATTTGGTGGGAACAGCCGCGTGGACGTGACTCAGTGATCATACCCAATTCGGCTTCGACGGTGCAATGCTTGGCGGCGCTAAAAGCCGGGAATCAGACAGGTTTCGGACGATTGCGGAGGTCCGCAACGCTGGCGGGCGAGGACGCTGCCGTAATCCGCGAGCGGCGCCGAAAAAAAATGCGGGATGGCGTCCTCCGGGCACCGCCTGGCGGATGGAAGTGGGCCGGCGCGGCTGTCGCCTTCGGCCGGCAACAGGCAATGCTATGGGCATCAAGCTTGTTTTTTTGCTGCCGCGAACGAGGGTCGGCGCAAGGCCTGTCTGGTGCGCTTGCCGGTCAGCTTCACACAACTGAAACCTTGCTTGCCAAGAATGGCGCCCTTGGCAAGGAACATTTCAAGTTGATTGGGGAAAGCCGGCGTGGCCAGCGAGCAAGAAGAGATGACCGACGAGCAATCGCGCAACGCCCTTGTGCGCCGCGTGGGGCTTGCCGTCGAGAGGCTGCGCGAAGATGCGATGGCCATCGAGGATGAACTGGATGACCGGTTGCGCCTCGTTGCGCCGGAATGCGCAGCGAGTGCTCGCAACCTGGCACACTATCTGGCCGTGCGGCGGGTCGACATCCGCATCCTGCAGCGCGAACTGGGCCGATTGGGGCTGAGTTCGCTGGGCCGCATGGAGGCGCACGTGATGGCTTCACTGGACAACGTGGCCGATGTCCTCTGCCTCTTGCGCAAGAGCGCTGTTCCCGATCGTGTGCAGGCGGTCCGGCCGATTCGTTTCCACGAGGGCGATCAAGTGCTGGCACGGCATGCGCATGCGATCCTGGGGCCTCTGCACAGCGACCGCAAGACGCGGATCATGGTCACCATGCCGAGTGAAGCGGCTGCCGACCCGTCCTTCGTCAGCAACCTTCTCGCCCAGGGGATGGACATCATGCGCATCAACTGTGCGCACGACAGCGCAGACGTCTGGGGGCGAATGGTCGACCAGCTGCGGCAGGCGGAAAGGAAGCTGGGGCGCTCGTGCAAGGTCTGTTGCGATCTGGCCGGACCGAAGCTGCGCACCGGTGCCGTCGAATCGTCGCCGGGCGTCGTCAAGTGGCGGCCACAGAGAAATGCGCTCGGCCAGACGATTGCGCCGGCGCTGGTTCGCTTCGTCAACGAAGTTCCCGACGATGCTTTTGCCGGAACGACAGTGCCGGTGCAGGGGAAGCTGTTGGCCCGGGTCAGAGGGGGCGATTTCATCGCCTTGCACGATGCACGCGGGCGGGCACGAACGCTCGAGGTGATCGCCGTTTCTGCAGACGCCTGTCTTTGCCAGGGGGTGCGCACGGCTTACGTCGTCGAGGGCACCCGACTGAGCGTACGGCGAAAGGCAAGAACCGTAGCGAAAGCCACCGTTGGCCCCCTGCCGCCAACGCCGCAGGCCTTGTTGCTCAAGCCTGGGGAGGTCCTCGAGGTGGTCAGAGGCGAGATTCTCGGCCGGCCGGCAACCTATGATGATGATGGCAAGCTGCTCGAAGCGGCATGCATCGCCTGTTCGCTGGACGAGGCATTCATCAGCGTCCGCGAAGGAGAGAGGATTTTCTTCGATGACGGAAAGATCGCCGGGAAAATCCGCCGGGTGACGCCCGAGCGCTTCAGCGTCGATGTCACCTACGCAGCGGGGGGCGCGGCAAAGCTCCAGGGTGAGAAGGGAATCAACCTGCCGGACACCGACCTCAAGCTGCTGGCGCTGGGTGCGAACGATCTTGCGGACCTCGCTTTCGTCGTGCGGCACGCCGACATGGTGGCCATGTCTTTCGTGCAGCGGCCGCAGGATATCGAAGACTTGCTGCTCGCACTTGACCGGTTCGACGCCAATCACCTGGGCATGGTCCTGAAGATCGAGACCACTAAGGCTTTCAGCCGGCTGCCAAGCCTGTTGTTTGCGGCCATGCGGCACCCCANCGTCGCGGTCATGGTGGCGCGCGGCGATCTCGGTGTCGAACTGGGCTTTGAACGTCTTTCGGAAGTGCAGGAGGAGATTCTCTGGCTGTGCGAGGCCGCCCATGTCCCGGTGATCTGGGCAACGCAGGTGCTCGAATCTCTGGCCAAGGGGGGCATGCCGTCGCGCGCCGAAGTGACCGACGCGGCGATGGGAACCCGCGCCGAATGCGTAATGCTCAACAAGGGGCCTTACATCATGCAAACGCTGCGCTTCCTGTGCGATGTGTTGAAGCGCATGGAAATGCACCATGAGAAGAAGACGGCAATGTTACGTCGCTTGAGCATTTCGGAGATCGCCCCGGGCGAGGATGGTGCTCGTGGCGCGCGGCCCGAAACCTGTCGCGGGTGAGCGCCAGCCGCTGCTCGGCGAGCGCCATGCCTGGCTCCCGCAAGCTGTCTCCTGTCGTCTCCAGGCGACGCCGGCAGCGTCTACGGCGTCGGTTTGCGCGGACGTTTGCACAGTTCTTGCCAACGGCGCGCGCAAAACGTCTATGCTATACGGCCTGCCGCAAGCGCCTCCGGCACGTCGGCCGGCGACGCAGCGCTCGCGCGGCGCGTCAGAACGATCGAAGTCACGCNATTCAGTTTGCTACAGCCGTTCCTCTCTCCGTCCATGCACAAGCCCGTTGTTCTGGCAGCGCTGCTGCTCGCCCTGCCGGTCGCCGCCGCTGTGCCGCAATTGCAGGCGCCGGAAGACGTTCGCCANCTGCTGACCGACTACCTGGAACTCGGCGACGTCGCCGACGCCCCGGCGGAGGCCGCCTTCGAGCGCCGGATGCGGCGCGAAGTGCCCGCCCTGCTGGCGACCGAGGGCTATTTCTCGCCGCAGGTGGTGGTCACCGGGAGTGACGACACGCTGCTCGTCGATGTCGATCCAGGCGTACGCTCGACGGTCGGCGGCGTGCGCATCGAAATCGTCGGTGCGGTGGACGAGGCGCGTCGTGAAGCCCTGCGNCAAGGCTGGAAACTGAAAAGCGGCCAGCCTTTCCGGCAAGCCGACTGGGATGACGCCAAGCAATCCCTGCTCGCCGACCTGCTGGCCGTAGACTTTGCCGGCGGTCGTTTGCAGGACAGTACGGCCGAGGTCGACCCTGCGGCGCACAGCGTCGACCTGCACGTGGTCGTCGCTGCGGGTCCGCCGTACAGTTTTGGCGAGCTGAAGATCAGTGGCCTGAAGCGCTATGAGCCGGCCCTGATCGAGCGCTACAACCGTACGGTCGAAGCCGGTAAGCCCTATCGCGAGGACCGGCTGCTGGCCTTGCAGACAGCCTTGCAGGACACGCCGTACTTCGGGTCGGTGACCGTTTCGCTCGAGCGCAGCAAGGATGGCGACAGCCCGCCCGTTGACGCGGATGGACGGGTCAGCGCGCCGGTACTGGTGCATGTCCGCGAGCGTGCGCCCTACCAGGTGTCGCTGGGCGCCGGCTACAGCACCAACACCGGCGCGCGCGTCGAAGCCAACTACCGCAGCAGCGACCTCTTCGGTCGCGCCTGGGAACTTCACACCGGCGTGCGTATCGAGCAGCTGCGCCAGACGGCCTACGCCGATGTCTTTTTCCCGCCTGACGATCGGCGGCGGCGTGACGGCGTGGGAATGGCTTTCCAGAGCTCCGACATCGAAAATCTGGCGCTCGAGAGTTTCTCCGTGGGGGCGACGCGCGTGCAGCAGCGCGGCAGTGTCGAGCAGCGCCTGGGACTCAATTGGCAGGAAGAAAAGCAGACGCCGAAAGGTTCGCCGACGACGACCAACCAGGCCCTCACCGCGCAGGCCGGCTGGACCTGGCGGCACGCGCGGGATCCCCTCGATCCGTCGGAGGGGATTGCCCTGCAGTTTCAGNTTGGCGGAGCCAGCAAACAGCTGCTGTCCGATCAGAACTTCCTGCGGACCTACTTTCGCTACGCGCAGGGGGTGCCGCTGGGCGCCAGCGATGGCCTGCTCCTGCGCGCCGAACTGGGCGCCACCTTGGCGCCCTCGAGCAACGGTATTCCGCAGGATTTCCTCTTTCGTACCGGCGGCAGCAACTCGGTTCGCGGTTACGCCTATCAGAGCCTCGGTGTGCAGCAAGGCGAAGCAGTTGTCGGCGGCCGTTACCTGATGACCATGAGTGCCGAATACACGCACTGGATCACCCCCTCCTGGGGTGCGGCGGCATTCGTCGACGCGGGTGACGCACAGGACAGTCGTGACGCCTTCGATCTGGCGGTGGGCTACGGTCTTGGCGCGCGCTGGAAGAGTCCGGTTGGCCCGCTCGGTCTGGATCTCGCTTACGGCCAGCGCGACGGCAAGTTGCGCTTCGACTTTTCGCTGGCGGTGCCGTTTTGAACGACGAAAAAGAACCGCCCGCGGCGCCCGTGGCGAGTCCGCTCGACGGACAGGCGGAGGCGCCCGAGGGCGCCGGCGGCGACAGCCGGGCGGCGCCGCCGGCGCCATCCAGGCGTTCTCTGCGCTGGCTATGGATCAGCCCGTTGGCCATCGTACTGGGCCTCTTCGTCGCCCTGGCCTGGCTGCTGGCGACCGAGAGTGGTTTTCGCGTCGCCTGCCGCGCCCTCGAGCAGCTCGCCGGGGGGCAGCTGACGCTCGGCGAACCGACGGGCTCGTTGCAGGGTTCGCTGACCCTGCCGTCGCTGCACTGGCGCGACGCGACGCTCGACGTGCAGCTGCAGGACCTGCAGTTNGACTGGCGCCCCGCCGAGTTGTTGCAGGCGCGACTTTCGGTCAGCCGTCTGGCCGTGGCGAGCCTGCGCTTCGCCAGCCTTCCCAGCGACGAGCCGCTGGTCGTGCCCGACAGCCTGCGTCTGCCGCTGGCCATCGACGTCGAGCAACTGCAGCTCGGAAGCATCGAAGTCGGCGACTATACCCACCCCGACGGAAAGGCGGCGATGGTCGTCGAGGCGCTGGCGCTGAGGCTGAGCAGCGCTGGCGAATGGCATCGCGTGACTGCGTTGACCGCCAATGTCAGCGGGCTGGCGCTCAGCGGCGAGGCCTCTCTGGCCGCCGACAAGCCGTACGCGCTGGCGGCGAAGTTGCGCATCGAAGGCGAAGCCGCTGGACGAGCGCTGGCTTTCGATCTGCTCGCCGACGGGCCGCTCGAAGAACTGAGCCTGCGGGGCAGCGGTGAGCCGATCGACGGTAGAACCGGCGAGAGTTTTGCGGCTGAAGTCAGTGCTCGACTGAAGCCTTTCCTGGCGCAGCCGATCGTCGAAATCGTGGCCAAGATATCGGGAGTCGACCCGGCGGCATGGAGCAAGGGTGCGCCACAGGCAGCGCTCGATCTGGGCGTCGATTTGCGGCCGCTCGCTGACGCGCCGGACGTCCTGGGTGGGCGTTTGACGCTGCGCAATCGGCGTCCGGGCGCTGCCGACCAGCAGTCGCTGCCGGTCGAGTCCCTGCACGCCGGTTTGCGGCTGAGCGGCGACGAGTTGCAGTTGGCCGATCTCGATCTGCGCTTGTCCGGCGGCGGGCGCCTGCGCGGCAGTGGCCTTCTCCGCGGCAGCGAACTGACCCTGCGCCTGATGGCCACGGCGCTCGACGCGCGCGCCCTGGTCAGCACATTGCGCCCAACCAAGCTCGCCGGCCCGTTGCGCGCCAGCCTGGGCATCAATCAGCAGCTGCTCGAGCTGGAACTGCGCGACCCGCAGTTCAGCCTCGACAGCAAGATCGCCATCAAGCCGACGGAGATCGTCGTCGACCAGCTGCGATTGTCCACTGGCGACGCCAGGCTCGTCGCCAGTGGGCGGCTCGGCCTGGTCGACGCCGGCAGGTTTGTCGTCAAGGGAAGTCTGAAGAACTTCGATCCCAGCCGCTTTGCCGAGGTGCCGCCGGCACGGCTCAACGCNGACTTCGACGCCAACGGCAGCAGCCGGCCGCCGCTGACGCTCGCTCTGCGCTTTCAGCTGCACGACAGTCGCTTTCGCGGCCAGTCGCTGACCGGTTCCGGAGAAGTCGATCTTGCCGGTGAACGCCTGCGCAAGGCCGACGTCGAGCTCAACGCGGCCGGCAATCGGCTGACCGCGAAAGGCGCTTTCGGCGCCCGTGGCGACCGTCTGACGGTATCGATCAGTGCGCCAAGACTCGATCCGCTGGGTGTGGCCGGCGATCTCAACGGGACGCTGCTGCTCGCCGGTACCATGAAGTCGCCCGAAGTGTCGGCCGACCTGCGTTCGGCGCGTCTGGCGGGGAAGGACTTCGGCGAAATCCGCGGGCTCGATCTCGCAGCCCGCCTGGGGGACGGCAAGGACGGCGCGCTGTCGGGAAGGTTGCAGCTCAGCGGCGTCGATCTGGCCGACGGCAATCCGGTGGCCGGCAAAGTGCTGTTCGAGGCCGACGGCGTACGCAGCGCACACCGCCTGCGCGGCCAGCTTGCGCTACCCGGAAAACGCGATCTGCGCCTGCTGCTCGAAGGGGGGCTGACGACTCCGGCGAGCGGCATGGCATGGACTGGCGCGCTCAGCGAACTGAGTGTCTCGTCGCTGGCGAGCAAGGACAAGCCCTTCGTCCGCCTCGCCGGGCCCTTGCCCTTGCAGGTCGCTGCGGCGCGCTTCAGCGCCGGTCCCGCAGACTTTGTCGGGCCGACGTGGTCGGCGCGCCTCGAGCGGGTGTTCTACGAGGGGCAGCGTTGGCAGACCGCCGGCAGTCTGCGCGGCCTGCCGCTGGTCGCGACGCTCGCCGAATTTCCGGAATGGTTCGACGACTCGGCCATCGGGGCCGCCAAGGGCAGCGGCGAGACGCTGCGCCTGAACGCCGAGTGGGATCTTGGCAACAGCGGCGATAGCCGTGCAAGCGGCCAGCGCAAAGTGGCGAAGAGCAGCTTGCCGACGGGCCGTCTGCGGCTGTGGCGCGAGAGCGGCGACCTGTCGATCGGCGTCGTTCCGCTCGGTTTGACGGAGGGAGTGGTCAGCCTTCTCGCCAAGGATGGACGTCTCGACGCCGAACTCAGCCTGCGGGGCAAGAAACTGGGTGAGCTGAGTGGCAGGCTCAGCGCGGCGAGTTCGGCGACGACGCTGATCAGTCAGCAGGCGCCGTGGCGCGGGCAACTCAAGATGGACGTTCCGGATCTGGCCTGGGCCGCTCGCCTGGTGGGAGACGGCTGGCAATTGGGCGGTCGTCTGGAGGGCGCGATGCAGCTTGCCGGAACTCCGGCGAAGCCTGAGCTCGGCGGAGAATTGCGTGGTGACGGCCTCGCCGTGCGCGCCCTGGACCACGGGATGCGCCTGGAACGTGGCAAGTTGCTGCTGCAGCTGACCGGCGACAAACCCGGTGACGTGCGCCTGCTTCTCAAGNAGCTGTCTTTCGAGAGTGATTTCCAGGCCATGCCGCGCACCCTGGCCCTCGACCCCGGCGTCGCTGCCGCCAACCTGACCGCCAAACCCGGTCGTGTCGAGGCCAGCGGCGAATTGCATCTCGGGAATACCGATGGCGTCTTGACCCTGCGCGCAGATCGTCTCGGGGTGACGCAGCGCGCGAATCAGTGGATGCTCGTCTCGGGCGACGCCAAACTGACCCTGGGCGAGAAACTGCTCGACGTTCTCGGAAGTTTCAAGGTCGACGCCGGTTACTGGGAATTGGCCAAGAGTGGCACACCGCAGCTCTCCGACGACGTGGTGATCAAACGCAAGGAACAGAAGAAAGCCAAGGCGCCGGCGGCGGCGCGTCTGTTGTCGCTGAACATCGACGCTGACCTCGGACGCTACTTCCATTTTCGTGGTGCCGGCGTCGAAAGCCGCCTCGCAGGCTCGATCAAGATCGCCTCGGAAGGAAGCGGCCTGCCACGAGCGACCGGGTCGATCCGGACGGTAGGCGGCCGCTTCGACGCCTACGGCCAGAAGCTGGCCATCGAGCGTGGCATTCTCAACTTCCAGGGACTGATCGACAATCCCGGTCTCAACATCCGNGCGATTCGTACCAACCTGCCGGTCGAGGCCGGTGTCGAAGTCACCGGAACCGCCCGGCGGCCGATCGTGCGCCTGGTTTCCGACCCCGTGGTGCCGGATGCCGAGAAACTCTCGTGGCTGGTTCTTGGGCACGCGTCNGACCAGGAGGGATCGGGCGGTGGTGGCGTCCTGCTGGCCGCCGCGCAGACGCTGTTTGGCGGCCAGGACGGCGGGACGCTGGGCAAGCTGCAGCGCAGTCTGGGGATCGACGAATTCGGTGTCAGCAGCGGTTCGATCGGCGGTTCGGGCCGCTCGCAGACCAGCAGCATTGCCAACACCAGTTCCTTTGGTTCGACCAATACCACCACCGGCCAGATCGTCAGCGTCGGCAAGCGGCTGTCGTCGGATGTCCTGATCAGCTACGAGCAGTCACTGAGCACCGCGGAAAGCGTCGTCAAGCTGACGGCCTATCTCAACCGCAACTTCTACGTCGTCGGTCGTGCCGGTTCAGACAACGCTCTGGATTTCTTCTGGAAATACAGTTTCGGGCGTTGAGGCGGTCGCAATCCCCGCAATCCCAGCAATCCCGGCACTCCCCGCGCCGTCAGCCTCGTTTTTCCGGGCCGGCCTGCCGCTGACCGGGAGTCGGCGTTACCCATCGCGCAGACCCGTGGCCTGAGCGCCAGCGGCAGAGCGCCGCAGGCGGTCGGTGACGGCAGCCCAGGATGGCGTCACGGGAACGTCTTCGACGACGATCAGGTCGGCCGCGCTGTGATCAAGCTCGCGCAGGGCCCGGTAGAGCGCGCGCGCGTAGCCGCGGGGATCGTCGGGCAGCTTGCGCAGCGCGTGCGGCGAGACGGCTTGCGGCAGCGGGCTGCGGCAGACGACCGCACAGCGGCGTCCCGCCTGCTGTAGCGCGTCGACGACGTCGGCAAGCTGCGCGGGGGCGACCAGTCGCAGGGGCGTCGTCGGCGCGTAGTGAGCGGCCAGCGATCCGGACACGCGCGGCGCGTCGTCGCTCGTCGCCGGCGTCGCCGTCTGCGGCAGGANGCCGATCACCGCGGCGATCTGTTCGGGCGTCACGCGTCCCGGGCGCAGCAGNCGCGGCGGCTGGGTCTCGCCGCGGCTCAGGTCGACGATCGTCGACTCGATGCCGACCAGGCAGCGACCCCCGTCGAGGANCAGCGGCACGGNCTCGCCCAGCTCTTCGCGCACATGTCTCGCTTCGGTCGGGCTGATGCGCCCGAAGCGGTTGGCCGACGGCGCGGCGACACCGCACATGCCGCCGACGCCTCCGCCGGCCTCGGCGTAGGCACGCAGCAGCGCCAGGGCCACGGGATGGGCCGGNACGCGTACGCCGATCGTGTCCTGGCCGCCGGTGGTCGCGGTGGGAACCGCCGCTGCGCGCCTGAGGATCAGGGTCAGCGGTCCCGGCCAGAAGGCCTCGGCGAGTTCCCAGGCCAGTGGCGGGANGTCGCGGGCCCAGCGTTCGAGACAGCCGGCGCCGGCGAGATGGACGATCAAGGGGTGATCGGCGGGGCGACCCTTGGCCGCAAAAATCCTCGCCACTGCGTGCGGGTTGGCGGCGTCGGCCCCCAGACCGTAGACCGTCTCGGTCGGAAAGGCGACCAGCTCGCCGGCCTGCAGCAGCGCGACGGCACGATCGATGTCGGCCTGCTCAGGAAGCATCGACGATGCCGATCGCAGCGCGCGCTGCCAGCGCCCTTTCGCGGGCTTGCTGCGGGTCGTCGTCGACCACCGTGAAATGCCCCATCTTGCGACCGTGCCGTGCGTGGTGCTTGCCGTAGAGGTGCAGCTTGAGGCCCGCAAAGGCGTGCAGCTGCGACCAGTCGGGTTCCCGGTAGCGAGGACCGGCNGGGCCGTTTTCGTACCACAGGTCGCCGAGGAGGTTGACCATCGCCGCTGCCGAGTGCGCGCGCGGGTCGCCGAGTGGCAAGCCGCAGAGCGCGCGTACCTGTTGCTCATACTGGCTGGTCAGGCAGGCGTCGAGCGTGAAGTGACCGCTGTTGTGCGGACGCGGNGCCATTTCGTTGACCACCAGCTCGCCGTCAACGACGAAGAACTCGACCGCCAGCGTGCCGATATAGCCCAGGCCGTCGGCGATCTTCTCGGCCAGCTCGGCGGCCCTGCTGCGCAGCCCGGACGGCGCGCGCGCCGGTACCAGGGAAACGTCGAGGATGCCCTTGCGGTGACTGTTCTCGACGGCCGGAAAGCTCTTCATCCGGCCGTCTTCGTCGCGCGCCAGGACGACCGAGATTTCGCTGCCGAGCGCGAGCTTCTGTTCGAGGACGCAGGTCTCGCCCTGGAAGTGCTGGAAAGCAGCGATGGCTTGTTCACGGCCGTCGACCACCGCCTGTCCCTTGCCGTCGTAGCCGAAACGGGCGACCTTGAGGATGGCCGGGAATAGGCCCGGCGCGGCACTGCGCAGATCCGCTTCGCCCGTCACGGCGATGAAGTCGGCGATCGGCAGGCCGTGCTGGCGCAGGAAGTTCTTCTCTGCGATGCGGTTCTGGCAGACGCTGACTGCCGCTGCCGACGGTCGGACGAGGACGAACTTGGCCAGGTAGTCGAGGGTGGCGGCGGGGACGTTCTCGAACTCGGTGCTGATCGCCGTGCACGCCTGCGCCAGTTCGTCGAGCGCTGGATAGTCGTCGTAGCCGGCGACCAGATGGCGGTCGGCAATCAGTCCGGCGGGGCTGCGCGGGTCGGGGTCGAGTACCCAGACCTTGTAGCCGAGTTCGTGCGCGGCGGCGACGAAGAAGCGGCCGAGTTGGCCGCCGCCGAGCATGCCGAGATTTGCAGGAGGAAGAATCATTTTCTTCTCACGTGGCGCGCGGCGATCCGTTGAACGAGACGCGGATAGCGGCGCGTGAAGGAAGTGTTGCCGGAAGCGGGGGGCTGCTCGGCGCTGCGCTGCGTCACACTTCCGGCAGCTTCATGGCCATGACCTTGGTCGCCTGCGCCTGCCGGAACTCGTCGAGGCGCTGGGCCAGCGCCGGGTCACCGGTGGCCAGCATGGCGACGGCAAACAGCGCGGCATTGGCCGCGCCGGCTTCGCCGATGGCAAAAGTGGCGACCGGTATCCCTTTCGGCATCTGCACGATCGAGAGCAAGGAATCCTGTCCCGACAGCGCCTTCGACTGCACCGGCACACCGAGAATCGGCAGGGTGCTCTTGGCGGCGAGCATGCCGGGCAGATGCGCCGCGCCACCGGCGCCGGCGATGATCGCCTTCAGGCCTCGCGCGGCAGCTGTCGACGCGTACTCGAACAACAGGTCCGGGGTGCGATGGGCGGAGACGACGCGTGCTTCGAAAGGNACGCCGAACTCCTTGAGCATCACGGCCGCGGCCTGCATGGTTGGCCAGTCGGAATCNGAGCCCATGACGACGCCGACCAGCGGAGCCTGTTGCTGCGCCATCAGAGCGCCTCTCTTTCGGCGGCTTCGAGGGTGTTGGCGAGCAGCATGGTGATGGTCATTGGCCCGACGCCGCCGGGGACCGGCGTGATCGCCGAGGCGACCTGGCTGACCGCAGCGAAGTCGACGTCGCCGCAGAGCTTGCCATTNGGCAGGCGATTGATGCCCACGTCGATGACCACCGCACCGGGCTTGACCATCTCGGCGGTGACGAATTGGGCACGCCCGAGCGCGGCGACCAGGATGTCGGCGCGCCGGGTATGGAACAGGAGGTCGCGCGTCTGCGAATGGCAGACGGTGATCGTCGCGCCGGCCTGCATCAGGAGCATGGCCATCGGCTTGCCGACGATGTTCGAGCGACCGATGACCACTGCCTCCTTGCCTTTCAGGTCGATGCCGGCGTCGGCGAAGAACTTCATCACGCCATACGGGGTGCACGGGATGAAGCGCGGATTGCCCTGCATCAGGGCGCCAAAGTTCTCGGCATGAAAGCCGTCGACGTCCTTCTCCGGCGAGATCGCCTTGAGTACCGCGTCGCTGTCGAAGTGTTTTGGCAATGGCAACTGGACGAGGATGCCGTGGATCCTGGAGTCGGCATTGAGTTCGGCGATCTTCTTGAGCACCACCGCCGGCTCGACGTCGGGCGGGTAGCTGATTTTCTCGGAGTGGAAGCCGGCCTCCGCGCAGGCGTTGACCTTGTTGCGGACATAAACCTGCGAAGCGTGGTCTTCGCCGACCAGGATCACCGCCAGTCCGGGGCGTGTGCCGCGCGCGGCAAGGGCTTCGGCGCGGGTCTTGAAGTCGGCACGCAGTTTTTGTGCGAGAACGGTGCCGTCGAGGATTTTTGCGGTCATGTCGGGTGTTCCTGGAGTCGCCAGAAGGGAGGTGGAGAAAGGGGCGGG
>Ga0056908_1000792_pt1 | contig 15513 bp, 13 predicted proteins | sample EBPBio142010_DNA_FD_55020 | JGI IMG/M metagenome (GOLD analysis project Ga0056908, IMG submission 55020) | Wastewater treatment Type I Accumulibacter community from EBPR Bioreactor in Madison, WI, USA - Reactor 1_10/4/2010_ DNA | ecosystem: Engineered > Bioreactor > EBPR > Anaerobic-Aerobic >...
GGCGATGCCCACATTCCGTACGCCGAGATCAACGGCGTGGGCGAGTTTGACAGCCAGATCGTGCGCGTGCGGGCGGTCTTTGTCACGGGAGCCGTCTCCGACTGGACGACGGAGGTGCTGCCGTGACGCACCTCACCGGACCTCCACGCCTGGCGGGCTACCTGCTGCCCCGGCCCTCGCTCGACACGCCGACACGTGTCGAGTGGACGCCCGAGCACGTGACGAAAACCCTGCGCGGCGGCGCGGTGCGCGTGCTGGAGACGCGCTACCGCTGCCGCGTCACGATGGGCTGGGCGCATCTTCCCATCGACACCGTCCGCGTGCTGCTGTCCGTGCTGCGCTCCGGCGTGGCCACCGTGGCCCCGCGCACGAAGGCGACCGATGATCCGGCGTGGGCCGAGGAGGTGACGATGGCGATGCGCGTCACGAGTGCTCTGCCGAGCGCCGCGCAGCTTTGGACGGCCCCCACCATGCTGCCGCTCACGCTCGAGATGGAATCGCTCGCCACGTTCGACGCGCCGCAGGGCCTCGTCGAGTTGGGCGGCTACGTGGCCACGGCGCTCACCCCGGACAACACCGACGGCGGGCTGGAGATCGCCGCCTACGGTGCGGCCACCGTCACCGACGACGCCGAGACCTACGACGTGACCTTCCTCGGCGAGACGTTTGCGCTGCCCACCATCACGCTGGGCAGCGACGGCATCGCCGACACCCACCTAACGCCCAGCGCCTCGCCCGAGGGCACCGAAGACCTGCTCACCCGCGACCTCCCGTAACCATGCCCAAAGTCCCGATTCTTGGCTCCGTCTGGCAGAGCATGACCGACCGCTTTGCCCAGTCTGCTGCGACGGCGCAGCAGAAGGCGGTCGAGGCCGCAGCGTCCGCGCTGGCCGCCGAAATCGCACGCCAGCGTGTGGAAAGCCTAGCCCAGGGCGAAGGGCCGAGCGAGTTCGCCATGATCGCGCCCTCGCTCGAAGAGGTCGTGGACCCGAGCCCATCTGCCGCCCGCCCGCTCGTGCCCGTGCGCGTGAACGGCGTGACAAAGGGCGTGGACATCGTGACGCTCGGTGGCGGGACGGTGCACGCGTCGCGGCATGGGCTCGGCAAGGGCGGCTACGACGACACGATCGCCTTTCAAAAGGCGGTGGCCGAGGCGAAGATGAGCGGGGCGGCGCTGGTGCTTCCCGCAGGGGACTTCACCATCACCGCGCCCTCCACCGACATCACCGGCATCCGGGCCATCGAGGGCACGCAGACCATCCTGCGCTTCCCCAGCGCCACGTCCGCCGGGGCGCTGCGGGCCAGCGGCACCCGGACTCTGCTAGCCCAAGGGCTCACGCCCACACGGGGCACGACGCAGGTCAACATCGGCCCCGGCCACACGCTCCACCGCGGGCAGACGATCCTTTTTGTATCCGGGGAGCCTTTTCCCCTTTCGGTGCGCTCCTACTCCGCTAGAGGAGAGCGCAACTACGTGGCCGACTACGACGCCGGCACGGGGCTATTGACCTTGGTTTCCCCGCTGATCTACACGTACAGGGTGGGCAGCGTCGATGCCCGCTTTGGCAACCTCGGCGCAGGCGTGCAGACGGCAAACGTGGTCTTCAACGGCTGCACGATCTACGCGGTCACGGAGCAGGCCCTTTCGCTCTCGCCCGGCCTCACGATCGTCGGCCCGGACACCGCCGGGGCAGGCATTGTGGTCAAAATGATGAACCTGCACTCGGCGTGTAGGGTGGAAAAATTCGGCTATGCCGGGATCGTATGCGTGGCTTCGCACGCCGAAATCACCGGCACCATCTTTTCGGGCTGGTATGCGGCCAGTGGAGACAGCTACGGGGTCGCGGCCTTCGACTTGTCGCGGGTCAAGGTGTCGGCAGACGTGTACGGAGGACGCCACGCCATCGCCAGCGGCGGCGGCGGCGAGTTTCCGCGGGCTGAATGCGGCAGCACCCTCAACGGCAGCAGCGCGGCCACGCTCGCGCTGCCCTCCGTGCTCCACGTCACGGGCTGCGAGGTGCGAGCGTCCTCGCAAAACCCCTTGGGCGCGATCGACGCCCACGTCGGGGTTGAGGAACTCATCGTCACCGGCTGTGTCGTCCACGAGGGCGTGCAGGCGTCGGCGAGAAAAAACCGCATTACCGGCAGCACGATCTACCACCAAGCCATGTCGGGGGTGTACCTGACAGGCATCACGCCCGTCACGGTCTCAGGCACGACGCACTACCCGTACGCGCCTGCGGGAGAGGCGTACGGTGATCTGGTGATAGACAACTGTCGCATCGAGAGTGTCGGCCCGGCGCGGCTGGCGAGCATCCAGATCATGAACGGCGTGTACGACTCGGTTGTCGTGCGCTCCTCGGTCATTCGGGGCGCGTGGGACGTCGGCGGCGCGACGGGCGCGTATAAAAGCTGGCTCTTCCTCGGCGAGAGCGTAGACATACGGGTAAAGAACGTCGATCTCGACGTCACACTCGACCTCGACGTTTCAGGCACGAGCACCGACGCCGGGCAGCGTATGCCGCGATGGGGCGGGGCCTACCTCTCGAATGGGGCGAGGCTCAAGATGCGTGGCAACGGGGGACTGGTCATCACCACGACCTCAGCCGCGCCTATCCGTGCGGATCTCGATCTAGACCTTCAGGGATGGCGACACAAGGTGTCTGCACTCACCGTGAGCCCTTCTGCCGGAACACCACCGTCTCGGTGCGTCGAAATCTCCGGCGAAGTCGTACGATCTGGTGGATCAGGAGTCACAGTCACAGCGGACAAAGTGGTGCTTCGCGGCAATTACTCTAATAACGGTCAACTGTGGGTGACGGGCGACAGCAACCTACTCCGGTCTGGTATCGTCACGACAGCCAAAGAGGTGACGCTCGACGGCGTGACGGCCTCCGACACGCAGACAACCCCCACGCAGGCTACAGCTTTCATCTCTCAGCGGCCTGCTGGGATGACAGAAACATCGTGGGTAGACCTGCTCGGCCTCGACGCACGCGGCAACCGCACCACCTCTAGACCCTTGACGGAGGAGGGGTACAGCCTTGGCGCGGGGGTTAAGACCCGTCGAATGCGCGATGTGCTGCACCAGGACGGTCGCCCGGCCGTCTCGCGCTTTGACGTAACGACGACCGTGTTGGTCGGCGGCACGCCGACCACGTTATCGTTCGCGCAGGTAGCCGCGCAAGTGGGGCGGGCGACCTACACCGGTACCGTCGCCGCGGGGGCCTCCGTCCAGGTGCTCGTCAACGTGAGGGGCGCGACAGCCCTGTGGGGCCACATGGCCCGCGCGGTGGACGCCGGGACGGGCACGGGCGTGGCCTACGTCCCTGCCTCTTGGTCGCTCACGAGCGCGTGGACGGAGCCCAATACATACACTATCACGCTCACCAACACCTCGGGCGGCAGCATCGCCTTGCGCGACACGACGGTGCTCGTGAGCGCTATCCCCGCGTGAAATGGCACGGGCGGATCGAGCGACGCCTTCACCGTGCTCGTGCCCGCCGGACAAAGCAGGATGACCTACACCCTCGGCTCATGCTGACCTGAAACAGGGCGGGCGGTTGTCAAGTGCGATGGCCGCCCGCCTTTCATTTGTTGCAGGTTTGACCGCCGTTTGTCGCGGTCCAGTATATTGCTATCTTGGCGTGCTTTCCCTGCCGCCGTCTATGCGTACGCTCCTCGTCCTTCCGCTGCTTGGCCTCGCCGCCTGCGCCAACGTCCGCCCGGCGGGGCCGTCGGACTACGACCGGGTCAACGCGTGGGCGGCGGCGCACGAACCGGTGCTGCTGCGTTTTGACGGCGACGTGGAGGTGCGCGCGCGGGCTATTCGCATCGGCTTGGATTCGACGGCCTTTTTCGATCAGCGGCGCGAACGAACGGTGACGACGAGGACGTCCGAGCTGCATACCCTCGAGGTTTCCGACCCGCAGCGCGGGCGTCTCGTGGGCGCGGGCGTGGGCGTGGCGACGGGCCTCGCGATGGGCGGCGCGATGGCTCTGCCCTTCAACAACGCGTCGGGCGATTGGTCGACCAGGCGTAAGGTGGGAACCACGTTGATCTTCGGCGTGGCGGGCGGCGTGCTCGGCTACCTCGTCGGGGAGCGCACGGGCGTGCGGTCGGGGTTCGTCCTCCGCTGAGATCCGGCGACGGTTTTTGCGGCGGCGAGGGTATGCGGCGTCTGGCCCGGACTCTATCGGGGCACACGTTCGCCCGCTCCGATGCCCCGTCATCTCGTCCCCGCCCCGCGTTTTCGCCCCGACGACCTCGCCCCGGCCTGCGAACCGGCCATCAACTACCGCGCCCCGATCCGCGACTGGCACGAGGCGGAGCGTCCGCGCGAGAAGGCGCTTGCCAAGGGCCTCGGCACGCTCTCCGACGCCGAACTGCTCGCGCTTATCTTCGGCACAGGCACGGTCACGAAAGACGGCCCCGTCTCGGCGCTCGGCCTCGGCCAAGCGGTGATGGCGGCCTTCCAGACGATGCACGGCCTCGCCGCCCGCGACGTGCGCGAACTGCTCCGCGTGCGCGGCATCGGCCCGGCCAAGGCCGTCCAACTCGCCGCTGCCTTCGAGATCGGACGGCGCACCGAAACGAGCCGCCTCGAACACGAGCGGCGACGGGTCAAAATCGCCGGACCGCACGACGTGGCCGCGCTGCTCGGCTCGCGTCTGCGCGCGCTCGACCGCGAGGTGTTCACGATGCTGATGCTCAACACCGCTGGCTATGTGATCGGCGAAGTCGACCTCACCGCTGGCGGACTGGCCGGGACGGTCGTGGAGCCGCGCCTCGTCTTCCGGCGGGCGATGCTGGAGAACGCGGCGGCGGTGATCGTGGCGCACAACCACCCAAGCGGCAACCTCGAACCCAGCCCCGAAGACCTGCGCGTCACGCGCCAGCTCGTCGAGGCCGGGAAGGTGATGGGCATCGTCGTGCACGACCACATAATCGTGGCCGGGACGGGCTACACGTCGCTCAAAGACCGGGGCATGATGTAGAGGCCTGGCGCCCGCGGTCATTCGCCGAACACGTCGGCCACCGTCAAGCTGGTGACCGTACCGAGACGCAGCGCCCGCACCGCCGCCTCCTGCGAGGCCTTGTCGCCCACGACGACAATTGCCACCTTGGCCGGGTCGATGTAGGTGCGGGCGGCGCGTTCGAGGTCGGCGCGAGAAACGGCCATCACGCGCTCGGTATAGCGGTTGTAGGTGTCGAGCGGGAGGTTGTTGGCCCACAGATCGGCCACCATGTCCGCCGTGCCCGACGCGGTTTGGAACGATTCGGGGAAGGAAAGGGCGACGAAGTTCTTGCCCTTGTCCACCTCGTCTTGCGGGATCGTGCGGATGTTGGTCAGCTCCTTGACGAACTCGGTGAGCGCCGGGGCGGTGGCGTCGGTCTGAACGTTTGAGGCGGCCAGAAACGGCCCCGCCACCGGACGAAACGCGAACATCGAGCTGGCGCCGTAGGCGTAGCCGTGGGTTTCGCGCAGGTTCTGGTTGAGACGGCTCGTGAAGCTGCCGCCGAGGATGGCGTTGAGCACCTGAAGCGCGTAGTAGTCGTCGGACGAACGGGCCGTGCCGATGCGTCCGATGCGGATCGCCGACTGGGCCGCGCCGGGCTTGTCGACGAACAGGATCGTCCGGCGCGTCACCTGCGGGGCCGGCGTCACGGTAGCCGACGGCGTGGCCGCCGCGGCAGGCCACGCCGCCGCGCCAAAACGGGCTTCGAGCATCGGGAGGATGGACGCCGCCGTCACGTCGCCCACCACCACCAATGCGGCGTTGCCCGGCGTGAAGCGGGCGCGGTGGAAGGCGATCAGGTCGTCGCGGCGCAGCGCCTGCACCGTGGTCGCCGAGGCGGTGCGGCCGTACGGGTGCTGAGCGCCGAAGAGCGTGCGGTTGAAGAGCGCGGACGCGATGGCGTTGGGCTGGTCGCGGCGCTGAGCCAAGCCCACCACGGTTTGCGCCCGCAAGCGTTCGAATTCCGCGTCGGAGAACGCCGGACGGAGGGCCACATCGGCCATGAGGTCCAGCGCATCGGCGAGTTTGGAGGTGGGCGTGTTCAGATCGACGCCCATCGTGTGCAGGCCAGCGAACGTCGTCAGGTCGATGCCGAGAAAATCCACCGCGTCGGCCAGTTCGAGCGCCGAGCGCGTGCCCGCACCCTCGTCGAGCATCTGCCCCACCATCGCGGCAAGGCCCGTCTGGCCCGAGGCATCGTCCACGCTCCCCGCCTTCACGACGAGGTTGACCTGTACAATCGGGATGCCGGGCTTCTCGACAAGCAGCACCGGCACGCCATTGGAGAGCGTGAGCTGCTGAATGGGCGTCATCGCAAAGCGCGGCGTGGCGGTGAGCGCCGGACGCTGAACGGATTGCGCGGTGGCAACGGGCAGCGCGACGGGGGCGAGGAGTGCCGCAACGAAGGCGGCGCGAACGAACGGAAGACGAAGCATAGCGGCAGGGCTTCTGGCAACGGGCGTCGGGGCGAGCCGTCGGCAGGAAAGATCAGAACCGGTTGACGGCAGGGACGGAGTTCGACACGGCGGCGGCCGCTTGTCCGGTGGGAATCATCGAGAGCACGATGCGGGCGTCGGGGTGGAGGAACGTCTGGGCGGCGTCCTGCACATCGCGGGGCGCAAGGGCGCGGAAGCGGGCAAGGTCGGCCTCGAAGTAGTCCGGTGTGCCGGTGAAGTAGAGGTAGTGGTTGAGCTGATCGGCCTTGCCGCCGAAGCCGCCCACGCGCTCCAGATTGCCCAAGAAACTGGCTTCCGTCTGGTTGACGAAGCGCTGAACTTCGCGCTCGGTGGCTCCCTCGGCCTTGACCCGCTGGATTTCCTCGTCGATCACCGCGAGAATCTCGTCGAGCGTCTTGCCGGGGCGTGCGGTGGCGATAATGCCAAACATCCCGCCGAGGCGGCTGCTGTTTTGAAAGGCCACCACGTCCTGCGCCACCTGCATGTCGTAGACGAGGCGCTTGTAGAGGCGGCTGTTCTTGCCGCCCGCGAGCACGGCGGCGAGCGCATCCATCGCCGCATCGCCAGCGGCGTAGGAAGCCGGGCTGCGGTAACCGAGGTAGAGGCGCGGCAGCTGAACGTCGTCGTCCTGCACGATTCGGGTTTCGGCGGACAGCGGCGTGTTCACCACCGTAAGGGCCGGAAGAGCCGGGCCGTGCGGAATGTCGCCGTAATACCGCTCGACGAGGCGACGGGCCTCGGCCAGATCGATGTCGCCAGCCACCACGACGGAGGCGTTGTTGGGCGTGTAGTAGGTACGGAAGAAGTCCGTCACGTCTTCGGGCGTGGCGGCGGTGAGGTCGGCCATCGAACCGATCACCGGCCAGTGGTACGGGTGGCCTTCGGGCCAGATGTACTGTCCGAGGATGGGCCACGCGAGGCCATAGGGCTGGTTTTCGTACGATTGTCGCCGTTCGTTCTTCACCACGTCGCGCTGCCCGTCGATGATCGTCGGGTCGGACGCGCCGAGGAGGCTGCGCATCCGGTCGGCATCGACAAAAATCGCCAGTTCGAGGGCGTTGGAGGCCGCGTCGGTGGTGTAGTTGGTGCGGTCGGTGGTGGTCGAGCCGTTGGTGTTGCCGCCCGCCGCCTCGATCCATGTGTCGATGGCACCTTCGGGCACGTTGGCCGAACCTTCGAACATCAGGTGTTCAAAGAGGTGGGCGAAGCCCGTGCGGCCCGGTTTTTCGCTGGACGACCCGACGTGGTACCAGGTGTTGACCGTGAGCGTCGGTGTGGTGGCGTCGCGGTGGAGAAGGACGTCGAGGCCGTTGGGAAGTTGGAAGCGTTCGTACGGAACGGAGAGGCGCGGGGTCTGGGCGGCAAGGGGAGCCGCAAAGACCGCACACGCCGCCAGCAAGAGGAGGCGCATCGGTAACAAGCGAAAGGGAGGACGAAGGTACGGCAGAAAAAAAGAAGGTGCGTATTTTTTCGCACGACGTCTCGTTTTCTCTTTAGTCGGGCGCTTGCCGCAGCGGAATGCGGGCGGCGTGGAGCGCGAGCGAGAGGGCGGCATAGGCCCACACGGGCGCGCCCAGCCCGGCAAGCACGAGTGCTCCCGCTGCCGCGCCGGGCAGCGCGTAGCGGCGCAAGCCAAGGTCGAGATAGCGGTCGCGGATAATCCACAGCGTGGCCCACGCCAGCGCCAGCGGCACGCCCACAAAACCCGACACGGCAGCGGCGGAGACGTGGGCGGTGTGGGCGGCCACGTCGGTTTCGGCGGCGAGGCCTGCGCCGAGGGCCGCCACCGCCCCGAAGAAGAAGACGTGGCCGTATCCCCAGGTGAGCACCCGGCGAAACCGAAGGCTCGTGATCTGTTCGTCGGAGGTGAAGTAGGTGCCGAACAGCGCAAAGACGATGGTCAGGCCCGACAGGGCGCTGACGGCCAGCGCCAGCTTGGGCGCACCGGCCTCGGACATCATCCCAAACGCTCGGGCGATCGAGAGCAGCACTTCGCCCAGCACGATGATGGTGAGCAGGCCGTAGCGCTCGGCGAGGTGGTGGCGGTGCCACGGGGTGCGCGCCTGCTGCTCGGCCACAACGGGCACGGCGAACTCGAGCAGAAAGCAGAGCGCGCCAAACCCGAAGAACGCGGGCGATCCGGCGGGCACGAGGACGTAGAGCAGCGTCCAGCAGGCCTGCGCGAGCGCGATTCCCCCGGCGTACGTCAGGGCCGCGCGCCGGTGCACCTCGGAGCCTCGGGCGGCCCGCAGCCACAGCCCAATCATCCCGATGCGCATCACGATCCACCCGATCAGCCCGTAGCGAAAATCGAGCGTTTCGGTGATGTGCGCCACGCCTCCGGCAAACAGCAGCGCGCCGATGAGAATGACGAAGGTGAGCGAGCGGTAAAGCGTGTCGTCGTTGTCGAACGACGAGGCGAACCAGGTGAAGTTCATCCACGACCACCAGATCGCCAGAAACAGGAAGACGAAGTTGGGCAGAAACGCGAGGCCGTGGCCGTGGGCGATGGCGTGGTGAAACGTCTCGGTGACCGACGCCACCGCGATCACGATGACGAGGTCGAAGAAGAGTTCGAGCGGCGTGGCGGCGCGATGGGCCTCGTTCGGATCGCGAGGGCGAAGCGGATGCATCGGGGAGCGGGGGGAGAAAGACGGAGGAGGGGAGTTGGTAGGGGGGCAGAAAACAGCACCCAGAACCCCCTCGCTTACCGCAGCACCGAATGTCCGATGGCTTGCGGTGGCGCGGGAATGCCGAGCCAGCGCGCCACCGTCGGGGCCGCGTCGACGATGCGGACGGGGCCGGACGGCGCAGCCGCCCCGACGAGGCACAAGCCGGTCTGCATGTCGGCATCGACAGGCGGGTAGCCGTGGTTGGCAAAGACGCGTCCGGGGCCTGCCGCCGCGCCGGTCAGTTCGCCGCTCCAGTAGAAGCCGGGGGCGAGGTCGTAGTAGAGGTCGCCGCCCACCGGGCCGCCGGTGCCGAGCGCGTCGGCATCGCCGGGGCGAAAGATGCGGGACACCACAGGCTGGCCGTCGGGGCCGCGCACGGCCCGCAGCGCCGCTTCGGCGCGGGCCACCACGGCTTCGCGGTCGGATTCGGCTACGCGCCCGCCGGGCCGTCCGAGGGTGTTGACCGAGACGTAGTAGCCGGACACCGAGACGGCGTCGGTCTGTGCCAGATCGACCCGGCCTTCGGTGTTGAGGCGGAGCAATCCGGCGGCGGCCAGCGCCACGTTGGGCCGGAACGTCATCCACGAAGCCCGCATCCCGTGGTCGCCGGAGACCACGAGCAGCGTGCCGGGCGTGCTTCGGGCAAGGCTGTCGAGCAGCGCCAGTTTGCGGTCGGCGAGTGCCCACACATGCGCCCGGACGGCGTTGATGCGCCCGGCGAGGGCGGCGTCGTAGCCGGGGCGTTGGGCCTCGAGGAAGCCGTAGAACTGGTGGTCGGCCTCGTCGCCGAGGGCGAAGTAATCGAGCAGCAGATCGGGCGACTGCGCCCACGCCCAGCGGGAGCCGCGCAGGCTGGCGTCGGCGGCGAGTTCGGCGGTTTCGAGGTAGCGGCGCTCCGCCGTGCCGTCGCCGTCGTCGGCAAGGCTGCGTCCGAACGCCCGTCCGATCAGCCCGTACGCGCCGTTGCCCGTCCATCCGCGCACCGCCGCGTCGTAGGCCGTCGCCACGTCCGGGCGATTGGCATCGGTGAGCGGCATCGCCGCCAAAAACAGCAGGTAGCGAGAGCCGTCGGGGGCGAGGTCGAAGAGCCGGGCGCGCAGGAAGGCCGTACCGCCGGGCGTGGCGTGGGCCAGCGGCGGCGAGAAGTAGCGGGCCAGCGGACGGCCCGTCGGCATCGTCGTTTCCTCGGCGTGGGCATCGGCCCGCACCGTTGCCGCAAGGTCGCGGCTAAACCCGACGTATACGCGGTCGTAGGCGGTGTCGCCGGTAAAAAGGGCGTACACGCTGTCGGTGCCCGCCTTCCACGCCACCTCCAGCGGGGCGAGGGTTGAGGCCGGAACGCTCGCCCAGCCGCGTGCGGGCCGCAGCGGGTTCGTTTGCTCGCTGAGCGCCGTGGCGGGCGCGAAGGTTCGGTTGTAGCCGTTGAGGATGCGGGCTTGCGGGCGGGCCAGCGCGGCGGCGGCCTCGGCGCGGCGGGCGGCCATTGCAGGCTCCTCGGCGGCATCTACGGCTGGATAGCCCGGCGCGCCGGGGGCTTGCGTGACGTGGTGCGCCACCACCGTCTTGCCGTTTCGGGCAGCGGTGATCCAGATCGGCTCGGCGCGGAGGCCGTCGGCGGCGTAGCCGGAGACGAGGTCGGTGAGGGCGTGGTCGGCGCGTGGCAGGCGCGGTTGCGTGTTGGCGGCGACGCCGTTCACATCGCCGTACGCGCCCGTCCAAAGCGCGGCGTGGCCGGGGGCTGTCACGCTCGGAAACGCCGGGCGGGCGGGCGCGCACGCGTTGGCGGCAAAGAGGCGACGAAACGTCGGGACGGCCTCGGGCGGCAGCGTCGTGGCGAGCCGGTCGGCGTTGAAACTATCGAACGAGACGAAGATGGCGCGGGCGCGGGGCGTCTCGCGCACAAGCGCCGGCGGCGTGCAGGCGGCGAGGGCCAGCGAAAGGACAACGAAGAGACGGCGCATCGGCAGGGGCTGGAATCGGGCTACGGGATGGAACCACCGCCCGATGTCCTGTTCCACCAAGGGTGTTCGAACGGGTTGCCGGTTGCCGGTTGGCGGCGGCTATCTTGTCAACACCGCCGTACCGCCCCTATGCCTTCCTCTGCCGAACGGACTTCCTCGGCCCCTCGCCGTCAGTTCGACATCCTTGTGCGCACCCTTGCGGAGCGGTACGGCGACGATGCCCGCGAGATGGCCCCGGCCCACTGGGCGTTCGAGGTCGAAACCGGCGGCGGACGCTCGCACGTCGTCCACCTCTTCCTCCACGAGCACGCCAGCGATGCCCTCGACGCGTCGCGGTTGATTGCGTCGGCTCCCGTCGGCCCCGTCCCCACCAAACTGGACTGCGAAGGGCTGCTCCGGCGCAACGCGCGCCTCGACGTGGGCGCGATCTGCGTCGAAGACCTCCGCACCGACGACGGCCCGGCCCCGTTCCTGACGCTCCGCGCCACGCACCTGCTCGTCACCGCCGAGTTTGAGGAAGCGTGGGAGTTGGTGGAGCAGGTTGCCCGCGTGGCCGACGCCTTGGAGAAAGACTTGTTCGTGCACGACGTATTTTAGGGCGGTTAGCGGTTGGCTTCGGGCTGATCGTCTTTTTCGCACCCGTTAGCCGTAGCCTCCCCCCTCTATGTTCGACGCCCTGGGCATTCGTTACCGCTACGGCGCGTACCTCAAGAACGAAAACGGCACGCGCCGCTTTGGCGAACGGGCGCTCGTGGAGCTGGTGCGCCGCGTGACGCGCAAGACCAAGTTCTACCGCGAGCAGTCCGAAAACCATCTGGTCGAGAAGGCGACGCTTCGCCATCGGCTGGCCGAGATGGAACAGCAGCCGCGCCTTGAAGCCGGGGCGTTCTTCTCCGTGCGACGGCGTCTGTGGGCCGAAACGGTGGTGATGACGATTACGCTGGTGGCCGGGGTGCTGCTGGCGTTCTGGTCGGTCGGGACGTTCGCGCAGCGGCTCGCGCTGGGGCCCGTGTGGCCGTGGATCATCGCCGGCGTCTTCGCGCTCGTGCTCGTGGGCGGTGGCCTTGTGGTGGCCGAGCGGTTCATCGAGGCGCGGATGAACCGCCCTCGGCGCTCCGACAACAACCCCGACGTGTCGAGCGACGAGGCCAACAGCGCGCCGCGAGGGTCGGCGTTTTTGTGGGGACTGCTGCTGCTCGTCTCGCTCGGCGCGCTGGTAGGTCTCTCCGAAGTGAAGGCCCGCGAGCTGCTCGCGCTCACCGGCTCGTGGTGGGTCTACGGCGGCTTCTTGGGGCTGATGCTGCTGCTGCCGCTGGTCGCCGGGGCGATGCGGTGGGACGCGATGCGGTTTATGGATGTCTACAAGACGACCATCACCTACCGCACCTACGAAACGCGCCTCGCCCAAGTCGACTCCATCCTCCGCCAGAACGAAGAAACCGAGAGCAACACCTACCAAGAGTGGCTCGAAGAGGCGTGGGAGGAGGTCAACCGCTTCCGCACGGTCAAGGAGAACTACAACCGCCGCAAAGGCATCGACGAGCAACTGGGCGGACACTTCGTGTCGTCGCGGGACTTGTTTGTCCAAGAGGCCACGCGGCGCTACGAGAACGACCTGCGCTCGCTCACCGCCCGAAGCCTCCGGCGCGTGGACGGCGGTTCGTCTGGCCCCTCCGAAGCGCGGGCCGCCGGGACGAAGCTCGGCCAAGCCGAACGGGCCATGCCGACCACTGCGCCGCTCCCGCCCCCGCCGGACGACGCCGAGGCCGACGACGAGTCGCCTGCCTACCACGCGCCCAAGTCGGTGCGGTAACGACGGGCGTTGGCGGCGAGGCGAATAAGCACGGGCACATGACGCTTGGCGACGAGTCGGTGGGCTGCAAACTTCGAGTGCGGCCAGTTCGTCGTCGATCTGGTGCAGGGTCAACGACGAGCCGCTGTGCCGCGCCTGCTGGTGCGATTGAGGCCACCGCGACGCGCAGGCCCGCACGCTTGGGTTCGACTTTCAATGCCTGCTGGTGCGATTGAGGCCATTTCGCCCTCAGAACACGCGAAAAGCCCACCTCCACTTTCAATGCCTGCTGGTGCGATTGAGGCTTCCCCCACAAGAGGAACTTGCGCGTTGCGGCCACGTCTTTCAATGCCTGCTGGTGCGATTGAGGCAGGGATCACCAAGTCAGCAGCAGCAGCGTAGTCGCCTCTTTCAATGCCTGCTGGTGCGATTGAGGCCAAGCCAGCGCGTATAATCTCAAACGTCGATTCAAGCTTTCAATGCCTGCTGGTGCGATTGAGGCCCCATCTCGATGCCGCAGGACGCGCCTCCGCCACCTGCTTTCAATGCCTGCTGGTGCGATTGAGGCCGCCTCTGCCGACGAGCACGGGATCGTGTGGCGCAACTTTCAATGCCTGCTGGTGCGATTGAGGCGATGGTGTTGGGCGCGGCGCGGCCTTCGAGCGAGGCTTTCAATGCCTGCTGGTGCGATTGAGGCCGATCAAAAAAGCGATGTGCAGAGCAGCACCAAAAACTTTCAATGCCTGCTGGTGCGATTGAGGCCCGCCCAAGCCAACGCCCTTTCCCGCGCTACCTCCGCTTTCAATGCCTGCTGGTGCGATTGAGGCGCGCGGCTCCGGCGCGGCCCGAATCCAGATCGTGACCTTTCAATGCCTGCTGGTGCGATTGAGGCCCGTCCGGTCAACTGGACTGAGGCGATCTACGCTGACACCTTTCAATGCCTGCTGGTGCGATTGAGGCCGTTCAGCCGAAACTCGCCAGAGGCCCGCATAATGCCTTTCAATGCCTGCTGGTGCGATTGAGGCTGAACACGCACGGGTCGGTGTCCTCGTCGCACAGTTCTTTCAATGCCTGCTGGTGCGATTGAGGCTCCAGCGCGTCCACGAACATCTCCACGACCTCCCACTTTCAATGCCTGCTGGTGCGATTGAGGCGAGGTAGATCACGGCGACGCGAAGCGCCTCCTGCGTCTTTCAATGCCTGCTGGTGCGATTGAGGCTCATCGACGGCGTGCGCCCGACGCCGAGGTAATCGACTTTCAATGCCTGCTGGTGCGATTGAGGCCGCCGAGGCCGAGGTGAGCACGCAGGCCACGGCCATAACTTTCAATGCCTGCTGGTGCGATTGAGGCCGCAAGCCAGGCACGAGGACGCGGGTAAGGGCATAACTTTCAATGCCTGCTGGTGCGATTGAGGCCCTGATGGGCCTCCAACTCTCGGCGCAGGCCTCTTACTTTCAATGCCTGCTGGTGCGATTGAGGCCCGAAATCGATGAACCCAACCCGCAATCCCCAACCGCTTTCAATGCCTGCTGGTGCGATTGAGGCGCGAACGTCGGCGGTGAAGAGCGGGCCGGTCGTCATCTTTCAATGCCTGCTGGTGCGATTGAGGCTTTGAGCGGGGCAAGGCTTTCGGGCGGGGCCGATCCCTTTCAATGCCTGCTGGTGCGATTGAGGCCCGGACACGGTGGACAAATCGAGGCCGTTCGTTTCGGCTTTCAATGCCTGCTGGTGCGATTGAGGCTTTCCCGCCAAAGCGTATCCACAGGCTCTTCCGTCTCCTTTCAATGCCTGCTGGTGCGATTGAGGCTGCGTCGGTTGCGTCGGCGAGGTAGTTCGACCGGACTTTCAATGCCTGCTGGTGCGATTGAGGCATTCGTCGGAGGCGTCGGCGAGGGCGTCCAAGTACCTTTCAATGCCTGCTGGTGCGATTGAGGCATGAGGTCGAGCGCCTGCGCCGATTGCTGTTGCAGCTTTCAATGCCTGCTGGTGCGATTGAGGCTGCTCGTCGGATCGGTCGTCAAACTCGTCGGCCAGATCTTTCAATGCCTGCTGGTGCGATTGAGGCTGCTCCGCGACCAACTCGTGCAAGCTGCCAAGAACGACTTTCAATGCCTGCTGGTGCGATTGAGGCTCGTCGAGGCAAAGGTCGATGCGCTCCCGGAGGATGAACTTTCAATGCCTGCTGGTGCGATTGAGGCCCAGCGCACTCAACCACCCGAGCACGCGCCACTTGGCTTTCAATGCCTGCTGGTGCGATTGAGGCCGGATCGCTGTTCGCCGTCACGAAACTCTGCTACTGCTTTCAATGCCTGCTGGTGCGATTGAGGCCGCGGGCGCTGGTGATCGCCACGCGCTGGCACGAGGACTTTCAATGCCTGCTGGTGCGATTGAGGCTTGCAGGCATCGCCGCCGATCCCGACGCGCCCAACTTCTTTCAATGCCTGCTGGTGCGATTGAGGCTGCCACGTTCGTACCCGTGGGCGCGACAGTCCTAGACCTTTCAATGCCTGCTGGTGCGATTGAGGCGCATCGACGAGGCGCTGCAAGCCGAGAGCCTGTCCTACTTTCAATGCCTGCTGGTGCGATTGAGGCGCGAGGCTCCGGCGCGGCCC
>Ga0056908_1000805_pt1 | contig 15229 bp, 12 predicted proteins | sample EBPBio142010_DNA_FD_55020 | JGI IMG/M metagenome (GOLD analysis project Ga0056908, IMG submission 55020) | Wastewater treatment Type I Accumulibacter community from EBPR Bioreactor in Madison, WI, USA - Reactor 1_10/4/2010_ DNA | ecosystem: Engineered > Bioreactor > EBPR > Anaerobic-Aerobic >...
CGGGGGTGTCGTAGGCCGCGCCGAGCGCCGCCCAGCGCCGCCGCTGGCGGAAATACGCCGCAAACGACGGCTCCGGATCGGTGACGACCACGGCTTCGGGCGACGAGCAGAACCGCGCCGTGTACGACGGCGACGCCGCGATGGCGTGGAGCAGCCGCTCGTCGTCCCACGGCGACCGGTCGGTTTCCTGATCGGGCGAGAACGCCTCGAACACCGCACGCGGGTACGCCAGCGACGCCGAGTTGCACATGTTCGGGTCGCCCGCGCCGAGTGCCCCGGCACCCGCTCCGACAAGCCCCGCAAATTCCAGCGCTTGCATCCGTCCGAGGAGCGTGCGTCCCGGGCGCATCTTCGCCCAGCCTGCCACAAACCCCACCTCCGGCGCGTTGAACATCCGCACCATCGCCTCAATCCAGCCCGGATGCGCCGCGCAGTCGGCGTCGGTGGAGAGCACGTAATGCCCCGCCGAAGCGCGGATGCCGGCGGCGAGCGCTGCGCCTTTGTGCCCGAAAGCGGAGGCCAATCCGGTATCGACGAGGCGAAGCAGCCGGACGCGCCCGTCGCGCTCGGCCCACGCCGCCACGCGCTCGTCGGTGGCGTCGTCCGAGAAATCGTCCACCACGGTCACATCAAACGCCGGGTACGTCGATGCCGTCAGGGCGGCGAGGCACGCGTCGATGCGGGCGGCCTCGTTGCGGGCGGGCACGATCACGCTCACCGTGGGCGGAGGATCGGGCAGCGGCGGCAGCGGCTGCGCCAAGACGCGCTGCAAACCCCGCGCAAACGCGAGGAGCTGCGCCGCGTAGAGCACGGCGAGGCCGACAAGCAGCACAGCAAATCCAAGAGCGATCACGCGGCTACAGAGGGTGGATCGAGCCGCTAAGATACCCGCTTCCGGGGCCGTCAGCCGCCCGCCGGGCCGGAGTTGTCGAGGAGTTCGACGACGTAGACGAGCGTCGATCCCGACGGCACGAGCGTCGCGCCGCTGGCGGCACGGAGCGTTTCCGCGCCGTAGCCGAGTGCGGGCGGGATGGTGATGCGGCGCTGGCCGCCGACCTTCATCCCCACGATGCCTTGATCCAGGCCCGCGAGGATCTCGCCGTTGCCCAACACAAACGTAAACGAACCGGCGTCGAACGTCGTCTTGCCCGCTACACGACCTTCGTACGATACCCGCAGCCGGTCGCGCGTTGCGGCCGCTCGGCCCGTGCCCACGCGCACGTCTTCGGTCTGCACCTGCACGCCCGGCTGTTCCGTGCCGTCGCACGCGCCCACAAGGAGCACGGCAGGCAGGAAAAGCGCGGCGACGAGCAGTATCCTATGGAGCATAGACGAGGCGGACGAGACGTTTGGAAGATCGGCGAAACAAGGGGCCGTTGTAAGACTGGCGCGTCTGAGCCGTGGGATGTAACCGCCGAGACGTAAGATTCTTGTCCCGAACGGCTTGGGCTACGGTCGCGAGAAGCCCGTTGATGCGCAGCGGCACAAAAAAACCTGCCCGACCGCAACGGGCCGAGCAGGTTGGACGATGCCGGTTGGGGCGGCGTCAGGCGGAGGCGCGGCCCTGCTCGAACTGGTCGATGCCGGCCTTGACTTCCGCGGCGGAGGCGTTGAGCAGCGCCTTCTCGTCGGCGGTGAGTTCGACGTCGAGGATCTCTTCCACGCCGTTCTTGCCAAGGCGCACGGGCACGCCGATGTACAGGTCGTTGAGGCCGTAGTGGCCCTTGCAGAACGCGGCGGCAGGCACCACGCGCCCGCTGTCTTTGATGATGGCCTCGGCCATCTCGGCGGCGGCAGCGCCCGGCGCGTACCACGCGCTCGTGCCCATGAGCTTCACGATCTCGCCGCCGCCCACCTTGGTGCGCTCGACGATCTCGGTGAGGCGCTCGTCGGGGATGAGCTGGCGGATGTTGATGCCGCCGACGGTGGTGTACGACGGCAGCGGCACCATCGAGTCGCCGTGGCCGCCCATCAACAGCGCCGAGATGTCGCGCACAGAGCAGCCCAGTTCCATCGCCAAGAAGGCGCGGTAGCGGGCGGTGTCGAGCACGCCGGCCATGCCCATCACGCGGTTCGACGGGAGGCCAGAGGTTGCGTAGGCGACGTACGTCATCACGTCGAGCGGGTTGGAGACGACGATGATGATCGAGTCCGGCGAGTGGGCGACGAACTGCTCCGTCACCGACGCGACGATGTCGGCGTTGACCTTCTGGAGGTCGTCGCGGCTCATCCCTGGCTTGCGCGGAAGCCCGGCGGTGATCACGCAGATCTGCGACCCGGCGGTGTCGGCGTAGTCGTTCGTGCCGGTCACGCGGGTGTCGAAGCCGTGGATCGGGGCGCTCTGGTAAATGTCGAGCGCCTTGCCCTGCGGCAGGCCCTCTTTGATGTCGATCAGCACGACTTCGCCCACCATGTCCTTGCGCGCCACGCACTCGGCGACGGTAGCGCCAACGTTGCCCGCGCCAATCACGGTCAGTTTCATGTTTTCCTTCTGCATCGGGTTAGGAAAGGGATTGTGAGGATTGCGGGTTCGACGCGCCAAGGCACGCCCGAAAAGCACCTTTACGTTACGATACGGCAGTCCGACGCGAAGCCGACCTTGGGTGAGGAATGCGTAAGTTGTTGGCCGCTGAATCGTTTTGCTTTTCCCTTTTTCGTCGCGATGCCCCTGTTTCTGATGCGCCACGGTCTGGCCGAACTGCCGGAGGATGGCGACGATTTCGCCCGTCGCCTCACACCCGAAGGTCAGCGCCTCGCCGAACGTGCCGCCGCAGGGATGGAAATGGCGGGCTACTTCCCCGACCGGATCTTCACCAGCCCCTACCCGCGTGCTCGCGAAACCGCCGACGCGGTGGCGCAGCGCTTTGGGTTGGAGGCGATGGAGAACGGCGCGTTGTCCCTCGGTGCCGATCCGGTGGAGATTGTGACGCTGTGGGAGGCCAACCGCGACGCGAAGGCCCCGCTGCTCGTCGGGCACCAACCCGAACTCGAAGACGCCGTGGCGTTGATTACCGGGCAGCGTGTGTCGCTGCCGAAGGGCGCGCTGGTGGTGATTACCCAAGACAAAAACAAGCCGCCGGTCTTTTCCAAGATGATTCTGGCCGAGACGCTCGCGTCGTTCGCCCCGCCGGTCGTCTAACGCTCCTCGATGGCATCTGGCGAAGAGTCGGAGGCTGAGTCGCGCACCGCCGCGCACGGGTCGTCTTTCGGTGGGGGCTATTGGGGTCAGGTGTTACCCGTGCAGCATCCGGTACGTCTGGTCGGCATACGTCCGCACGTCGTCGTCTGGGTCGTCGGCGCGGAGGCGTTGCATCGGCTCGATGAACGGCGGCAGGCCGATTAGCCCGACCGCTTCCACGGCGGCAAGGCGAAGGGCAGCGTCGGGATGAGCAAGGGCCGTTGCCACCACCTCGGCGACCCGTTCCGGCGGCGGCAGCGGTGTGGCCAAGGCGAGGCGCAGCAGCGCGTCGGGGGTGGGCGCGGCGTAGGCGTCGTCCACGAGCCGGGCCAGAGGCACAACGGGAAGCGCTCGCATCAACACGTCGAGGACGAGGGCGCGGCGCTCGTCCTCGGAGGTCAGAACTTCGACGTAGCGGGCGCGAGCGTCGTGGTCGTCGACGAGTTCGACCGTCACGCCGGCCTCGGAGCGGAAGCGTTGCATCTGCGCCGTGGCGTGGGCATCGTCGCCTGCGTGCTCGAACGGCGCGCCGAGGGCATGTCCGGCGGCGTGGAGTGCATCGGCAAAGGCATCGAGGCTATCGGTGCTGGCAAGCGAAACGTCGAGGACGAGAACACGCATGGAGGAGGAGGGGTGTGGGGGGTGCCCAAGCGAGGCGAACGGGTCTGTTAGGCGTCTGGCTCTGAGAAGGTCTTCGGTTGGATGAAGAAGCCAGCACCCAGAAACTGGAAATCCCTCCCCCGCAACCCCGCAACCGCCGGAGCGTTCGGCTTGGCGCGTTATGGAGGAGACGACCTACATCGTTTTTGACACCGAGACGACGGGCACGTCGCCGGCCAACGACCGCATCGTCGAGATTGCGGCGTTGAAGGTGCGCGGCGGCGAAATCGTCGACCGATTCGTGACGCTCGTCAACCCGGAGCGCATCATCCCCCGGTTCATCACCGAACTGACGGGCATTGCCACGGCGCATGTGCTCGACGCGCCCAAGGCAGAGACGATGATTCCGGCGTTCGCGGCGTTTGCGGGCGATGCGCTGCTGGTGGGCCACAACGTCGCGTTCGACGTCGGGATGGTCAACGGCGAACGGGCACGCCTCGGCCTCCCGCCGCTGTCCAACCCGACGCTGTGCACGCTCCGCCTCGCCCGGCGCGCCATCCCCGGCAAGGAATCCAAGGCCTTGCAGATGCTCGCCGCCCGGTTCTCGATTCCGCGCTCGGCAGCCCACCGCGCCGAAGCCGACGCCGAGACGACGCTGGCCCTCCTCGCCCATCTCCAACCGTTGCTGGGTGACGAATCGCTCGCGGCGCTGACGCATCGCCAGCACGGACGCTACCAGCAGACGCCTCAGCATGTGGAGGTGCTGCGCGCCCGCGTGGCCGAAATGCCCGACCGCCCCGGCGTGTACTTTTGGCTCGACGCCAAAGGGGCGATTGTGTACGTCGGCAAGGCCAAACGGCTGCGCCAGCGCGTGCGCTCGTATGTGACGGCCATCGAGGCCAAGCCCGGACGGCTGCGCGAACTCGTCGATACCGTCCGGGACGTGCGGTGGACAGAGACGGGGTCGGAGCTGAAGGCCTTGCTCGAAGAGTCGCGGCTCATCAAGGAGATCCAGCCGCGCTTCAACCGCGCCAGCCGACGCTACAAAAGCCGCCCGTTCATCCGTCTCGACACCACCGACGTGCCTCGCGCCTCGGTGGCGACGTACCTGCTCGACGACGGGGCCGAGTACTTCGGGCCGCTCTCGGGACGCAACCAAGCGCACATCGTGGTGGAGGTCATCAACCGCTTCTTTCGGCTGCGCGAGTGCGACGAGGCGACGTTCCGGACGGCGCAGGCCACGACCCCGTGCCTCTACGCGGAGATGAACCGCTGCCTCGCGCCGTGTTTGCCGGATCGGACCGCAGCCTACGCCGAAGAAGTGGAGCGCGTCCGAGCCTTTTTGATTGGCCAAGACCCAAGCCTTGCCGAGCACCTGAGCGCGGCGATGCGCGAGGCGGCGGCGCGGCGCGAGTACGAGCTGGCCGGGACGTACCGCGACTGGGCGCGGGCGCTCGAACGCCTCGCCGAGACGCAGCAGGGTGTGGCCGCGCCGGTGCTCGACCACCACGCCGTGATCGTGCAGGACGGCGTCGCGCCGGGCACGCAGGAGGTGTTCGTCGTGCGCTTCGGGCGGCTCGTGGGGCAGACGACCGTCGCCGCCGTCCCGTCTGACGCCGACGTGGCGGCGCTGTCGGCGCTACTTGCCGCGCATTTCGATCCTGCCGTGGAGCGTCCGGCCCGGTACCTCAAACCGGAGATCGACGAAATCCGCCTGCTTGCGCATTGGCTCTACGTCTACCGCAACTCGGCGCGGCACGTCCGGCCCGCGCCCGGTGCATCGCCCGGCGACGTGCTGGCCGACGTGCTCGCCACGCTGGCCGCCACCGAAGACCCCGCCGCGTTCGAGGAAGTGTGAGGGGAAAGGGGCGGATGGGTTCCGAAAAGCGCCTTTCCGAAACGCTTGATGGGTGTCGCTTTGCTCGCCCTGACAAACCCGTTCAGGAGTGGGTTACGATGGTTTGCGACCAGACGCTATCACCCCGCGGCGAACAGGCCGCCGGGGAGGCGGCGCACCGCCCCTGACATTTCCATCGCCAAGAGCGTCACCAGCGCGTGCGAGGTGTCAAGGCCCAACGCGAGGCACAGATCGTCGAGCGTCAGCGGTGCGGCCGCGAGTGCATCGGCGAGGCGCTGCTGATCGGGCGGCAGAGGCGGTTTGGGCACCGGCGGCGCGGCGGTTTCGCCAAAGACGGCAAGCACGTCGGCAGCGGACAGGACGAGTTGTGCTTCGCCGCGCTGAATGAGCCGGTTGCCGCCCGCGCCGGGCGCGTGCGAGGCGTCCCACGGCAGCGCAAACACCTCGCGGTTGTAGTCGAGTGCCAGCCGAGCCGTAAGCAAGGCACCGCCCGCCTCGAACGCCTCGGCCACCACCGTGCCCCGCGTCATCCCGGCGATCAGACGGTTGCGCTTGGGGAAGTGGACGGCGTCGGGCTTCGCGCCCATCGGCTCTTCGGAGAGCAGCGCCCCGGCTTCGGCAATGCGCTCGGCCAGCGCGTGATGCCGCTGGGGGTAGATGCGGTCTACGCCGGAGCCGAGTACCGCGACGGTTCGTCCGCCCGCGTCGAGCGCGCCTTCGTGGGCGGCGGCGTCGATGCCGTAGGCCAGGCCCGAAACAATCGTCCAGCCCGCCTCGGCGAGGTCGAAGGCCAGACGGTAGGCGGCGCGTCGTCCGGCGTCGGTGGCGCGGCGCGTCCCAACCACGGCCACCGCGCGTTCGTCTTGCGGGAGCAGCGTGCCTCGCATCCAGAGCAGCGCAGGCGGGTCGTACATCGTGCGCAGAAGCGGCGGAAAGGCGTCGTCGGCTTCGGCGACGGATGTTGCGCCCGCCCGTTCGGCTCGGCGAAACTGCTCGTCCACGGCATTCCAGCCGTCAAACCCGAACAGCCGCACGCCCCGGTCGGAGCCGATGCCGGGCACGGCGGCGAGGCGGCGGGCGGGGGCGCGGAAGGCTTCGGCAAACGAACCGAGGTGCGCGGCGAGGGTGCGGGCACGGGCCGGGCCGATGCCGGGCAAGCCAAGCAGCGCCACGAGGGCGCGGTGTTCGGCCGCGCGTACGGCGGGCGGGGCGTCGGTGGAGAAGGGTAGGGCGATCACGCGGACAAGAGGGCTTCGCACCGATAGAGTCCGATCCCGCCGCCGCATACCCCCGGCCGTGGAGAAAACGCCCCTCCCGCTCGACGCCCTGACAGGGACCGCGACCCTCTCAACGTGGCCGAAGGAACGCCCCTACCTGCGCGTATCTTACTGACCTATTCTTGACCCAGCACACAGCATCCACTCAAACGCTATGAAGCTTTTTTATCATCATGTCGGGGTGCAAGGTGCCGACAGGGACTTCCCGAAGACGGTGTTTACCGAGCGCTCCGTTCAGCTTATTCTCGATGCCGTTCCAGATCAGGAGCTTGCGAAGGCAGTCGTCTTGGAGCAGGTGATGCGGCGCTTCGAAGGTGGCATGTTTAACTGCTGGGGCGTCCCTCAAGGAGCCATACGCGTAATCGAAAGGCTTGCCGTAGGAGATGCCGTACTGCTGGTGCGCAGCATTGGAGAGTCCGGAACGATTCCTGCCTTGGCCACTGTTCGCAGCTACATCCCGGTCAAGTTTCCAGCACTGTCGCAGGCCCTTTGGGGAAGCGAGGCGTACCCCTATATCTTCTTCTTTCATACGGTGCCGCTTTCGCTAACGTGGGAAGCCTTTACACGCGAAGTGGGCTATGCTCCGAACTACGACCCAAGAGGTCGCTTTCTATCGGTTGCCGAGGCTGCTTTAGAGCGATGGAACGGCGCCGACGAGTATGTAAAGCACTTAGCAAAGGAGTACGGCAGTTCCACGCCCTCGTCCTACTCGCTTTCGCTGGACAATCCGGAAGAATTGCGGGAAGCCACGTCCACCTACGACATGAAGACGGCCTACGAGCCTGTACTGGTGAATTCGTTTCAAGCTACGCCGCAACTTACCGACGATGCACCCCTTGTGACGGTCAAGAGCACGTCGGTGCTTCGATCACCAGCGTTCAAGCGAGGTGTCCGCCTCCTCTACGATAACGCGTGTGCGGTGTGTGGACTTTCGGTGTTCACCCCAGATCACAAGCCTGAAATTCAAGGAGCGCACATTTACCCCAAGAGACTCAATGGAAGCGATGACCTGAGGAATGGATTGGGGCTGTGCCGAATGCACCATTGGGCCTTAGATAGCGGGTGGATGTCCATTGCCGACGATCAACGGTTGTTGGTTCGTGCAGACCTGCCCACCAAAGCCGACTACCGCTTCATTGGCGATTTCAAGGATAAGCCTCTGCGTCGTCCTCATGTTGAAGAGTTTGCTCCGCATCCCCTCTATCTACAGGCTCACCGACAGCACTACGGCTTCGAATAAGGCATACGTCTGCCTCGCCGCCATCGACCGCCTCCGTTCATCGCATAGACGCATCCTGCGTAGAGACGCCCCACTGGGGCGTCTCTACCCGGCCTGGAACCGTCTCATCCTCCGGTTGCACCCGTTCTGACCCTGCCCGCTGCACCACGCCATGTCCCGCACCGTCGAAGAAATCACCGTCTTTCTTGCCTCTCCCGGTGACGTGCCCGTCGAGCGCAAGGCGGTAGCCGCCGCGGTGGAAGAAATCAACCGCACCTACGGCGGGCCAGAAGGCTTTGTGCTCACCCTCAAACGATGGGAAACCCATACCCGCCCGGCCCCTGCGCCACGGGGCGGGGGATCGCAGGATGTGATCGACGCGCAGATCGGCGACTACGACATCTTCGTCGGCCTGATGTGGACGCGCTTCGGGACGCCCACGAAAAAGGCGGGGTCGGGGACGGAGCAAGAGTACGACGCAGCCCGCAAGGCAGGGCGGCGCAAACGCAAGTACCCGCTCCGGGTGATGTTCTATTTTAGATCGGGCACGGCGAAGGTCAAAGCCATCGACCCAGACCAGCTCAAGGCCGTACGCGCGTTCAAGGCCAAGGTCTTTAAAGACCACCTCGCCCGCGAGTACGATACGACCGCCGAGTTTGCCCGGCTCATCCGTGAGCACCTCACGCACGAGGCACGCGGCCTGCTGGCGCGCAAAAAGGCCGTCCCGTCGAAAACAGCCACGTCAAGGAGCACCCCGGCGGGGCGTGGAGCACCCAAGAAAGCGAGCGCCCGTCCATCATCGGCCTCTCCCACCGTCAAACCTGCCACCCGAAAGTCGTTGCTGCGGGTCAAGGTGCCGTTCGATGCAGACGAGCGCAAAGCGTTTGCTACGAAAGCCCTACGAGCAACCAAACGGCTCTTTCAAGACCAAGCCAAAGCGTTTAACGCCGATCACACGGCCCACCGGGGAAAAGCCGCGTTCCAAGTGACCGCGCAGGGCGATAAAGCGTTTGAAGCGTCCGTCCACGTCAAAGGGGAGCGTGCGCAGTATTTCCGCGTCGAGGTAGAAAAATCATCGTGGCAAGCCTGGGTCGTCGAACTCAAACGGGCCGACATCGTCTTTGACAGCGGCCCACGCTCCTTCCACGCTCTTGCCAATGCGGTCGTGCAGGAGGATTACGATGGAAGCGCCCTCCATTACGAATTTGGATACGCCCGCGAAGCCTCTACCGTGGCCGCCGATGTGGCGCGGTACCTTTGGGAGAGGTTTCAACAAGCGTTTGAACAGCGCCGCTGAGCCTGCAACGCAGCGTAGGCAGAGAACAACCTGTCGGTGCAGGGGCCAGAGGCCGTTTTTTAGAGACGCCGAACGACGCCCAAGCCTACCGGAGTCTTCTTGAAGCGACTCGGAGCCGGTTCAAAGCCCCTCCGTACGGCGTCCAAGCGGCCCGGAGCCCTTTTAAAGCGCCTTGGGATCGTTCCAAAGCGAGCCGGGGCCGTGGCAAAGCGCTTTGGGATCGTTCCAAAGCGAGCCGGGGCCGCAGTAAAGCGCCTTGGGGCCGTTCCAACGCGAGCCGGAGCCGCTTTCAAGCGCCTGCGGGCGCGGATTAAGGGGCATCTAGTCGCGGCCAAGGCCCGGACAGCCGCGCCCAAGGGCATCTCCCCAACGGGTCGGGCACGGCGAGTGCTGCGAAGCCCGCTCCTGGGCGATGCGCGGCGGGCGACAAGGTTGCCGCGTTCTGCTGCGCAGACCTTCGGTTGCTCCGCTCCTTGCAACGGCACCGGGCAGACGGTGCGGATGCGGCCCGAAAGGAGGCGTCTTCCCCCCTGTCAAGGTCGCGGGCGCAGACTGGGTAGACCGCTATCCGGATTGGGGTAGAAAAAAGCCCTTGTGCAGGCGTCTGGCGTAACGTACGTTGTGCGCCCAATCCAGCCTACGCCCGTCATGACCAGTCCCACGCTGCTCCCGCTCGCCGACCTGCTCGCCAAGAGCCGCACGGCCTTCACCAACGCCCAGTCCGACCCCGAAGCCGCCGCTGCCCTCGCGCCGTTCGGTTACACCGAGGCCCGCCTCGACGACCTGCTCGACCTCGTGGAGGACGTGGAGGACAAGAGCGCGAGCCAAGCCGCCGAGTACGCCGAGCAGTACGCGGCTACGTCCGCCGCCGACGTGGCCCGCGCCGACCTGACGGCGCTCTACACCCGCCACCGGCAACTGGCCCGCCTCGTGCACCGGCGCGGCACCGACGCGTACCGCGCCCTCGGCCTCGATGGGAGCGTGCCGACGCGGGCCGATGCACTGCTCGAACGTTCGAACACGTTCTACCGTCACCTCCAAGCCCAACCGGCGCTGGCGGCCGCCCTTGCGCCGCTGTCGGTGGACGCGGCGGCGCTGGCCGACGGCCGGGCCAAGGTGGAGGCGCTTCAGGCGTCGAACGCGGCGCAGGCGAAGGAGACGGGCGATGCGCAGCGGGCGACGACGGTGCGCGACGATGCGGCCAACCGGCTGCGGGCGTCGTACTCGGATTTCGTGGCGGTGGCGAAGATCGCGCTGTCGGCGATGCCGCAGGTGCGCGAACGCCTCGGCATTCTCGAACGGTCGTGATACGATGGTAGAGACGCCCCCGCGTAGAGACGCCCCTGTGGGACGTCTCTACGGTTCGGATGGTCGCGAGGGGGGCGTCAGTCGCCGCGCTCCTGTTGAATGCGGTCGTAAAGGCCGCGCACGAGCAGGTCGAGGCCTTCGCCGGTGACGGCGGAGATGGGGTAGATGGCGAGGTCGCCGGGCAAAGCCGCCTTCGCCGTCGTCTCCGCTTCCGCACGGCCGTCGGGGGCGACGAGGTCGAGTTTGGTGAGGGCGATGGCGCGGGGTTTGTCGAGCATCTCGGCGTTGAAGCGTTCGAGTTCGGCCAGCAGCGTCGCGTAGTCGGCGGCGAGGTCTGAGGCTGCGCCGTCGGGACCGACGAGCGGCAGCACGACCAGCAGCACGGCGTTGCGCTCGATGTGCTTCAAGAACCGCGTGCCGAGGCCGCGTCCTTCGCTCGCGCCCTCCACGATGCCGGGGATGTCGGCCATCACAAACGAGCCGTAATCGCCCACCTGCACGACGCCGAGGTTGGGTTCGAGGGTGGTGAACGGGTAGTCGGCGATCTTCGGGCGGGCGGCGCTCACGGCAGCGATGAGCGTGGACTTGCCCGCGTTGGGAAAGCCCACCAGCCCTACATCGGCGAGGAGTTTGAGTTCGAGCGTGACGTTGCGCTCCTCGCCCGGCTCGCCCGGTTGCGCGTGTTCGGGGGCTTGGTTGGTGGCCGTTTTGAAGAAGGCATTGCCGCGTCCGCCGCGTCCGCCCTTGGCCAGCACGAGCGTGTCGCCGTCCTCCAAGACCTCGCCGATGAGTTCGCCGGTGTCGGAATCCTTCACGACCGTTCCGGGCGGGACCTTGAGCACGATGTCCGCGCCGTCTCGTCCGGTGCGGTTCGAGCCTTCGCCGGGCAGACCGTTGCCGGCGAAGTGGTGGCGGTTGTAGCGCAGGTCGAGCAGCGTATAGAGACCCCGGTCGGCCACGAGCGACACCGAGCCGCCGTGCCCGCCGTCGCCGCCCCACGGGCCGCCGCGGGGTTCGTATTTGGCGCGGCGAAAGGCGACGCTGCCCGCGCCGCCCTTGCCGGAGCGTACGGTGATGGTGACGTAGTCGACGAACTTCATTCGGATCAGGCTGGGGTGTGGGAAGGGCGCGTTCACCGGGAAGATGCGCGCCAAACCCGGTACGTTTCTTGGCCTTCAACCTCGCAGCGGATCCTCCGGTCCCCGCGTTCCACAAGGGTAGTCATTGGAATCCAACGGTCTGGGTTGTCCCAACGGGCGATTGGCATGGGCGCGGGCCGCAAAAGACCACAAGCGGTTGCGCCCGCACGCCTGTTCTTCGCTGTTCGGGGCCATGCTCAACTCAACGGCCTTACATCGGCAACCCCGGATGCGCCACGATCAAGGCGACGTTCGACGATGGCACCGCCCAAGGGCTTAACGGCAACCTTCTCGAGAGGGATTGGACGTTGTTGCGGTGACGGATTAACGGGGGCACGGGCCGAAGAAAAGCGTGGGAAGTGCGCAACGCACGAAGACACGCCGGGTACGAGGGCCTCCACCTCTTTTGCGTCGGTTGCATGCCGCAGGATCGCCACGTTCTCATCTTCACCGACGGCTCGTGCAGCGGAAACCCCGGCCCCGGTGGCTGGGCGGCCTTGCTGCGCTCGGAGCCTCACGAACGCGAGATCTCGGGCGCAGAAGGACATACGACGAACAACCGGATGGAGCTGACCGCCGCCGTCGAGGCGCTACGGCTGCTCAAAACGCCGTGCCGCGTCACGCTCTACACGGATAGCCAGTACGTTGTGAAGGGGATGACCGAGTGGATCGGCGGCTGGAAACGACGCGGCTGGACGAACAGCCAGAAGAAGCCGGTCGAAAACCGCGACCTGTGGGAAGTCCTCGACACGGCGGCCGCGCCCCACGCGGTGACGTGGGTATGGGTGAAGGGCCATGCAGGCCACCCCGAAAACGAACGCGTGGATCAACTGGCCGTCCGCGCGATGAAGGAGCAGGCCGTGGGGTAGGGGGGCGATGCGCGCCGGCTCGGTAGGGAATGGGTTTGGCTGAACCGCGCCCCCCGGACGAACGTTGACGCGGTAAACGCCCATCCCCAATGTCCGACGACTACGTTCTCGTCCCCCCGTACTCGGTGCTCGCCCGCGGCTACGACCTCGTGATGGAGCATGTGGACTACGCCGAGTGGGCGGACTACGCCCACGAACTGCTCCAAAAGCACGGTACCGGATCGGTCAAAACGATCCTTGAACTGGGCTGTGGCACGGGCGCGTTCGCCGGTCAACTCCAGCCGCAGGGGCCGTACCGCTACACCGCCACCGACGTGTCGGAGGCGATGCTCACCGAGGCCCGCGACCTTTTGGACGACGACGGCGACATTCGGTTCGAGCACGCCGATTTCCGCGAGTTCCAGATCTCAGAGCCGGTGGACGCGGCACTTCTGCTCTACGACGGGTTGAACTACTTGGTCACCGACGACGACGTGCACGCGCTGTTCGACGCCGTGAGCGCTGCGCTCAAACCGGGCGGACTGTTCCTTTTCGACCAGTCCACGCCTGCCAACTCCATCAACAACGCCGCGTACTTCGAGGACGAGGGTGAAGAGGAGGGATTCGCCTATGTGCGGCGCTCGGCCTACGACCCGGCCACGCGCTTGCACACGACCACCTTCGAGATGGAAACGCCGGAGGGGCGTTTCCGCGAGAACCATGTCGAGAAGGCGTACACGCTCGACGAAGTGCGGGCGCTGGTTTCCGAGCGCTTTGCGGTCGTGGCCGCCTACGACGGCTTCACGTTCAAGCCGGCCACCGAGGCGTCCGAGCGCATCCACTGGGTGGTGCGGAAGTAACCGAGCCAGAGGTTCGGTCAGGGCGTCTTCGTGCGGGAGCGCTTCGGTTTGGTTGGCGCGGGGAGGGCGGCAGCGGCGGCGTTCGTCTCCGCAGGCGGCGCGTCCTCCACTTCTTCGAGCACGATCACGCCCAGCGGAGGCAACATCACCACCACCGATCCGGGCCAATGCTGCCCCGGCACCGGGTGGCTCGTGGTCTCGCCGAACGTGCCCGTGCCGGAGCCGCCGTAGCGCAGGTCGTCGGAGGAGAGCACCACCCGGTAGCGCCGCTCGGGCAGCGCGCCGAGGCGCACGTTTTCGCGGGGGACGGGCGTGAAGTTGAAGGCGAAGATCAGGCGCTTCGTACGATCGGCGGATTCGCGCACATAGGCCGCCGTGCCGCCGTGCACGTCGTCGGCGACGAGCCACTGGAAGCCGTCGGGCGTGTCGTCGTGGAGCGCCGGGTGGCTGCGGTAGAGGTGCAGCAGATCGGTGGTCCAGCGGTGGATGCCTTGGTGCAGCGGTTCGGCCAGCAGCGGCCAGTCGAGCTCGCGGTCGTGGTTCCACTCGGTCGTCTGCCCGAACTCGCCACCCATGAACACGAGTTTTTTGCCCGGATGGCCGATCTGGTGGCCGAAGAGCAGCCGCAGGTTGGCCGCCTGCCGCCACGCGTCGCCGGGCATCTTGTAGAGCAGCGGCTTCTTGAGGTGGACGACCTCGTCGTGGCTGAGCGGCAGGATGAACCGCTCGGAGAAGGCGTAGTGCAGCGGGAACGTAAGCGCGTGGTGGTGCCACGGGCGGTACACCGGGTCTTTGCCCCAGAATTCCAACGTGTCGTGCATCCAGCCCATGTTCCACTTGTAGAGGAAGCCGAGGCCGCCTTCGTACACCGGGCGCGACACGCCGGGGAACGCCGTGGATTCTTCCGCCGCCGTGATCGCCTCCGGGTACTCCTCAAAGACGGCGGTGTTGACCTCTTGCAGCAGCGAGATGGCCTCCAGGTGATCCGTGCCGCCGAAGCGGTTGGGCGTGAAGCGATTGCGCGAGTAGTTGCGGTAGACCATCGAGGCGACGGCGTCCACGCGCAGCCCGTCGATGTGGAAGACGTCGAGCCAGAACAGCGCGTTCGACAGCAGAAACGACCGCACGCCCGGTTTCTCGTAGTCGAACGTGTAGGTGCCCCAGTCCGGATGCGTGCGCATGAGCGGATCGGTCGGCTCGTACAGCGGCGCGCCGTCGAAGAAGCCGAGGCCTTGCGGGTCCATCGCAAAGTGGGCGGGCACCCAGTCGAGGATCACGCCGAGGCCGCGCCGGTGCAGCGTGTCAATCAGGAACATCAAATCCTGCGGCGAGCCGTAGCGGTAGGTGGCGGCGTAGTACCCGACGGCCTGGTAGCCCCACGAGCCGTAGTACGGGTGCTCGTTCACCGGAAGCAGCTCGATGTGCGTGAAGCCCATCTCGGCGGCGTAGTCGGCCAGCGGCTCGGCGAGTTCGCGGTAGGTGTACGGACGCCCGTCGTAGTGCCGCCGCCACGAGCCGAGATGGACTTCGTAGATCGCCATCGGATCGTTCGTGCCGCTCGGCCCTTTGCGCTGCGCCATCCAGTCGGCGTCGCCCCAGTCGTACCCGCTCAAATCCGTGACGATGGACGAGAGGCCCGCCAACG
>Ga0056908_1000822_pt1 | contig 14996 bp, 10 predicted proteins | sample EBPBio142010_DNA_FD_55020 | JGI IMG/M metagenome (GOLD analysis project Ga0056908, IMG submission 55020) | Wastewater treatment Type I Accumulibacter community from EBPR Bioreactor in Madison, WI, USA - Reactor 1_10/4/2010_ DNA | ecosystem: Engineered > Bioreactor > EBPR > Anaerobic-Aerobic >...
TTGGTGATTCGGGTGAACGCCATCGAGGGGCAAGAAGAGGGCAATTTGGAGAGCATCAACGGCCTGAATCACTACATCGGGATGAAGCCCATCGACCCGGAGGCCATTCCGGAGCTTGATGTGCTGCCGTGGGCGTTTGGCGGGCTGATCCTTCTGGGGCTGGCCGCCGCCGCGTCGGGCCGCCGGTCGCTGCACACCCTGTGGTTGGTGCTCTTTGCCGTCGTGATGGTGGGCAGCCTCGTCCGGTTTTACCAGTGGGGCTACGACTACGGCCACGACCTCAATCCCAACGCGGCCATCAAGGTACCGGGGATGGCGTACCAGCCTCCGTTGCTTGGGTCGAAGAAGATTCTCAACTTCATCGCGCACTCGTGGCCGGCGCTGGGAGGATACCTTGCCGCGTTGTCGTTTGTGCTGGGGGCGGCGGCGTGGGGAATGGATCGGCGGAAAAAGGCGGTTTCGGCGGTGGGAATGGCTGCGGTCTTGGTGGGGCTTGGTGGCACGGGAGTGCTTGGATGCGCTCCTCAGCATCCGTCCATCGACTACGGCGTGGTGGCGTGCGCCCATTGCCGTATGACCGTGTCGGACACCAAGTTCGGCGCGCAGTTGGTCACGAATACGGGCAAGACCGAGACGTTCGACAGCATCGAGTGCTTGGCGTCCTATGTGAAAGACCTTGACACGCCTCCCAAGGAGCTGTACGTCACGGACTTCGAGGTGCCGGGCACCCTTCTTCCGGCCCAAGAGGCCTTTTTCCTCCACAGCGACCACATTTCCAGCCCGATGGGCGGCGGACTTGCCGCCTTCTCGTCTGCGCAAACCCGCGATGCGGCGCTCGCCCGGCTCGGCGGAGAGGCTCTGGGATGGGCCGATGTGGTGCAGGATCTCCCGGCGCAGGCGCGTCATGCGCACCGATGACCCGCATCGCGTGCCTGTATGTTGTCGGGGCCTTGCTGGTCGGGGTCGCCACGGCCCAGCCGCGTCTGGTGGTCGGCAAGGGAGAGGCCTTCCACCGTATTGACGATGCGCTGGCGGCGGCCCCGGCCGGTGGCACGGTGGTGGTGCGGGCGGGCACCTACCGCGAAGGCACGCTGCACATCACCAAGCCGGTTACGCTCGTGGGAGAGGAGGGGGCGGTGCTCGACGGCGGCGGCGACCACGAACTCCTCGACATCCGCGCCGACGATGTGACGGTGCGCGGCCTAACCCTCCGCAACGTCCGGACGTCGTACTCGCAAGATCGGGCGGCCTTGCGCGTCACCGGCGTTCGACGCTGCGTGATTGAACGCAACCGTTTCGACCAGACCTTTTTCGCCATCTACCTCGCTCGTGTGGACGGGTGTGTGGTAGAGGAAAACCGCCTCCACAGCGTTTTCGAGCGGGAAACGGCGTCGGGAAACGGCATCCACCTGTGGAACACGCGCGGGGTTCGGGTGCGCAAGAACGTGATCGAAGGCCACCGCGACGGCATCTACCTGGAGTTCGCCCGGCAGGCCGAGGTGGAAGACAACGTCAGCCAAGACAACTTCCGGTACGGCCTCCATTTTATGTTCTCCGACTCCTGCGCCTACCGCCGGAACACCTTCCGCGCCAACGATGCCGGGGTGGCCGTGATGTATTCGAACCGCGTGGAGATGGTGCAGAACCGTTTTGAGGACAACTGGGGCGCGGCGGCCTACGGCCTGTTGCTCAAAGAACTGCGCGACAGCCGCTTGCACGGAAACCGGTTTGTCCATAACACCACCGGCTTGTATGTGGAAGGTTCGGCGCGATTGGACGCGCAGGACAACCTGTTTGAGAACAACGGCTGGGCGTTGCGGCTGCTGGCCAACACCGAGAACGCGACCTTCCGCCGAAACGACTTCCGCGCCAACACCTTCGACGTGACCACCGACACCCGCCGAGCCTCGGCGACCTTCGAGGGCAACCACTGGGATCGCTACCGGGGCTTTGATCTGAACCGCGACGGCTTCGGCGACGCGCCGTTCCGGCCCGTCCGGCTCTTCGCGTTCCTCGTTGAGCGCAACGAGCCGTTGCTGTTGCTCCAGCGCTCGTTCTTCGTCGATTTGCTGGATGCCGCCGAACGCCTTCTTCCGGCACTTACCCCCGATGCGTTCGTAGACGCCTCTCCCGCCCTTCGCCCTGTCGTGTTATGACCGAAGTTGAAAGGCCCGTAGCCGTTCGCTTCGACGGCATCGAGAAGCGTTACGGACGGCTGCCGGTGCTCCAAGGCTTGTCTCTGGACGTGCCGCGCGGGACGGTGACGGCGCTCGTCGGCCCCAACGGATCGGGGAAGACGACGATGCTCAAAATCCTGCTCGGCCTCGTCCGCCCCGATGCCGGTTCGGTCACGGTGTACGACGCCGACGGCCAGCCGGTGCAGGGCGACCGGCGGGCGGTGCTGGGCTACATGCCCCAAGCGCTTCCGTTTCCGGAAAACCTTACCGGGCGCGAAGTGCTCGACCTGGTCCGTGGCGTGCGCCCCGACGCGCCCGTCGACCTGAGCCTGATCGAGACGTTGGGCCTTGAAGCGGTGCTCGACCGTCCCGTTCGCACGTTTTCGGGTGGGACGAGGCAGCGGCTGAGTGCTGCGGTGGCCTTTCTGTTCGATCCTGCCGTGGTGGTGCTCGACGAGCCGACCGCGGGCCTCGATCCGGTATCGAGCGCAGCCCTCAAAGACAAGGTCATTGAGGCGTGCGCGGCGGGGACCACGTTTGTGCTTACCTCCCATGTGATGAGCGAGGTGGCCGAGATGGCGCACCAGATCGCCTTCTTGCACGGCGGTCGCATCGTGTTTGGGGGGACGCCCGCGGCGTTGGTCGCCCACACCGGCGAGGTCGTGCTCGAACGGGCGGTTGCCGCGTTGATGCGCGAGATGCCCCTCGTGCCGTAAGCCACCCGCTGCCTGCCTATCGTTATGCTCCACGTTTTCCGGTACCATGTGCGCGATGTGCTGCGCAGCCGCTGGACGCTCGGCTACGGCGGGTTGCTTCTGGCGCTCACCGAGGCGCTTTTCCGGATGGGCAGCGGGGCCGAGCAGGTGCTGCTCAGCCTGAGCAACGTGGCGCTGGTGCTCGTGCCGCTGGTGAGCCTCGTGTTTGGGACGGTCTACCTCTACAGCGCCCGCGAGTTTGTGGAGCTGATGCTCTCTCAGCCGCTGCCCCGCCGGGCGTTGTTCGCCGGATTGTATGCCGGCCTTGCTGTGCCGCTTGCTGCGGCCTTCGCCTTGGGCGTGCTGCTGCCGTTTGCCGTGCGTGCCGAAACGTCGAAGGCGCTGTTCGTGCTGGTGGGGAGCGGCTTGGCGCTCACGCTCATTGGATGCGCCATCGCGGCCTACCTGACCGTTCGGTTCGACGACCGGCTGCGCGGCTTGGGGGCAGCCCTTTCGGTGTGGCTCGTGGCTGCCGTGCTCTACGACGGGCTGCTGCTGCTGCTGGGCACAGCCTTCTCCAACTACCCGCTGGAAGCGCCGCTGCTGGCCCTTACGGTGCTCAACCCCGTAGACCTGGCCCGAACGCTGCTGATCTTGAACTTCGACGCGGCGGCGCTGCTGGGCTACACGGGCATCGTGTTCGAACGGTTCTTCAAGACGGGCCTCGGCGTTTCGCTGAGCCTGCTCTCGCTGGGGTTCTGGACCGTGCTTCCGCTCTGGCGGGCTGCGCGGCGGTTCGAAACCAAAGACTTCTAACCCAACGAACGATGTACACCTTCTTCGCAAACCTTGCCGACGAGGTGGAGCTTCCCGCCTCCGACCGCATCGTGAGCCGCAAGCTGGCCGCCGGGCCTGGTGCCAAGGCGGTGCTGTTCGGCTTCGCCGCCGGGCAAGAGCTCACCGAGCACACCTCCGCCAAACCCGCCATCCTTCACCTGCTGGAAGGAACGGCTCGGATTACGTTGGGCGACGATGCGTTTGAGGCCGAGGCCGGGGCATGGGCGCTGATGCCGCCGCATCTTCCGCACAGCATCGCCGCCCAAACGCCGGTGCGGATGCTGCTCGTGATGCTGGAAGGATGACGCAGCGACCCGGCGTGGCCGTTTGGCGCGGGGCGCTCGCCGCGTTTGTGCTGGCGGGGGCGACGGGGCTGGGCTTCCGGCTGGCGGCGTTCTGGGGATGGGGCGGCCTCGACCCGGAAAACATCCGCCACGCCCACTCGCACCTGATGTTCTTCTCGTGGGCCACCCCCGCGCTGATGGTCCTGATGCAGCGGCACCTGCCGCCCTCGCGCCCGATGCGCGGAGCCACGGCGGCCTCGCTGGGTTTGGGATTCGTGGCCTACGGGCCGTTTTTGCGGTACGGATACGGCGTTGCCGACGTCGGAACGCTCCGGCTGCCGCTGTCGGTGATCGCGTCCACGGCCAACATCGTGGCGTGGTACGGCTTTGCCTACGGGTATGCGCGCGCCACCCGTGGCCTTGTCCGCACCGAAGCGCTGCGGTTGTGGGACGCTGCCGTTGGCATCCTCGTGGTTGCTACCCTTGGCGCGTGGGCGCTTGGGGGGCTTCAAGCGCAGGGCGTAGCCTCGCCGTTGGCGCTGGCGGCGGCGTTGCATCTGTTCTTGAACCTCTTCGCTGAGGGATGGCTCGTGCTTGCACTCCTCGGGGTCTTTTACGCCCAAACCCCCTCGGCGGCGAGTGGCGGCGCGTCGTGGGCGACGGCATGGGTGGCGTGGGCGCTGCCGTTCACGTTTCTGCTGGGAGTGCCCGTCGCGCTTGTCCCGCCTTGGCTTCGGAGCGTCTCGGGCGTGGCCGGGCTTGCGGTGAGCGTGGGGCTGCTTGCGCACACGGCGGCGCTCTGGCGAGGCGGAAGCGCGCGCGGGCCGCTCGTCTACCTCGCCTGCCGATCGGTTATGCTGATGGGGGTGGCCCTTGCCCCGGTGGCCCGTTGGGGAGAAGCGGCCGGGCTGCGCATCGTCTTTCTGCATATGCTGCTGCTCGGATGGATCTCAACCGGACTGGTGGCGGCGGCGCGTTCGGCGTGGAGGGAGGCGGCGGTGCCGGGGCATCGGGCCTTCGCTCTGGGCGTGGCGTTGCAGGTGGCCTCGCTCTTCACCATCACCGGCCTCTGGCCCGACCGATGGGCGGGAAGATGGGCGTGGGCGGCGGTGGCGGCCACGGCGGCGCTTCCGGTGGGCGCGGCGGCGTGGATGGCCGTCCGATCGATCGCGGCGAAGGCGAGCGAACCCGAAGGGTAGGGATAGGCGTACGCACCCGCCATCTCTACATGTCGTCTGTGTCATCGTCCGAACGTCCCACCGTCGCGCTTGTTGGGCCGGTTGCGCCCTATCGGGGCGGCATCGCCCACTTCTCCAACCGCTTGTCGCAAGCGCTGGCGGAACGCGCCGACGTGCGGCTCGTCAACTTCTCGCGCCAGTACCCGGCGCTGCTGTTTCCCGGCGAGAGCCAGTTCGAGGACACGCCGTGGGCGCTTCCCTCCCAGCCGCTGCGGATGCTCGACTCCGTGAACCCGACGTCGTGGGTGCGCACGGGCCGCGCCCTCGCCGCGATGCGCGCCGACAGCGTGGTGTTCGTCCACTGGCTGCCGTTTTTCGTTCCCGCCTACCTCGGCGTGCTCTGGGCGATGAAGCGCCACGCCAAACGCCTCGGCGTGCCCGTGCCGAAGGTGACGCTCTTCCTCCACAACGTCAACCCGCACAAGCGCTTCCCGATGACCAAGCCGCTGATGCAGGCGCTCATCGGACAGGCCGACCGGTACTTCACGCTCTCCGAGCACGTCACCAAAGACCTGCAAGCGGTCAAGCCGGGCGCGGACGTGTACGAGGGCTTCCACCCGCTCTACGACCACTACCAACCGGCCTACGATCCGGCGGAGGCGCGGGCGTATCTCGGGCTTCCGAACGAGCGGACGCTGCTGTTCTTCGGCTACATTCGCCCGTACAAGGGCCTCGACGTGCTGCTGGAGGCGATGCCCGACATCCACCGGAAGACGGGCGCGCGGCTGATCGTGGCGGGCGAGTTCTACAACAACGAGGACGAGCTGCGGGGCCGGGTGAAGGCGCTGGGGCTGGACGGCGCGGACGGCAAGCCGCCGGTGGTGCGCTTCTTCTCGCAGTACATCCCCAACGAGGAGGTTCACCACTACTTCTCCGCCGCCGACGCGCTCGTGCAGCCGTACCGCTCGGCCACGCCCAGCGGCGTGGCGCAGACGGCCTTCTTCTTCGGCAAGCCGATGGTGACGACCAACCTCGGCGTGTTCGCCGAAGTGGTGCCCGACGGCGTGGCAGGCGTGCTCGTGCCGCCGGAAGACCCGCAGGCGCTCGCCGACGGCGTGGCGCGGTTCTACGAGATCGGCGCGGAACGGCTGGCCGAGGGCGCGGCGCAGCAGGCCGAGCGGTTCTCGTGGGACGCGCTCGTGGACAAGCTCCTGCCCTTCCTGACGAAGCGGTGACCGGGCAGCGGTTAGGCTGCGGGGCGGCGCAGGCGACGAGCCACGACCGACTCGGTGACAAGCAGCGCGAAGGCTAACGTCAGCAGCAGCGGCCAAAGCTCGCGGCCGCTGGAGGCGGTACGGCCTTGTTGGATGGCGTCGGTGCGGAGGGCGGGCATCGCCTCGACGTTCAGGCCGGTGGCTTCGCGGAGACGAGACGTGGCCTCGTTCAGCGGCGCGGCGGTGAGGTCGGACTCGCGGGCGTCGGGGTTGACGGCCACCATTGCGACGAGGCTGTCGCCGGAGACAAGGCGGTAAAGCCCAGGTGGCGCGTCGCCGAGCGTCACGACGGTTTGGCCGCCAGAGACACGCTGCATGGGCGTCGTACGCACCTCGTCGGCGTCGATCTGTGTCAGCGGTGTTGCGAACCGCCCCGGCACGGCCACGCTGCCGCCCACGCCCGCTTCCGCGCCCAACGCCGCGTCGCGGTGGGCCAATAGCAGCGTGCCGCGCAGCACGAGCGGCACGAACAACCCGCGCACCGGCAGATCCGACCACGACGGATCGGGCGGGACGGCCACGACGAGCGCCCTGCCCTGCCCCACGCGCAGTTCTTGCACCAGCGGCGATCCGTCCACAAGGGCCACGAGCGTGCGCTCGGCTCCGCCGCCGGGGCGGTACGCGGCGATGCGGCGCACGTCGGCGTCTTCGGCAGGCGGTTGGCCGGGCTGAGGAATGAACACGCCGGAGAACACCGGGTGACTGGCATCGATGCGGCCCAGCTTGGTGGCCGGGCTGCGGGTTGAAACGGCTCCGAACGCGCCGCCACCGAGGGACGCGAGCAGCGGGTTGAGCGCCGAGGCGTTGTCGCCCGCGAACACAAACACGCCGCCGCCGTCGCGCACATAGCGGCCCAGCGCTTCTACGCTGGACGGCGCAAGCGGCGAGGCCGGGCCGACGAGCACGGCGTCGTAGGCGGCAAGGCGTTCGGGCGTGAGCGCCGAGGCGGGCAGGTCGTTGACGGCAAACGGCGAGGAGCCGGGGGTGAGGCCGGGCTGGAGCACGCCGTCGAGGTAGCGCGAGGCAAGGCCGACGCGGGCGAGGCGTCGGGAGCCGGGAATGCGGACGGCGAGGTAGCGACGGTCGTCGTACGGGAAGTCGTCGGCGGGGGCTTCCACCGTCAGCCCGAGCCAGCCGCGCCGGGTGGGCGTGAAGCGCAATCTCACCCCCGACGGCTGCCCTGCGCGCAACGAGGCGCTGCCCTCGGCCAAGCGGGTGCCGCCTTCGCGGAGGCTCAGCGGCGCGGTGGCGGGCAGGCCGTCGCCGAAGCCCTGCACCACCGCCTGCACGTCGATCGGCTGGCCGAGTTCGAGCGTGCGCGTCGTCACCTGCGCCGCCGTCACGGCAAGGTTGGAGGTGGGCGCGTCGCCGTTGGTGCCGAGCAGCACGAACCGTCCGTCGTCGAGCGGAATCCGTCCGGCAGACGAATCTACGAGCGTGGACGTTTGGAGGTCGGACAAGACGTACACCTCCTTCGCCGCGTACCGTGCCCCGTCGAGCAGCGCGGCGGCGCGTTCGAGCGCGTGCGTGAGCGGCGCGGCATTGGGAGCTGGTTTGAGCGCCGCGACGGCGTCGCGGGCGGCTTCCGGAGTAGACGAGGCCGACGGCGGCGTTCCGGGCGGCAGCGCAACGGGAAGCACGAACACCTCGTCGGACGGCGCGAGGGCGTCGAGCAGCGCATCGGCGGTGGTCTTGGCACGGTCGAGCGGCGTGCCGCCGGGCTGGGCGCGCGAGGCCGAGAGCGAATTGTCGACCACGACCACCACCGACGCCGGTTTGCCGCCAAGCCCCGCCAGGGCGTTGTCGAGCCGAGGGCGGGCGAAGGCGAGAGCAAGGGCCACCAGCGCCAGCACACGCAGCAGCAGCAGCAGCCCGTCGCGGAGGCGCGAGCGGCGCACCGTTTGGGTTTGAAGCGCCTTCAGGAGCGCCACGTTCGGAAACGGTACGGTGCGCGGGGCACGCTGCTGGAACAGGTGCAGCAGCACCGGAATGGCCGCCGCCGCAAGGCCCAGGAGCAAAAGCGGGTTGAGAAACGTCATCGCGGGGCGGGCTGAGGCACGAACGTGCGAGCCGCCGGATTCGTTGCACCGGTCTTCGCAGGCTACAACCGCCTTTGCACCGGGCGATGCTCGGCCGTGCCGCGAGGCGCCAAGGCGAGGACGAGGGAAGAGGCCTCCTCGCAAAAGGGGGAACGCAGGGCGAGGAGGGATGTCTTCCCGTGCTTGTTGGGGGGCCTACAGCTCAACGCCGGGAAGGGGGCGACTCGTTTGAGCGGGCTACCGCCGCACTACCGTACGGACGACGGATGCATCGTCGACGGTGCAGCGAACGAAGTAAAGCCCGGCTGGGGCGTCGCTGGCCCAGACGAAGCGATGCATGCCCGCACCGAGCGCCCCATCGTGCAAGCGGGCGACCTCGCGGCCGAGCACGTCGTAGACGGCGATGCGAGCCGTTACGGCGCGGGCGAGCGTCACGGCGACGGCCACCGGCCCGGTAGCGGGGTTGGGCGACACCGACAGGGCAGGGGCGTCCGGACGAGGCGCATCGTCGGCAGCGACGGTTCCGGCGAAGCCCAGTTCCGAGAGGGGGCGACGGTAGACGCCGTAGCCGGTGACCGAGCTGCTGAAGACTCTTTGCTTGCGCAGGATGTAGAGGTAGCCGCCGTCGATCACGCCCCGACGGATGACGGCGCTCGTGCCGAAGGCTTCGAGCGGAAGGCCTTGGTTGGCTTCGGCCCACGTCTGCCCGTCGTCGGTGGAGAGGTAGAGGTTGTCGGCGGCAGAATAGATCACCTTCTGCCCTTCGGCGTAGATGAAACTCGGGTCCGGTTGGGTGTTGATCTGACCGAAAAAACTGCCCCGCAGCGGTGCGACGTGCAGCGTGTCCCACGTCGCGCCGCCGTTGGAGGTGCGGAACAACGCAGCCGTGACGCTTCCGTTGGAGGTTTTGCCTTGCCCCGCGCGGTAGATCCGCCCATCGTCGGCGATGAAGGCGTACGTGCCGTTGGGGAAGGACGTCCACGTTGCGCCGTCGTCGGTGGACAGCGCCCCGCCGCTCAGCCGCCAGTGGTCGCCCACCACGACGGTTTGGCCGCGGGCGTGGACGTACGACGCGCCTTGCATCACGATGCCGGTTCCGGTGATCGGACGGCTCGCCCATGTGGTGCCGTCGTCGGTGCTCACCAGCAAAGCCGGTTCCTGCCCGACGCGGTAGAGCGTGCCGGACGACGGTTCGCGGAAAATCTGGTAGGCGTAGGTGTAGAAGGTGTTGTCAGTCCGCTGAAACGCCGCAGGCGTTGCGCCGGTGTAGAGGTAGCGCGTATCCAAGACGAAGCCCGACGGCGTGGCTACGGCCACGTACCCTCGGCGCTCGCCGAACGCGAGAACGAGGTCTTGCCACGTCGCGCCGCCGTCAATGGAATACACGCCCGTGCGGTTTTTCGTGGTGCCGCACGTCTCACACGCCACCACGAGCGTGTTGCCCTTCACAGCCACGTCGTTGACGTCGTAGGGGATGTCGGGCCCGAGGTGCTGCCACTGGGCCGAAGCGGAAAGCGGTACGGCAAACGACGTGGCGAGCAAGAAAAAGGCGCGGCGCATAGGAGGGGCGAAAAGGTGTGCCCAAAGACTACGCCGTGACCGGAGTCCAACCTATCGTCCGTTTGGGGGAGATGGCATCGGCAACGGTGCGCCGCTGGTCTCAGAACGTGATGTCGAACGACCCGTTGGCGATGGAAATCGTCGCGCCGGCGTTGTTGCGTCCGGTAAACGAGAACGTGCCCTTGGCCGCCGTCGCGGACACCGACGTGACGGTAGCCGAGCCGCTCGTGGCCACATACACATCGAGGTCGGCGGTGGTGTTGGACGTGGCGGTGCCCTTGGAGTAAGTGGCCGTGGGGCCGAAGCCGAAGGAGATGGTGCTGCCCGCCGAGGCCCCAGGCAGGGTGAGGTTGATCTGCTCCTGCTCGCCCGCCCGCGACGCGCCGAGGTTGCCACCCAAGGCGAGCACGCCGCTGGACACCTGCCCGGTGACGCACACCGCCGAGAACGCCGCCCCGGCCACGGTGGCCGTCATCGTGCCGCTGCCGCAACCGTTGTCGCCGCCGCCGTCGTTGGACGAGTCGCAGCCGGCAGCAACCAGCATCAGGGTGGACAGGGCGAGGGGCAAGAAGCGACGCATAGCGGTACGGGAGAAGGGTGACTTTCCGTAGGCTACGCGGCCCACGTTGCTCGGCGCGTCGTCCGTTTGGGGGATTTCTCCCGGCTCAGAGCGCGTCGCGCAGGAACCGTCCGGTGTGGCTGTCGGGGTGCGCGGCCAAGTCTTCCGGCGTGCCCGCGGCCACGCTGTACCCGCCGCCGCGCCCGCCCTCGGGGCCGAGGTCGATCACATAGTCGGAGGCGCGGATGACGTCGAGGTTGTGCTCGACCAGCACGATGCTGTGCCCGGTGTCGACGAGCCGGTTGAAGGCGGCGAGCAGCTTCCGCACGTCGTCGAAGTGCAGGCCGGTTGTCGGCTCGTCGAACAGGTAGAGCGTCTTTTCCTTCGTTGCCTTGCCGAGAATCGCCGCCAGCTTGACGCGCTGCGCCTCGCCGCCGGACAGGGTGTTGCTCGGCTGGCCGAGGGTGAGGTAACCGAGGCCGATTTCGTCCAACACCTTGATTTTGTTCACCACCGCCGGCACGCCCGCGAAGAACCCGACGGCCTCGCGGACGGTCATCGAGAGGATGTCGTCCACATTTTTGCCTTCGTACCGCACCTCCAACACCTCCTGCTTGAACCGTCGTCCCTTGCACGCCTCGCATTCGAGGTAGAGGTCGGCGAGGAACTGCATCTCGACCTTCACCTCGCCCTCGCCTTCGCACGTTTCGCAGCGCCCGCCGGGCACGTTGAACGAGAACGTGGCGGGCTTGAAGCCGCGCAGTTTGGCGGCGTGCGTGTCGGCGAGGAGCGCGCGGATGGCGTCCCACGCCTTGGTGTAGCTGGCCGGGTTGGAGCGGCTCGTCTTGCCAATCGGCGTCTGGTCGACCATCTCGACGGCATCGACCAGCTGATGCCCGCGCAGGCTGTCGTGCGCGCCGACTTTGGCGTCCTCGTCGAACAGCCCTTTGAGGCGGCGAAGGCCGGTGTAGAGCACGTCGTGGACGAGCGTGGACTTGCCGGAGCCGCTCACGCCGGTCACGGTCGTGATCATCCCGAGTGGAAGGTCGACGTCGAGGTGCTTGAGGTTGTGCGCCCGCGCGTTCTCGACGCGGAGGACGTGTTCGGGATCGACGGGGCGTCGCGTCTTCGGCGTCTCGATCTTCTTGCGTCCGGACAAATACTGCCCGGTGATGCTCGCCTCGTCGCGCAAGATGGCGTCGTACGGGCCGAAAAACACAAGTTCACCGCCCTCGCGCCCCGCGCCGGGGCCGATGTCCACAATCAGGTCGGCCTTCTTCATCATCTCCGGCTCGTGCTCCACCACGAGCACCGTGTTGCCGAGGTCGCGGAGGTGTTCGAGGATGGCGATCAGCCGCTCGGTGTCGCGGGGGTGGAGGCCAATGGACGGTTCGTCGAGGACGTAGAGGCTGCCCACGAGCGCCGAGCCGAGGCTGGTGGCGAGGTGGATGCGCTGGCTCTCGCCGCCGGAGAGCGTCATCGACATCCGGTCGAGCGTGAGGTAGTCCAGCCCGACTTCCACGAGGTAGCGGAGGCGCTTGCGGATCTCGTCGAGGATCGTCCCGGCCACGGCGATCTGGTGGGCGGTGAGGTCGAGGCCGTTGGCCCAGTCGAGCGCGTCCTTGGTGGTCATCTCCGCCACCTCGCCGATGTGGAGCTTCTCGCCGTCGCCGCCCGCGATTTGGACGAGCCGGGCGTCCTCGCGCACCCGGTAGCCGTCGCAGGCCGGGCACTCGGTGTAGCCTCGGAAGCGCGCGGCGTAGATGCGGTAGTGCATCTTGTACGACTTCGCTTCGAGGTGCTTGAAGAAGCCCACGATGCCGACGTACTCGCCCGATCCGTTCCAAACGACCTGCTTGTGCTCGTCGGAGAGGCGTGCGTACGGCACGTCGATGGGCAGGCGCAACTTCGAGGCCTCGCGGATAAGGTCGCGGAGGTATTCGCTCCACTGCTCGGTGCGAAACGGCGCAATCGCGCCCTGCCGGATGGTGAGGTCGGGGTTGGGCACGACGAGGTCGGCGTCGACGCCGGGCACGCGCCCGAAGCCTTGGCAGGTCGGGCACGCCCCGACGGGGCTGTTGAACGAAAACAGCAGCGGCGTCGGCTCCTCGAACGTCCGCCCGTCGCGCTCGAAGTGCTCGGAGTAGGGCAGCACCTGCGACCCGTCGGCGAGCACGGCCACGACGCGGCCTTGGCCCTCGCGGAACGCCTGCTCGGTGGAGTCGGCGATGCGCGTGGCGGTGTCGGCGTCGTCCTTGCGCACGGCGAGGCGGTCGACCAGCACAATCAAGCGGTCTTTCGGTGTCTTGACCGAGGCCGGGTCGGTGTCGTTCAGGTCGAGGAGTTCGGGGGCCGCGCCCTTCTTGCGCTGTGCGTCGGTGGGGAGCACGACGAGCCGGAAGAAGCCCCGCGCCTGCATCGCGGCAAGGTCGTCGGCGAGGCTGACCTTGGGCGTGCCCTTCTTGGCCGGGCGCTCCGGCAGGGCAAAGCCAAGGTAGAAGCGCGTGCCCTCGTCGAGGCGGGCGGTGAGGTCGTCGGCGACGGAGCGCGGGCTGTCTTTGGTGACGGCTTCGCCGCTCACGGGCGAGTACGTCGTGCCGATGCGGGCGAAGAGCAGCCGGAGGTAGTCGTAGATCTCGGTCTGCGTGGCAACCGTCGAGCGCGGGTTTTTGACGGCCGTTTGCTGCTGGATGGCCATCGCCGGGGCCAGGCCGGAGATGTAGTCCACGGCCGGTTTGTCCATCCGCTCCAAAAACTGGCGGGCGTAGGCGGAGAGGCTTTCGACGTAGCGGCGCTGCCCTTCGGCGTAGATGGTGTCGAAGGCCAGCGACGATTTGCCCGAGCCGCTCGGCCCCGTCACCACGATCAGCCGTCCGTGCGGCAGGTCGAGGTCGAAGCCTTTGAGGTTGTGCTGGCGAGCACCGCGCACGCTCAGCACGCGGTCTTTGAGGCGCTTGGCGGTGGACGCCCGGGCCGGATCGGGCGACGCGGTCAAGGGTGCGGAGGCAGCGGCGGTTTTCTTGGCCATTTCGGGCAGGTCGGAACCCGTACAGAACGCCGCCCCGCCCGTCCCGTTCGCCCGTATGTGCAGGAAAACGCCAGGGCCAATGCCGTCCGTAGAGACGCCCCAGCGGGGCGTCTGTGCAACGCCCGTCACCGCAGCAGCGTATCGCGGGCGCGGCGCAGATCGGTCGCCTCGCGGCTGTCGGGGCCGAAGTGCCGTTCGCGGAGCCTCATTCCCGCGGCAAACAGCGATTCGGCGCGGGGGCGGTCGCCCCGGAAGGCGGCGAGTTCGGCGAGGTGCCCGGTCACCATCCCCTCGTAGCGGTTCTCGGGGCCGAAGACCGTCCGGTAATGCTGCTGCGAGGCGGCAAGGGCGGAGTCGGCGCAGGCGAAGTCGCGGGCCTGCACGCACACGTCGCCCAAGATCCGTTCGGCAAGGGCGATGTCGGCCAAGGGCGCTCCGGTGCGGCGGTGCAGCGCGAGGATCTCGCGGGAGACACGCACCGACGCGGCGTGGTCGCCGCGTTCGGCGAAGTACCAGCCCTCCAGCCCCATCAGCCGCCGGTGCGCCTCGGGGTGCGCGGCCTGCTGCGGACGGGTGATGGCGTAGCCCGCGTCGAGCCACGTCCGCGCCGAGTCGAGCTGCTTGGCCTGCAGGTGCGCCGCCGCGATCCGCCCGATGGGGCCGATGCGGTCGAGGCTGTTCGCGCCGTCGCGCTGCCGAATCAGCGCATCCCAGCGTCGAGCCGCGTCCAGCGACGCATCGAGACGGCCCTGCATAAAGTGCAGCGCGGCGAGGTCGTTGAGGGCGCGGGCGGTGCCGTCGGACGTCGGGTCGAGGCGTTGGTGGAGCGCGAGGGCGTCGCGCAGGGCCGTGTCGGCGCGGGCAAGATGGGTTTGGTCGCGGTACGCCCGTCCGATCACGCCCAGCACCTCGGCGAGCACCTCCGGCTGGTCGGCCAGTTCGCGGCGCAGCCGGTCTTCCGACCCCGCCAGCACGTCGAAGACGGTGAGCGTGTCGCCGTCCGACACCATCGGGTTCGTGGCGTCGAACAGCCCCGCCAGCACGCCTGCCACGGCCTCGGCTTTGGCCGCCTCGCGGGCCGTCCGGTTGCGCTCGACGGTCATCGTCGCGGCGAAGGCGACGAGCGCGAGCAGGGCCACGGCGGACGCGGCCACACCCGCTCGGTGCTGCCGGACAAACGACCGAATCCGGTAGCCGACGGTCGCGGGGCGTGCCGCAACGGGTTGCCCTGCCAGATACCGCCGGATGTCGTCGCCGAACTGCGCCGCCGACCCGTACCGGCGCTCGGGTTCGCGGCGCAGCGCCATCAGCGCGATCGTGTCGAGGTCGCCCGAAAGCGTCCGCCGCAGCCGGTCGGGGGCGGTG
>Ga0056908_1000828_pt1 | contig 14853 bp, 11 predicted proteins | sample EBPBio142010_DNA_FD_55020 | JGI IMG/M metagenome (GOLD analysis project Ga0056908, IMG submission 55020) | Wastewater treatment Type I Accumulibacter community from EBPR Bioreactor in Madison, WI, USA - Reactor 1_10/4/2010_ DNA | ecosystem: Engineered > Bioreactor > EBPR > Anaerobic-Aerobic >...
TGGCGAACGGGCGCAGCGAAGAAGGACGAGACGATCCGGTGGTCGGCGTGGCGCGGGGCAAGGGCATGGACGGGCCATTGCGCCCAAAAGACGGCACGCCGGTGCGCCTTGGGCACGTCGAGGCGCGTCTCGGTGAGGATGTGCTGGTGATCGAGCGAGACCACGGGCAGGCCCAGCCGGGCGGCGGCACGCGGCACGAACGGCTCGAAATCGGTCACGACGAGGTCGGGTGTCCACGCCGCCAAAGCGTCGGAGAGGGCGCGGACGTGCGCGGGCGTGGCGGCTACGGTGGCAGCGTTGGCGCGCACGGTAGCCACGAGGTCTACCCGATTTCGGATGAGCACCTGCACGAGCGCGGGCGTGCGCAAAACCGCCTCGCCCTGCCGCTCGAGTGCACCGGCGGCGTCGCCAGAGGAGGCAAAACGCACGATGTGGCCGCGCTGTCGCAGCGTCTCGGCCATCGCCACGGCCCGGGAGCGATGGCCCCGTCCTTGTCCGCTCAGCGCATAGAGGATACGGGCCATCGGGCGGGAAGAGACTACGGGAGGGGCACGCGCAAGGCAAGACGTGGGCCGTCAGGCGACCATGCGAGCGAGAGGCGTTCGTCGTCGTCGAACCCACGCAGGTGCGCCGAGACGTACGCGTCAGCCGCTTGGACGGCATACACTAAGCCGATGCCAAGGAGCAAAAGGTCACGGTTGCGCCGAAGTCGGTCGCGGGATTGCCGAACAGTCGCGGCGCTTAGCCCGTCGTAGCGGCGCTCGTAGTCGTCGAGATAGTCGGTCGTGGCAGCCGGGACTTTGCACGTCGTGGGGTCGTCGGTGCAGGCTTTGTAGAGGTAGGCGCGCCCGGCTTCGCGGTAGCGCGAGTGGACGAACGCTGCCGCGCTGCCGGTTCCGGCCAGCGCCCCCCAAACGACGACCGCCTTGGTGGGTTGTCGGTTGGTCAGCTGTCCCCAACCCGGCACGATCAGCGCCCGCTGGAGCGTCGCTCGCGGCGGCACCAGCGCCGTTCGGGCAAGCGTGTCGGCCAGCGGCTGCGCGTGTGCCGACGCGGCCAGCACAAGGGCGAAGACGGAGGCGAAAAGACGACGCACAGCAAGCGAGGCGGGCATGCGCTCCGAACGAGGGGGAACGCCAGAGGTGCCGCATTGGGGCATAAAAGGCATTTTGTGGTCGTGCCAATTGGGGGGCTTCGTACCGTACATTCCGGCATCGCCCCCCATCGTTTGGTTCTTATCACTCCGTTTTTTTATGACTCGTCGCATTCTCTTCGTTTCCATGGCGGTGCTTGGGGCAGCGTCCCCCGTGGTAGCCCAGAACCCGCTGCAAAACGGCCGCTCCGTTGTGGCTTCTCCGGCGGTGTTGGGTATGGGCGACGCCGCAGCGGCGTTCCCGACCAACGGCTCGTCGTTCTTCTACAACCCGGCCCACGTCGTACGCACCACCGGCTTCTTTCCTCGTTTCCAACTGGGTCTGCAAGGCCGAGGCTCCAACAACCTGAGAAACTACTACGACTTCGTCAAGGATGATTTGGAGCCGGCGATTGACGAAGGCATTGCTAACCTGACGGAGGACGAAATCGACACCCTCCGGGCGCGTGCGCTCGCCGCTACTCAGGAGCGCGGCTACGCCATGGCCGAAGTCCCCGCCGCATTTGCCATGCGCATTGGGCCGGTGGCGTTTGGCATCGGCGGCTTTGTGCACGCCGAAGGTCGGTTGCGGGCCTTGCCCAGCAGCGGCGACCTGCCCATTGTGGAGGCGTCGGTGCTGCGCGACGTATCGGCGATTGGCACGGCGGCCGTGGACGCCAGCTTGTTTGGCATGAACGGCTTGGCGATGGGCGTGAACGCCCGTGTTACGCGCCGCGCCCTCGCCATCAAGGAAAAAGACCTCGATACCTGGGGCGACGACGAGCAGCTCTATCTCCACGAGGCTACGGCCGTGGGGGTCGACATCGGCGTGCTCTACGACCTGCCCGTGCCGCTTCCCGGCAAGCTGACCGCCGGTGCGGCTTTCTACGATGTGGTTGGCGGCACCTTTGACTACGCGTACAAGGATCGGTATGTGTGCGGCTCGTTGAGGTTGTCCTGCAACTACTCCGGCACCGCGCCGTCGCCCGCGCTGATCGCCGGCGAAGACGCCCTTGCCCGGCAACGCTTCGGCGTGTCGCCGTCGTACCGGGTGGGCGTGGCCTACACCGTGCCCTCGCTTTTTGGCCTGCTCTCCGAAACCGGCGTGGCGCTCGATTACATCGGCTACAGCGACCCGCTCTGGAGTGAACAGTCGTTTATCTCCCACCTAAGCCTCGGCGCACAGGCGCGGCTGGCACGAATCGTCGCGTTGCGCGCAGGCCTCAACCAGGGCTACCTCACCGCTGGCGGAGGGGTGAAACTCGGCCCGCTTGCGCTCGACTACACGTTCTACGGCTTTGAACAGGGCGAAGACAGTAACCGTGACGCATCGTGGCAACACCAGGTCTCGCTGGGGGTGGCCTTCTAATTCAGCGATGGGCTCCCGCGCACAGGCTTCTGGCCTGCTTATTCGTCTCGCCGCTTCCGGGACGGTTGCCGTGCTGGGCCGTGCGCTCACGCTGGAGGCTTGCCAACACCTCTTCGAGGAAAGCGGCATGGCGCGCAACAGAGGAGGTGTTGCCGGAAGCCGACCGTCAACCGCTAAATCTGATCTTCGAGGCGCTCGCGGGGTACGAGCATCCCACGGTCGCGAAGCTCTTGATTCCAGCGTTCCCCCTTGAGGCGTTCGCGGCTGATAAAGCGCGACACCGGCACGAGCAACAACGCCGCCAGAAGCGCAAAGCCGAGGATCGTCCCAAGGATGAGCGGCAGATAGGCGTTCGGGTCCGGGTTGATTTCCATCGAGGCGGGCGGTTGGTGGCATCAACGTGCGGCGGCGGATGCGGTTCGTTGGAGACGACGCACCTGCAAGGGCACCTCCGACGAACACATCGACCGCATCTTCGACCGTTTCTACCGCGTCGATCCCGACCGGGCGCGCAAGAGCGTCAGCACCGGCCACGCCATCGTGCAGGTGCACGGGGCGCAAATCCACGTCGAGAGCACCGTTGGGCGCGGCACCCGCTTCTGGTTCGACCTCGACTACGCCGAGAAAGAAGCCGCGGAGGCGTGATGCGAGACGTCAGAACGTAGGCAGGTGTTGAAGGACTACCTTGCCTTTGGCGTTGCCTTGTTCCACGTACGCAATGGCCTCTAACGTCTGGTCGAATGGAAACACGCGGTCGATTACGGGGCGAAGGTTTCCCGCGTCGTACAAGCGGGCCAGCAAGGCCAATTGCTCGCCGCTTGCTTGCATAAACAGGAAGGCGTAGCGCACGTTGCGCCGTTTGGCTGCTGCGCGAACCTTGCGGCTTGCGAACCAGAGGATGGGTTTAAGCCACGGTTTCCCGATCTGGTGGGCAAAGGCGGGATCGGGCGGCCCAACAACGCTGATGGCGATTCCGCCCGGACGGAGGACGCTGAGCGACTTCGTCAACGTATCCCCTCCCCGCGAGTCGAGGACGACATCGAGATCGGCCAATACGGTTGAGAAGTCGGTCGTCGTATAGTCCAAAACGTGATCTGCACCCCAATCCCGCAGCCGGGCCTCGTCGGACGCACGCGCCGTTGTGAAGACCTCGGCACCGAGGTACTTGGCGATTTGAATCGCGGTTGATCCCAAGCCGCCTGCGCCGCCGTGAATCAAGACGCGCTGCCCTTGCTGCACCTGCGCCACGTCGTGCAAGGCTTGCCAAGAGGCCAAGGCGACCAGCGGAACGGCGGCAGCCTCGGTGAGGCTCAACGCTGCGGGTTTGACGGCCACGTCGCCGGCATCTACGGCAAGGTATTCGGCAAAGGCTCCGATGCGCAGATCGCGAGGCCGAGCATAGACGACGTCGCCGACGTGAAAGCCTGCCACGTCGTGCCCTACAGCCTCGACGGTTCCCGCCAGATCGTGCCCGAGCACGAACGGGAGGCGGTAGGGAAGCAGTGCTTTGAAGGTACCGTTGCGCACCATCGTGTCCAGCGGATTCACACTTGATGCGTGGATGCGAACGAGCACATCCTTGGGGCCGGTAACCGGGACGGGAAGGTCGGTTGCGGCCAGTCCATCGGGGCCGTAGGTGGATACAGCGAAGGCTTTCATCAGGAAATGCGGTATCAGTCCAGTCCGTAGGTGGCGGCGATCTGCTCGGGGGTGAGCACTTCGGCTTCCGCGCCGGGAATCTTGGCTTTTTCGACCACAAACGGCCCCAGCACCAACGCGTCGAGGTGGGTGTTGCGGAAGCAGCGGTAGGCGTCTTGCGGCGTGGCGACGATGGGTTCGCCCCGCACGTTGAAGCTGGTGTTGACGAGCACCGGCACGCCGGTTTTGCGGTGGAACGCCTCCAAGAGCGCATGGAAGCGCGGGCTGGTGAAGGCGTTGACCGTCTGGACGCGGGCGCTGCCGTCGACGTGCGTTACCGCCGGAATGCGGCTCTGGACGTTGTGGAGGCGCTCCAGCCCGTCGCCCGTCACGACGGCGTCGTTGACCGGCGCAACAAGCAGCATATAGGGACTGGGGCGGTCGAGGCCGAACCACTCGGCAGCGTGTTCTTCGAGCACGGCGGGCGCAAACGGGCGAAACGACTCGCGGAATTTGACCTTGAGGTTGACGAGCCGCTGGACGTCGGTGCCGCGCGGGTCGGCGAGGATGCTCCGCTGGCCGAGGGCGCGGGGGCCGTACTCCATCCGTCCCTGAAACCACCCGACGGCAGCGCCTCCGGCCAGCAAATCGGCGGTTTTCGTCACCAAGGCGGCCTCGTCGTCGAAGCGTTCGTAGGGCACGCCCGCGCCGAGGAGCACGGCCTCGATCTCGGCGTCGGAGAAGGCCGGGCCGAGCGCAGCGCCCTGCATCGCGTCCGGGAGGGCGAGCGAGCGCGGCTGTTCGCCGTAGCGGTGGTAGGCCAGCAGCGCCGCGCCGAGCGCCCCGCCCGCATCGCCCGCAGCCGGTTGCACGAACACGTCGTCGAACATTCCCTCGCGCACAAGCTTGCCGTTGGCCACGCAGTTGAGCGCCACGCCGCCCGCGAGGCAGAGGCGACGTTCGCCCGTTTCGTTGCGCACATGCCGCGCCATCTTGAGCATCGCCTCCTCCGTGACGGCCTGCACCGACGCGGCCAAGTCCATCTCGCGCTGCGTGAGCGGGGCTTCGGGAAGGCGGCGCGGCCCGAAAAGCGCCTCCATCTTGGCATCCGTCATCGTCAGCCCGGCGGGGAAGGGGAAGAGGTCGAGGTTGAGCCACACCGAGCCGTCGTCCTTCACGTCGATCACGCCGTCGCGGAGCGCGTCCACATAGCGCGGCGTGCCGTAGGGTGCAAGGCCCATCAGTTTGTATTCGCCCGAGTTGACGCGAAAGCCGGTGAAGTAGGTGAACGCCGAGTAGAAGAGGCCGAGGCTGTGCGGGAAGTGCTGCTCGGCGATCAGGCGAAGCTCCGCGCCGCTTCCGACGCCAAAGCTCGTCGTGGCCCACTCGCCGACGCCGTCGGTGGTGAGCACGGCGGCGCGGTCGAATGGCGAGGGGTAGAAGGCGCTCGCGGCGTGGCTTTCGTGGTGTTCGGGGAACAGCACCGGCCCGTCGAACTCCTCCAAGGCGGCGCGGATTGTCTTCTCGATGGCGAGCTTGCCTTTAAGCCAGACGGGCATCGCCTTGAGGAACGACGCGAGGCCGCGCGGTGCATAGGCGACGTACGTTTCCAACAGACGCTCGAATTTGAGCAGCGGCTTGTCGTAGAACGCGACGAGGTCGAGGCGATCTGGAGACAAACCGGCCTCGCGGAGGACGTAGCGAACGGCGTGGGCGGGGAAGTCGGCGTCGTGTTTTTTGCGGGTGAAACGTTCTTCTTGCGCCGCTGCTACGATACGTCCGTTGACAACCAACGCGGCGGCGCTGTCGTGGTAGAAGGCGGAGAGGCCGAGGACGTTCACGCGGAGGGGGGAAGAGGCTGGCGGTAAAATCGGGACGAAGGGGCGGCGATGCGCCGTCGGTCGTCCCAAAATCCGTCCCCGTGCCGCAAAATCCCGAACGTCTGGCGAGAGCGGGCGTATCATTCGCATCATCCTTTGCCCGTATGCCCGTTCTCGAAGGTACGCTTGCTGCCGGTGGTCATCGCTTTGCCGTGGTGGCGAGCCGCTTCAACGACACGATCGTCCGCCGCCTCGTGGACGGTGCCACCGATGCGTTTCGCCGCGCCGGTGTGCCCGACGAGCACGTTACGGTGGTGTGGGTTCCGGGCGCGTTCGAGCTTCCGGTGGCTGCCAAACGCTTGGCCGAGTCGGGGCACTACGCGGCGGTTTTGCTGCTGGGATGCGTGATTCGAGGCGCTACGGCCCATTTCGACTATGTGGCCGGGCAGGCCGCTGCCGGCGCGCAGCGCGTGGCGGTGGATACAGGGGTGCCGGTGCTCTTCGGCGTGCTCACCACCGACACCATCGAGCAAGCCCTTGAACGCTCGGGAACGAAGGCGGGCAACAAAGGGGCCGACACGGCGCTTGCCGCCGTCGAGATGGCGACGTTGATGCCGCAGCTGAGCTGATCTTACTCCCGCACGCCTTTCGAACACAGCGCTACCGTCCTCTCGACCGATTTCTCGGCCCGCCCGTACCGATGCGCTTGTCCTTTGTCCGTGCCGTCTCGTCGGCCTTTCTGCTGCTCACCGCCGTTTCGGCCCACGCCCAGCGTCAGGTGTGGGCCTCCCACGCCGCAATGCGCTCGGCGATGGCAGTCGCCGCCTCTGGCGACTCGGTGGTGTGGACGGCCACCGGCGGTGGTCTTTTCCGTTACCGTGTGGCGTCGGGGCAGACGACGCGGGTGACCGTGGCCGACGGCCTCGCCGGCAGCGACGCCCGTGCGGTGGCGGTGGACGCCCGTCGCGGGCGGGTGTGGATCGGTTACGGCAGCGGTGCGGTGGACGTGTACAACCCGGCGAGCGGCACCGTGACGGCTTTGACCGACATCGTTCGCGCAGACCAATTCCCTTCCCGCGATGTGCGCCGGATCGCCGTGTCGGGCGACTCGGTGTTCGTCGCCACGAGCTTTGGCGTGGTCGTCTACGACCCCGAACGGCTCGAAGTCCGTGCGACGTACAGCCGTTTTGGAAGCCTCGGCTCAAGCCTCGCCGTCAACGATTTGCTGGACGCGCCGCTGCCCGGATCGGGAGCGCGGGCGCTTTGGGTGGCGGTGGAAGGTGGGGTGGCGGTGGCCCCGCTCGACGGGCGCAACCTCCAAGACCCAGCGTCGTGGACGGTGGAGACGACGGGTCTTCCATCCACGACGGTGCGGGCGCTGGCACGTTTCGACGGACGGCTCTACGCCGGGACGAACGCGGGCCTCGCCGTACGCACGGGCGCAGATGCGTGGCAAAACCTGTACGCTACCGGCGATGCGGTGTACGACCTTGCCGTCGGGCCTCGCCTTGTGGGGTTGCGTACCTTCGGCGCGGTGGTCGTTGAGCCGGGCGGCGCATCGTCCGGGCCTCCGGTGGCTGGGCTGGAAAACGGACGTGACGCCGTTTGGGTGGGCAACCGCGTGTACGTCGCGTCGTCCACCCAAGGCCTCGTCCCGCTCACGCTCTCGGGCAACACCGTAACCTCCGGCACCCCCATCTTGCCCAACGGCCCGTACGACAACCTCCTTGCTGACCTGAGCTTCGCGCCCGACGGCACGCTTTGGGCTGGCGGCGGCGGCGTTTTCGGCAGCGGGTTTTATCGCTTGTCCAGCGATGGGCAAACGTGGACAAGCTTCACCCCAGAAACGGTGAGCGGCTTTCCTGCGGGCGGCGTCGCGGTTGCGCCCACCGCCGACGGCGGCGCGTGGGGGGGCACCATCACCATCGGGGGAGGAGCTGTGCGGATCGAGCCGTCTGGGGCGTTCACGGTCTACAACCGAACCAACTCATCGCTGGGGCGCTCCGGTGCAACGTCGGATCCGGACTACGTCGAAGTGCGCGGCATCGCTGTCGAAGGCTCAAGTGTCTGGGCGACCAACCGGTACAGCGTGTCGCCGCTGCACGTGCGCTCCGGGACAACGTGGAGCGCCGTGCCGTTGGCGTCCACCGGCGGGTACAGCACGGCCTACAACGGCTTCGTCCCGATCTTCGTAGACGGCTTCGGGCAGAAGTGGATCGGTTTGGTGAGCGAACTCAACCAACGCGACGGGCGTGGCTTGATTGTGCTCGACACGCGTGGGACACCCGCCGACGCCTCCGACGACCGCTTCCGCTACTTTGCCGCGCAAGGCTCCGGAGGAAGCGGCCTGCCAGGCGTGCTCATCACCAGCATCGACGAAGACGGGCGCGGACGGCTCTGGATCGGCACGGAGCGCGGCCCGGCCTACCTCGCCAACACGTCGGTGACGGCGCAGGACAACACGGCGCAGTTCGTCTGGCCGGTGGACACCGAACTCCAACGCTATGTGCTGCTGGGTGTGCGCGTGAACGACGTGGCCACCGACGCCGCGGGCAACGTTTGGTGCGCCACCAACGAAGGCGCGTTTCGCATCGACGAATCGGGCGGCAGCTTCTCCATCGCCGAGACGTTCAACGCCTCCAACTCGCCGTTGCCGTCCAACACGGTGATCTCGGTTGCCGTCAGTCCCGTTACCGGCGAAGTGTTTTTCGCCACCGATGCAGGCCTCGTGTCGTGGTCGGGCGGGCCTGCTGCTGCCTCGCCCACCGTACAGCCGCTCGTGGCCTACCCCAACCCGTTCCGCGCCGCCGAGGCGCTCGCCGAGCACGTCACGATCCGAGGGCTGGTGGCCGCCACCGCCGTGCGCATCCTCGCTCCCGACGGGCGGCTCGTGGCCCAATTCGACGGGCGTGGGGGCAGCGTCGAGTGGAATACCCGCGATCTCGCCGGGCAGCCCGTGCCGTCGGGCGTGTACTTGATCGTGGCGGTCGGTTCCCGCGGCGAAGGCGCGGCGTACGGCAAAATCGCGGTGATTCGCTGAAGCGCACAGGGAACGACGAGGCGTAAGCAAGCGAAACCCGCCGGCCGGCGCGTTGTCGCGTCGCGGCCCGTTGGAGGACGCCGCCGTATCTTGAACCGTCTGCATCCGCTTGTCTCGATGACCCGTCTTGTTACCGGCCTTGCCGTCGGCTTTGTGGGCCTTGCCGCCTGTCGTGCCACAACCGAGCCGCCTGCGCTGCCCGCTGTAGCCGCAGCGACGACCACCGCGACCGCTCTGCCGCTCGATGACTCCGCCACGCGGACCCGTCACGCCGCGTTGATGCGCTGGGCCGGCGAGCAGCATCTCGCCGACCGTCCGTTGGGTGAGGTGGCTGTGGCGTTGGGCACGCGCTTGCAAGGCACGGCGTACGTCGCGGGCATTCTCGACGCGCCCGCCGTGGAAACGCTCACCGCTCCACTCGACCGGTTCGACTGCGTGCTGTTCGTGGAGTCGGTGCTGGCCATGGCTCGGGGCATTGTATCGGGAGACACCACCTACGCCGGGTATCTGGCAAACGTGGAAGCGCAGCGGTACCGAGGAGGCACGATGGACGGTTACGGCAGCCGCCTGCACTACTTCTCCGAATGGATTGACGACAATGCCGCTCGGGGGCTGGCCGAAGACGTTACCGCCGATGCGCCCGGCCACGCCGCGTACACCCGGCGCGTCGGGTTTATGTCGGCCCATCCCGACCGCTACCCGCACCTGTCCGACCCCGCTGCGCTCGAAGCCGTCCGCGCCGCCGAAGCCCGCGTGAACGCCACGCCCCGGTCGTACGTCCCCAAAAACCACGCCCGCACCGCCTACGCCGCCATCCAACCCGGCGACGTCATCGCCACCACGACCAACGTCAACGGCCTCGACGTGTCGCACGTCGGGTTTGCCACGAAGGCCGCCGACGGCACCGTTGGGTTCCTGCATGCCTCGCCGCAAGGCGGCGTCAAAACCTCGCCCGCTCTTGCGGCCTACCTCGGCAGCAACCGGGCGCAAACAGGCATCTTCATCGTTCGTCCGCGCTGATTCGGGGTAGATTGAGGGATCGCGTCCGGTTTCCGGGTGCGGGTTGCTGCCGAAGGTCGGAGCGTTAACGAGGGGTAGATGCCAGAACCCGGCCTCCGGCAACCGCTCGACCTTCGGCCCTCAGATTTCGTCCTTTCCCCCATGCCTGATCTTCGCCGCATCGGCGTGTACACTTCCGGTGGCGACGCGCCCGGTATGAACGCGTGCCTCCGCGCTGTCGTCCGCACGGCGCTGCAAAACGACCTCGACGTCATCGGTATCCGGCGCGGCTACGCGGGGATGATCGAGGGCGATTTTGTGGAGATGGACGCCCGAAGCGTGTCGAACATCGTCCAGAAAGGGGGCACCATCCTCAAGTCGGCCCGCTCGATGGCGTTTATGACGCCCGAGGGCCGCGAACGCGCTGCCCGTCACCTGCACAACGCCGGCATCGACGCGCTCGTGGGTATCGGCGGCGACGGCACGTTCACCGGTGCGGCCATCCTGCACCACGAACACGGCGTGGCCGTCGTCGGATGCCCCGGCACCATCGACAACGACCTCTACGGCACCGACGAGACCATCGGCTACGACACGGCGCTCAACACCGCGCTCGACGCCGTCGACAAGATCCGCGACACCGCCGACGCACACGACCGCCTGTTCCTCGTCGAGGTGATGGGGCGCGACGCGGGCTTCATCGCCCTCAACACCGCCATCGGCGGCGGGGCCGAACTCGTCATCATCCCCGAAACCGAGGCGGACGTGGACGAGATGAAGGACCAGATTCTCGGCATGATGGCCGGACAGACGCGCTCGTCGATCGTCGTCGTCGCCGAGGGCAAGACGACGGGCGGCGTCGTGCAGCTCGAACAAGCCCTTCGGGAAGACCCGGCCTTTGGCGACGTCGACCTGCGCGTCACGATCCTCGGCCACACCCAGCGCGGCGGCAACCCGACGGCGCGCGACCGGGTGCTGGCCTCGCGGCTGGGCGCGGCGGCGGTGGAAGCGCTGCTCGGCGGCCAGACAAACGTGATGGTGGGCGTCGAGGGCGGACGCCTCGCCACGACGCCGATGAGCGAGGTGCGCAGCCGGAAGAAGCCGCCGGACTACGAGCTGCTCAAGCTCGTCCAGTTGCTCGTGTGAGCGTTTGGGGGGTCAACCCTCGTCGGAATACGAGTAGCGCACCGTCACCGTCGCCACGCCGTCGCCGTCGGAGTCGAACGCCGTGACGTGCCGGGCCAACACCGGGCCGCCTTGGGCCACGTCCGACGCGTTGAACGCGGCGAGGAGCCGCCGCACGTCGGCGTTGAGGCCGGGTGCGGAGGTTGAGAGCGCGCCCACGTCGGGCGTGTCGGACTCGTCCACCGAGAGGTCGAGTTCGAGCGGCTGCCCTGTGGCATGCTCGGCAATGGCCGCCTTGATGTCGGCGACGAGTTGGTCTTGGGCGATTTTGAGGCTGAAGGGCGAGGTCATAGGAATGCGAACGGCTTCGGAGCTAAGGTAGCGCCGCGAGGGAACGGTTCGACGTGACAGCTTTGCAACCGACCTCAAGGGGAAAGGCGTCGCCGCGTGCCAGTGGGCTGTCAGCCTACGGTGCGGTATCTTTAGGCCACGATGGAAGCCGCCCGCCCCTATTTCGATACGCCGCTTGCCGAGCTGCCCGGCTTCGGCCCCAAACGTGCCGACGTGCTGGCTAAGACGGGCATCGTGACGGCCCGCGACCTGCTGCACTTCTACCCACGTCGCTACCTCGACCGCTCCACCACCACGCTCGTGGCCGACCTGCGCCCCGACGGCCCGGCGGTGACGATTGTCGGGACGGTGCGGGCCATGAACACGGTGGTCGGCGGCAAGATGCGCTTCGAACTGCTGCTCGAAGACGAGCGCGGCGGCACGATCAAGGGCGTGTGGTTTCACGGCGTCCAATGGATCAGCCGGTCGTTCAAGAAGGGCGAACGCCTTGCCTTCCACGGCAAACCGCAGGCGTTTGGCTCGACGTGGAGCCTCACCCATCCGGACTTCGACCGCCTCGACGCCGACGGCCCGGCGCTCGACACCGGGCGCATCATCCCGCTGTACCCCGGCGGGCAGGCGTTCGACCGCGCCGGGCTGTCGAACCGCATCCTTCGGCGGTTGCTCTACACCCTGTTCAAAGAGCACGGGCTGGAGATCGAGGCCGACCCGATGCCGCCGGAGATCGTGCAGCGTTACCGGCTGCTCGACGCCCGCGTGGCGCTGCGGGCGGTGCACTTCCCCAAGTCTGCCGACGAACTCGACGCGGCGCGGCGGCGGCTGAAGTTCGACGAACTGTTCCACCTGCAACTGCTGCTGGCGCTCACCAAGGGCGCGCGCGAGCACGTGCCCGGCGCGGTGCTTTCGGTTGAAAAAGGGCCGTTATTGCAATCCTTCTTGACCGACGTGCTGCCGTTCCGGTTCACCGGGGCGCAAGACCGGGCGCTCGACGACGTGCTGGCGGATGTGTCGTCGGGGCGGCAGATGAACCGGCTCGTGCAGGGCGACGTGGGCAGCGGCAAGACGGTGGTGGCCGTCGCGGCGATGCTCCACGCCGTCGACCACGGCTACCAAGGCGCGTTCCTCGCCCCCACCGAAATCCTCTCCGAGCAGCACGCCGCCAACCTCGCCCGCTACCTCGAACCCCTTGGGCTCCAGCACCGGCTGCTGCTCGGCGGGCAGCGCAAAAAACTCCGCGCCGAATACCTCGACGACCTCGCCAACGGACGCGCGCAGATCGCCGTGGGGACGCACGCGCTCTTGGAGGAAACTGTGGTTTTCCAAAACCTTGGACTCGCTGTCGTGGACGAGCAGCACCGCTTCGGCGTGATGCAGCGGGCGGCGATGTTTGCCAAGGGCGAACGCCCGCACATGCTGTTGATGACCGCCACGCCGATCCCGCGCAGCCTCGCGCTCACGCTCTACGGCGACCTCGACGTGACGGTGATGAACGAGCGACCGGCGGGACGCAAGCCGATTCAAACGCGGGTGTTTTCCGAAAAGCGGCGTGGCGAGGTGATGGAATTCCTCAAGCACCAACTCCGCGAAGGACGGCAAGCGTACGTTGTTTATCCCCTCGTGGAAGAGTCCGAAAAACTGGACTTGAAGGACGCCGTGTCCGGCTACGAGCAGTTGCAAGCCGAACTCCGTCCCTACAAGGTCGACCTCGTCCACGGGCAGATGTTCGCCTACGAAAAGGACGAGGCGATGCAGCGGTTCAAGTCGGGCGAGACGGATGTGCTGGTCGCGACGACCGTTATTGAGGTCGGTGTAGACGTGCCCAACGCCACGGTGATGCTCATCGAGCACGCCGAGCGGTTCGGGCTGAGCCAACTCCACCAGTTGCGCGGGCGCGTCGGGCGCGGCGGCGAGCAGAGTTACTGCCTGCTGATGGCCGACGTGAAGCGCACCCGCGAGGCGGAGGAACGGCTGGAGATCATGGCGGACACCGACGACGGCTTCCGCATCTCCGAGTTTGACCTGCGGCAGCGTGGCGCGGGCGACTTCTTCGGCACACGGCAATCGGGACTGCCCGACCTCAAAATCGCCGACGTGGTGCAAGACCTCGATGTGCTCCAGCAGGCGCGAGAAGCGGCCTTCGCGCTTGCCGCCGCCGACCCGCGCTTGTCGCACCCGCAGCACGCCGCGATTCGCACCGCCTTCCAGCGGGCCACGAAGGGCAAAGGCCTCGGCTACGCGCAGGTGGGATGATGCCACCCTAAGAGGCGTCGATCCTTTGGGCGATCTTTTCTTGCGCTATCTTGCGCGATTCCAAATCCTTGCCACCCGATGCTGCGTTCTGCTTCTGCGCTTCTGCTTCTGCTCACCGCGTGCCGTCCCAATGCGCCCGTCGAGACGACGCCCGCGGCTTCGGTATCCGACACGGCGGTTCTCGCCTCCGCCGGCGACACGCTCCGCCGCGCTGCGGCGCTGCTCGAACCGGACGCGCCGGTCGACGACACGCTGCGCATTCGGGCCGTGGGCGACGTGATGCTCGGCACCAACTTTCCGTCGGAGCGCTACCTGCCGCCCAACGACGGCGCGGAGATGCTCGGCGGCGTGGCCGAGGTGCTTCGCGACGCCGACCTGACGTTCGCCAACCTCGAAGGCCCGCTCACCGACGCCACAGGCAACTCGGGCAAGTGCCGCGCCGGTTCGACCACCTGCTACGCCTTCCGCACGCCCACGCGCTACGCCCGCTACCTCGCCGACGCGGGCATCGACCTCGCCAGCCTCGCCAACAACCACGCGCAAGACTTCGGCGAGGCGGGGCGCTCGGCGACCGTCCGCGCCATCGAACCCTACGGCATCCGCTGGTCGGGGCGCGCGGGCACGTTCGCGAGCCTCACCGCCAAGGGCCGCCGCGTGGCGATGATCGCCTACCATGTGGCCGACCACAGCAACTACCTCAACGACATTCCCGGCGCGGCCCGAACGGTGGCGCGGCTCGCGCAGGATCACGACATCGTGATCGTCTCGTTCCACGGCGGGGCCGAGGGCGGTGCGGTGCGCGTGCCGTACGGGCCAGAGCTGTTTCTGGGCGAAAACCGGGGCGATCTGCGTCGGTTTGCCAAGGCCGTCGTGGACGCCGGGGCCGACCTTGTGATCGGTCACGGGCCGCATGTGCCGCGTGGCGTGCAGGTCTACCAAGGCCGTTTGATCGCCTACTCGCTCGGCAACTTCGCCACCTACGGGCGCTTCAACCTCGACGATGCTCGCGGCTACGCGCCGATTTTGGACGTCGAGTTGGCTCCCGACGGTGCGTTCGTGTCGGGGCGGATTCTCTCGGCCAAGCAGATCGGCGACGGCATTCCGGTGATGGACGAGCGGGGCGCGGCGG
>Ga0056908_1000893_pt1 | contig 13908 bp, 6 predicted proteins | sample EBPBio142010_DNA_FD_55020 | JGI IMG/M metagenome (GOLD analysis project Ga0056908, IMG submission 55020) | Wastewater treatment Type I Accumulibacter community from EBPR Bioreactor in Madison, WI, USA - Reactor 1_10/4/2010_ DNA | ecosystem: Engineered > Bioreactor > EBPR > Anaerobic-Aerobic >...
CCCCGATATGGCCTTTTCGCTCTGCCCATTGCTGTCTTGGAAGTAAGCGGAGTAGCGAAACGCAAACGCCGTCGAGTCCAGGAGAGCTTGGTAGGCTCGAAGGACGAGCGTGTCGGGGTTGGTGGCGTCGGGGGCGGCTGTTTGGGCGCGCAGCGGAAGGGCGCACGCGAGGGCGAGCAGAACGAAGACGAGCCGGCGCATACGAGTACAGGATGGGATCGGGCCAAGAGCAAGATACGCCCGTTAGATACTGTGGGTGCTTGACCAACGCCGGTATCTACCCCATTGCCGTCGTTCGTGCCCCTTGCGTCGGAGAGGAACAGCCGTACTGGTGCGCGGCATTGCTGGGGGCGCGGCCGGTGCTTCGGACGGCCTCGCCCGCCCACCTTGCGTGGTTATGGAGCGGCAAGGCGACCGCCTACGCCCAACTCGAATTCGGCCACCGAGAACACTTGGGCGAGCGCTATGGGGTGCACGCCGGAGCCTCGGTGGAGCCTTGGTGCTGCGCGGCACGCCGCACACCGCGGTCAAACCGATGCCCTTCGACCTCGTCTACCACGCTGGGCATTTCGTGGGTGTCCTCGAAGCCCTCTGTGACGCTCGCGCCTCTCGCCTCGGGTACACCGACCTGCCGGGACGCCGCTCCGAAGCCCGCGCGTGCGTCCCGGCATGCTCGTCGGTCGCGTTCGGCTGCGCGTAGACGATGGGGACGATTGGCCGTTTCACACACCGAGAAGGATGGGCATCGTCTTCGCCGTCCGTTCGCACGCGCGGCGGTAGGAGGATGCGTATATTGGGCCTCTGCTTGGCTGGGTAGCTCAGTTGGTAGAGCATGCGACTGAAAATCGCAGTGTCGGGGGTTCAATTCCCTCCCCAGCCACCTCCACGATGCCTCCGCGCCCGACCTTCGGCGCGGAGGCATCGGGCGTTTTTGCCGAGCCGTTTGCGAACGCTGTGTGAGCCAACTGTGCGTTTGCCGTGCGGAATGGCCGTTTGGAAACGGGGCGGACTATCTTCCCGAACACCCCCTGCGAACCGATGCGCCTTGCCGTTCTTGCCGTCCTGTTGCTCCCAGCTTTTGCTGCGTGCCGGGCACCGGATACGGAAGGCGTGGAAGCTCTGCCCGACACGCTCGCCGTCGCCCCGCGTCTCAGCGCCGACACGACGGCCCTGCGCGAAATCCTCGATGGCATCCCCGGTGCGTTCGCCGTGGTCGATACGTCCCGCCGCGATACGCTGGCCTTGGGCGACGTTCACGCCCGTACGCTTCCAGCCTCAACCTACAAGATTCCGCACACCCTGCTGGCGCTCACGCTCGGCCGCGACACCACGACGACGTTCGTCTACGACGCCGCCCGCGATCCCAAGCAGGACTGGTGGCCCGGCGACTGGGCCGAAAACCAAACTCTCGCCACGGCCTTCCGGCGCTCCGTCGTCTGGGCGTACCAAGACCTTGCCCGGCAAATCGGACGCGACACCGCGCAGGCGTGGCTCGACAGCCTCGCGTACGGAAACCGTACCATCGGCCCCAAGGTGGATACATACTGGCTCGACGGCAGCCTCCAAATCTCACCGCTTGAACAGGTCGGTTTCGTGTCGCGCCTGTTTGCCCGCCAGCTGCCCGCCACGCCTGCCCAGCACGACGCGCTGATCCGCCTGATGCGCCTGCGCGCGGGCAAGGATTGGGTGATCTACGGCAAAACCGGCACCAGCGGCCCCGACAGCGTGGCGGCGGTGGCGTGGCTCGTGGGGGCGCTGCGCGTGGGCGCTTCCGACGACAGCACGGGCTTCGTCTATCCGTTTGTCCTGCGCATCCGCCCGCGCACCGACGCCGAGGCGTGGAGCCGCACCGAGCGGCTCGACCGGGTGGAGCGCCTGCTCCGCACCGCCGGGTTGATCGAAGGCTGAAGGAGGTTACGCTTTACCTTCCCTGTGCTCTTCGTCGCGGAGCAGGCATTCAAGTGCTTGTTTTGCGAGGTGGCGATTGAGTAGGTCATGGCAGTACTGATTTCGGTAGGTTCGCAGGCACTCGTAACAGCTGGTTCCTTCACCACAGCAGGACGTGGAAACACGGCGAAGAGACTGCTTCAACACGTCACCTATGCTTCCTCGCAGACGCTGAACATGACCTGCCCCCCCCGGCACATCGTCGAAGAGCACAAGCGAGGTCTCGCCCTGTCCAACTTCACGGCGGGTTCCATCAAGATCTTCCGGCTTCAAGTCCAGCACGTCGGAGGATCCGGCCAGTAAAGCGTAAAGTAGAGAATACCAGAAGCCTTCTTCCGTGGTCAGGGCAGCCCACTCAGGCCGTGTGCTGCCGAGCATCATTTCTGCCACATCTGTCATAAACTCGTACCCAAGCTCCTCTTTCTCTAACCGCCCGGTGCATTGTCGTCCGGATCGGGGGTTCTTGTGAGGTGAAGGAGAAGAGACGGCAGGACGTCCATAGCCGCAGGTCTTGCATAGCATATATCCACGCCCGGACGGGCCGTGATTAATAACCGCAAGACGCCCAAATCGCGACACCCGTATCGATACCGATGAACTGGGCGGCAGGCCATCGACTTCTTGAAGGATATCCTGCTGCGCGCGCGTGTCGTATTCCGAGAAGAACACACGTGCTCCGTAGGCACGCGGTGGCCGGGACTCGCCCGGTTCCTCCGAGGCAGCCTCGGCCACGAAGCCGAACTCTGGTATCACAAAGTGTTTTTGCAAAACGTCGTACGTCGATCCGCACTTGGGGCAAGCGCCTGCACCGGCAGAGGAGGAGCGCAAAAAGTAGCGGCAATTTTGGCATGTGTCGTAATAGACCACTACCCATTCTTTTCCGGCTTGCCGAATAAGGCCCACGCTTTTCCAAAGACGTTTGCCCGCTACAACGTGTGAGCCAGGGGCGTATTCGCCCAAAGCGATTTTGAGATCTCGATCTAACTCGATCTGTTTCCCGTGTACTGAAAGATGGTCGGTTTTGAGTGGTACAACATCGGTGGGAAATCCGTATTTGGGGAGTAGGTTTCGGGAAGCCAGAAAACCGATGATGTCGCGTTTCCGCACAGTCATCGATGTCTCTTTGTATGATTTGGCACTCTCATATCGTCTTTCTTCGCGGGCTTCTTCTTCCATCTTTTGAAACGTATCGAGATCATCGGCAACCTCTTTGCACACGCGGTCAAGAAGATCAAGAAACCCAAGCCCATCGGAGCGGCGTAGCCACCCCCAATTCTCCAACTCTACCTCATGGTGGAGGCGCTTCGGTACAATCCGAAGCAGTGCTTGGTGCACGGGGGCAGGCTTTTCTGCGGCAAAGTTTCGCAGTCGTTCGGCAGCGCTTGTCTGATCTACAGGAGCCTCGAAGAAGTCGCCCACCGACCTAAACCTGCGTCCAGCATCCGATTCCGCGCGAAAAAATGCGGCAATCAGCACGGCTTGGGCATGGCGACGGGCAATTTTCTCGTTGCGCATCTGGACGCGCGGGACGGGGACGCGACCGGCAAGGAGGCGCTCTGGATCTGCGAAGTGCAGAAGGTCGTGACTGCGGCGCTGTGCGAAAGTGAGGGCAAGTGCGGCACTGTCGACGCGTCGTCCGGCACGGCCTGCCCGTTGCAGGTAGTTAGCTGTTGACGGGGGGACATTGCGCAGCAGAACGGCTTGAAGTTCACCCACGTCCACGCCCATCTCAAATGTGGTAGAGCACGAAAGCACATTCACATCCCCGTTCACGAAGGCTTGCTGCACGAGCGTGGCCTGCTTAGCTTCCCATTGTGCCGTGTGTTCGGCTACACGCATTTGCGCAAGTGGCATCGTCTGGTACATGTGGCGGTAATGCGCGCCTTGTACCCGACCGGCTGTATTGACTGTGCGCAGCGTACCTGTGCAACGGTAGCGGGGGCAACAGCCGTTGAGAGAGGCATGGGCCGTTTCTGTGCACCTGTCACACACCCAAAGCTCATCGGATAATTGCATCGTCCATGCTGCAGGGTTTAGCCGACGTGCGCCCTCCACAGGAGCTCCAGATCGTTCCCAGAGACAATCTCGGTCAGGTGCTGTTAAAAAGCGGAAAAGTTTGCTTAGGAAAGTCTTGGCTTCAGAATTGCGCTCTTCGGTTGAGAGATGCGGCGCCCGTCGCTCTATAAGGCGGACCAGATAGTCAAGACGCCTGTTGCTGGTCGTGCTGGGAGACCAGGCAAGCACCCGGTGTGCTCCGCTTCCCTGGGACGGAGCCGTAGGATGGATCCAGATATTGGTTGTACGTGGCGCAAAGGCGTGATGAGAGTAGGAGGCTTCGAAGGGCAAAGCCATGGCTCCTTGCTGACGGATGGTGTCGAGCAGTAGTGAAATGAGCGTCCATGCCTCGTCGTCGCTAAAATTCCAGGGCGGTTGCTTCATCGGCGCAGGCGCACACCACGTCTTCGGCCGGACAGGCATCAGCTTCACAAGCCCCGATCCTTCCAAACTCTGCCGCCTGTCGGTAGCCACAGCATCACGCATAACCCACGTAGTGGCCTCCTTGCGTTGCTGCATCGGTGTGAGGGTACCGGGCTCGTCAGGGCGAAGATCAAAAGCGTGTTGAGCAAGGGCTTGCTGTAGCACACCTTCAACGAGGTCGGGGAGGCGCAGCAATTGGGCATCGTTCGTGTGCCGCTGCAATTCCTCCCATACCATGCGACGATGAAGGTTGTCGCCGTGTGTTCGTTCGAGATAAGGTGCAAAGAAAGCGGCATCCTGGCGGCTGTCTGCAAAGATCAGCAGCTTCCGACCTGCGCCGGGGCGCTCTGGTTGTGAAGCGGGAAGGGCTTGGTAGAGTGCTGATGCTAGCACACCTACAGGTGCGTCAGTCCCGGTTCGCAGCCGGAAGACGGGAGAGCGGTTGGGACGCGCCCCGCAGGAAAGACACTGGCGTGGCCCCCACGATCCTTCCGGTGCTTCCACGCGCAGCACGCGCATAAGCGGGCGTGAGCAGGTTCTGCAGTCTCCTGCCGTCGGGTGTAGACTGCTACACGCAAAGCAGAAAAAGGCCTCGGTGGTTTTGTCGGGAATGGTGCCAAGGACATCGTCATCCTCGTCCGACGTAGCGTAGTCTTCGTCCACCAACAAATATGTGGCGACGCTGTCGTCGCGGAGCTGGGTTTCCAGCGGAGCAAAGCGGGTTTGACCATCACGCTGGTGCACCATACCGACCAGATAATCTGCCCCGCAACGAGCGCAGACGGCCAGTTCATGGGCTGTACTCTGGCATAAGGGGCAGGTCACGTGGCGTCGCACATCCAACCAAATCTCGCCGTTAGGGTGGTTGTGTTGGTTAAAGCATACGAAGGCTCCGTCAAGTGCACGGACGAGCACATGGTAGCGGGCCGGCAGCAACGAAGCATCGCCGGGTTGTTCGTGTGCCTGAGCAGCAAGCTGGATGATCTCTGCAAGCGTGGGTAGACGGTCAGGCGTTTTCAAGTCCGCGCAGATCTCCTCAGCGAGTGTTGGCAAGTTGGCAAACGAGGCATCGGCTAAGCGACTTTGCAGGTCTCCTAAGCGTTTTTCACGGACGAGCAGGTGGTACAAGGCAGCCCCCACACTCGGTGCAGTTTCCGCTGCGGACAGGATATCTTCTGGCACAAATGGCTTCGCGGCTTCTATGACGTACCTCACCACGTGTGGCGTCTCGGGTTGGAGTGGAGACACAGCGATGCCCCATTCGTCAAGATGGGACTCGTCATTATCCTGCACCTTCTCCATGCGCACAGTTCGAGCAAGCTCGCGGTAGAATGCGCTCGGTGCTGGCCCCCACGGTGCGTCGGTACGATGTAGCGTTCGGCGGGTGGCAACAACAAGGTCTTGTTCGGAAGGCTCGGCGGGATTAAACGCGAACGGGGCATCAAACAAGGAATGTGCAAATTCCATAATCTCCTCCGCATCCTCTGTCCCATTACCCAAGGTGGCGCTCGTAGCAATACACTGCAACGGCTTGGATATCTTCAGCCGGTCTTTGAGGCGGCGCAAAAGCATACCCACCTCAATTCCCGAAGCGCCATCGTAGGTGTGCGCCTCGTCGAGGACGATAAAGCGCCAGTGCTGGGCCGTCGGGCCATCGAAGAGAGAAGTGTCACGCGGGCGCAGAAGCAGGTACTCCAGCATCGCGTAGTTTGTAAGCAGAAGGTGCGGCGGCGCGCCACGCATCTCTGCCCGTGAGATTTGTTCGTTTGGAAGGAGCACTTCGCCGGGAAACTGCTGGGCAAAACGCTGCTCGGCATCCGCCCTCGTTTCGTCGGTCTCGCCGGTGTATCGACCAAAGGTTATGTCTGGGAGATCCCGCAGCATCACACGAAGGCGCTTGATCTGATCGTTCGCCAGCGCGTTCATCGGGTAGAGCAGAAGCGCACGAACTCCGGGTTGCATGAGAGTACCCTGTGCCGCTTCGTCGAGCAGATGCGACAGAATGGGAAGCAGAAATGACTCGGTTTTGCCTGAGCCTGTGCCTGTGGCTACTACAAGGTTCCTGCCTCGGCGCAGATGACGTAGTGCGCGCTCTTGGTGGGCGTAGAGGGGCCGAGTGGGAGGAAGCAAATGAGCAAGCGCTTCGGGTAGGGCGGTGGGAATTACGCCCTCAAGTGCTAGTGCCTTCAGCGATGCTCCGGTGGCATAGGGCGGTGGAGCTTCCAGATACGGCCCTTTGAGAAGTAGATCAGGGCTATCAAGCAGAGCGGAGAGCTGAGTTTGCACGTCGGAACGCCGTGCCGGATAGAGTGTGCGAAGATAGCGAATGTATGTTTCTTGAAGGTGCTGGGTCGTCAAAAACGGGTCAAGCAGGGTCATGTGGATCAAGAAAGTGGGGATGATGTGGCGGAGCAATACAAAGAGAGATCCATCCACACAAGGTCATGAGAAAGCAGTTCGGGAGCTATGCACAGCACCGCCAAAGCGCCACTGCGAATGCGGTACACATCATTGAGCGCTTCTCGTCCGGTAGTGGTGCGTTCGTAGGCTGCAAGACGAAGCAACAAGGCTGTAGCAGCGCTAACAAAAGGAAGGTTTGCTTCCGCGGATGCCTCCCCATGTTCAGCTTTCGGGTGGATGCGCTGCTCTACACTGGAAACGAGGCCGTGCGCCCTTGCCGCGCAGCGGTGTAATTCGGTGCGCAGCCACGCTACCTCTCTGGGGGCAAAGGCATCGGTACAGCATACTGGCTTTGATGTTATTGAGCGACGGCGGAGCCACTTGATAACCGCATCTTGTTGTGCGTTATTGGAAAGTAGCCCAATTGGAGCGTTGCCAAGGACGTGCGGGGCCATAGCATCAAGCAAATCCATAGGAAGCGCAAGTTCCTGTTCGTCTATCGCTTGGCCTAAGGGAGGACGAACCGACATTATCCATGTGCGTGCCGGCACTGTAACTGAAGGCTCAGCATCTAAATCATCGGTATTGTCTCCGGCCTGTTTGCCTTCTGGTAGACCAAGCCACCGTGCAACATCCAGCAAGTGATTGTCAAGAGTATCCGACGGCAAGCAGGCAAACGTTAGTGCACTCCAGAACTGACCGGAGGATGTCTGTCTCAGGGAAGGAGTGGGCTGATCCAGAAGGCCCAGTGCTACGGCATAGGCGCGCCCTAAGTTACCCAGTGATTCATGCGCGAGAGCTTGTACGAGTTCTCCGTAATGCCCACTTAGATTATGCTCCAGCCGATCCAATCGATGCCGCTTCACCATCTCGGCCAAACGCTTCCAACGAGTATCCTCATCGCCGTCCGTGAGTGCGGCTAAGACTTGAGCCATATCCGCTGGAGTAGCAGCACGGGCTACCTCGTGCCATGCCGCAGCTCCGCGCGATGTGTCGTGGCGAAAGGCAGCATACCGGGCGAGCGCTCCTTCCAATCCTTCAAGGCCACGAAGGTACTGTTCGCGTTCTATATACGTGCCTACAGACACCTCAAAGGTCTGCTCAGAGCCATAGCGAGGGCGAGGGGGCGTGGTTTCGTCCCACGGGTCAGGTACAAACGGTTCGGAAAGGTATATGCCTGGGGGAAGCGAGTCCGGAAGTTCACCTATGGCACTGGATTGGCCTGCTGAATGCAGAGCACAGCATATAGGGGGTCGAGATGGCTCCCAAATGCTCCACAGACGCATGTGTGCACCTGAAACGAAGACTCCTTGCTTCCAAGACATGCGTATATTGCGTGATGAGGTTACTTGGCCTACAGGGTTGAGCCATCCAAGGTCTGGCCGCCACCGCCCTATGCATTGGGGTATCCCCCCGGCCACCACCCAGAGTTGTCCATAAGGGTGCTCGTCCATAGGGTGCGCTAAGACGTTCAAGTCAAATAATGCACGTTTTTCTCCCAAGCGAAGACCTTTGATGGTTTTCTCGCCAGCAAGTCTGATTTCAAGTTGTTCGATATGCTGGTTTCCGGACCAGACCGCGACGCGAGGCAGCACCATTTGAGCCAGTAGCGCTTGCTGGAGTATAAGCGGCTGGCATTGCGCTTGGGCCTCGCGGGGAGATGCCAGCGAAGCGTCGAATACTTGCCAGAGTGGGCGGTAAATATGTACTTCTAAGACCTCCTCCTTACCTTCGCGTACTGACTTAAGGCATAGTAGAGTCTTGCGCTCATGGCGTTCTACCGAACACATGCGCGGGGCAGTCCACCCTTGGGGTGGAAACACGTGCAGCGTTGCTTCGGCCAACACGCCGTCTTCATTGGGCCAGAGGACTTGACCTGCCCCTTGAATGCTGAGCATGGGCCAGACACTAAAGCGAACCTCCTTAGATCTTCCCAGAGGTCCACGTAGCCGTAGTGCGAGAGGGACGCAGGATGGAAGGCCTAAAGCCGTTGTATCGATAGCCCAGCCCTTTTCGTACCTAGAAGCCGCAGACTCTGGGATTTCAATGGGCCTATACGCTCCATTCTCAATGAGTCCAAACTGCCACACCTCCAGCGTATCCCCCGAGCGGGCTTGTGGAATCAGCAGACGCGGCCATGCAGCATATACGCGAGCCTCTCGATGCATAACGCCGTCAAGAAGCGCGTCGATCGACAGATGGGGTTTTATATCGCCGAACGGTTGGACTTCGATGGTTGTGTTTTCGACGCTGAAGTTGTACTGATCGTCCGGGAGGTTGCCAAGTGCGACCAATCGGGCGGAATACTCATTCCAAGCCCCACTCAACGATATCTCCTCTGTAATTTCAGCATTCGGTATAGTCAGATAGGTTCGAAGGAGCAGCCACACAGGATCCCGAGGTAAGCCGTCGCGATGGTCAAGCCACCTGCCGGTTTTGCCATCAAACGCGAGAAAAGGAGTCGTTTCGGTGAAGCCTGGGAAGTTCCAGATGCTTGAGTCGCTTCTGTGTTTCCACTGCGCAGACCATACTCGGGCAGGCGTATCGAGTGAGATCGACATAGAAGATGTCGCCCAGCCGCTGGCGTTTCGCCACGCCGGAGCATTAACGAATTGCAGTTCACCGCCACCGATATCGACGTTCCAGCGACCGGGCTCATCGCAGTCTACCGTTTGGGACGGCAAGTCAATCAGTACAGCACCTCGAGGTGCGTCGAAGCGAAGCCGTGCTGGTTTCCAAGCCGACACACGCGTGCTGTTAGGCTGGCGGGTTTGTACTGGCAGGTGTGCAATCTGCTGAGCAACCCGTTTGGGCAGACCAATCTCTTGTGCAGAGATTGCCAGAGCCGAGTTATCAGATTCGCTCAGGAAACGTCGTGCCAGCTCTGCTGCCCGTGCCGCAAACTCTCCAGCGATGCGCCCCCCATACCGGAAATAGCGCTGCACGACCAGCGGAAGACGATGACGTTCTGCCGCTTCGGCAGCCAAAAGACCCAGTTGCGATGGGGATGCCCACTGGTGCTGCATGAGGGTGGGAACTACCTGCTCAACAAACCGCGGCAAGGCCTTGACGGGCAGGCCTCCATGCATCAGGATGAGCGACACATAGCGCATGCCTCCCAAAGAGGTACGTGGAAACGAGGCATGTCGGCCGAGACGAACATACTTTTCGAAGAACCTGCCCAAGTCAGTATGATTACACGGCCCTATCAGATCATCTACTTCCTTCCAGAAGGTGCCGTCCGAAGGGTCGTAGCCGTAAATACCGGCCATGACGAGCGTTGCTGCCAAAGTATCTCGGTAGTAGCTCTTCAGCTCCCGAATAGCCTGTTCGCATCCCCGCGAGCGCCGTAAGTCTGCAAGCGCAGCCCGCAGGCGTCTATAGTCGGATGACGTATACGCTGCCTCCTCAAGCACATACGATCTTCTATGCCGCTCTTTTAGATCTTTGTTGAGGTCATGTATAGATGCTACAAACCCGTACCGCATGCTTATCGTGAGATGGACAAGATGTCAATGTACATCGTGAAGGCGTCTTGGCGGGCAAGCTCGGATGCTGAAGTGTGGAGCCGCACCGAGCGGCTCGACCGGGTGGAGCGCCTGCTCCGCACCGCCGGGTTGATCGAAGGCTGAGGCGTGCGTAAACCTGCGCCCAGGGTGTCGAGATAGTCTGCGTAGGGACCGCGGCTCGTTCTTGCACGAAGAGCAAGCCGGGCTGTCGCCTCCGGATCATCAAGCGAGCCGTAGCAGAAGGCCCCGCCTCGGTTCGAAGAACGCACGGGGCGTCCAATCGCCTGGGTGGCACGTTCCCCCCGCTTCTGGAAAATCGCTCGACCTGGCAACGACCAAGCCGCCGTTGCGGTATACCAACGCGTTCGCTTGCTTTCGGAAATGCTGCTCGCCCTGACCACCGCTACCGACGTGTGCGCCGTTGCCTTGTGGGACGGCGGGCCGGACGGGCGCGTGGTGGCGGAGACGGCGCTGTACCGAGGCCAAGAGCACGCGGCGCAGCTCGTCCCGATGATCGAGCAGGTGCTGACGCTGGCCGGTGCGACGGGCGCGGACGTGGACGCGATTGGACTGGCGGCGGGGCCGGGGTCGTACACGGGCCTGCGCATCGGCGCGAGCACGGCCAAGGCGCTGGCGCTGGCGTGGAACGCCGCGCTCGTGCCCGTCCCTACGCTCGACGCGCTCGCCGAGGCGGCCCGTCCGTTCGCGGCTGCGGGGCAGACGCTGGCGGCGCTGCTGCCGTCGCGGCGCGGCGAGGTGTACGCCGCAGCGTACGCCGTTCCGGGTGCACCGTCCGATGCGCTGCACGAAACCGCGCCGGCCTCGGCACTGGCCGTGATCGACGCGCCGTCGTGGTGGGCGTCGTTGAACGATGCGGCGATGATCGGAAGCGGACGGCTTCGGTTAGACGATCCGCTTCCCGCGCTCGTGGGAGCGCCCGACGAGCCGACGGCCGCCGCCGTGGCTCGCCTCGCGGCCCGTGCCCTCGCCGACGGACGCACCGCCGACGTGGCCGCGTGGGAACCGGTATACCTCAAACCGTGGACGCCCGGCGGGTGACGGCGTCCGCGCTGCCGTACCTTGCAGGCCCGTTTGCCGCCGCCTCGTGTACCTCCGCCGCCTCGATCTACACGGCTTCAAAAGCTTCGCCCAGAAAACGTCGCTCTCGTTCGACGCCGGGGTGACGTGCATCGTCGGGCCGAACGGGTCGGGGAAATCGAACCTCGTCGACGCCGTCCGGTGGGTGGTGGGCGAGCAGCGGGCGCGGGCGCTGCGGTCGGAGAAGATGGAGCATGTGCTGTTCAACGGCACGTCCACCCGCAAACCGCTCGGCCTCGCCGAAGTCAGCCTCACCCTCGAAAACACGCGAGGCGTCCTCCCCACCGAATACACCGAAGTGACGCTCGGGCGGCGGCTCTACCGCTCGGGCGAATCCGAGTACCTGCTCAACGGCACGTCGTGCCGCCTGCGCGACATCCAAGACCTGTTTTTGGACACGGGAATGGGATCGGGCGCGTATTCGGTGATCGAACTGTCGATGGTGGAGGAGATCCTCTCGGAGTCCGACGACGACCGCCGCCGGCTGTTTGAGGAGGCCGCGGGCGTGACGCGCTACAAACTGCGCCGCAAGCAGGCACTGGCCCGTCTCGACGGGATGCAGGGCGATCTGGCCCGCCTCCGCGACCTCACCGCCGAGTTGGCCGACCGCGTCGGGAAGCTCAAACGACAGGCCGAACGGGCCGAGCGCTGGAAGGCCTTGGACGACGAGCGCGTCCGGCTCGACCAGACCATCGCCCACGCCGAACACCGAAGGCTTTCGGACGATCACGACCGGGTGGCGCAGGCGCTCGCCGACCTCGACCGTGCCCTGCAAGCCGATGGTGTGGCCCTTGCTCGCCTCGACGCCGACGCCGAGCGCCTCGCCCTCGCCCGAACCCAAGCCGAGACGGCCCGCAACGCAGCCCACGCCGCGCGCCAGCAGCACCTCGACGCGCTCACCCGCGCCGACGCCGACGCCCGCCTCGCCGCCGAGCGCCGCGACGCGATGGAGCGCGAAGAAGCGCGGCTGGTGGAGGACGTGCGCGAACTCGTTGCCCGCCGCGCCGCCGTCGAGCGGGCGCACGAACGCATCGCCGAGGACGCCGCCGCCGCCGCGCCCGTGGTGGCCGCGCTACGCGAACGCCTCGCCGTCGCGACGTCTGCCCGCGACAGCGCCCAGCAGCGCCTTGCCGGGGCGCGTGCCGCGTTGGACGCCCGTCGCCGCGACGAAGCTTCCGCCCAGACAGCGCTCGCCGACGCCCGCCGGGCTGCCGATCGCCTCGCAGCTCGTCTCGATCTGATGGAGGCCGAGCGCCGCCGGTTGGAGATGCCCGAAGACGTCCCGACCGCCGTGCCGCCGACGCCGACGGAGCCGTCCGCCGAATCCGCCCGTGCCGCGCTGGACGCCGCCACCGACGCGCTCGCCCGCGCCGAAGCCGACCGCGAACGCCTCGCCGAGTCCGTCCGCGCAGCCGATGCCGAGCGTCGCGAGGCCGATGCCGCCCGCCGCGCCGCCGAGGCCGAAGCGACGGTGCTCGACCGTCTCGTCCGCTCGTACGAAGGCGCTGACGCATCCACTCGAACCCTTGCCGAGGCCGGGTTGCTGGGCGATTTCGTGACGGTGATCGATGCGCTCGTGGCGCGCGATCCCGCCGACGCGGCGGCGCTCGTGGCGGCACTCGGCGCGGCCCGGTCGTGGCCGGTCGTGGCGACCGCTGCCGACGCTCGCCGCGCCTTCGACCGTCTGGCGGAGACCGAAAGCGGGCGGGCGGCGCTCGTGGTGCTCGACGCGCTGCCCGAAGCCGAAGCCGTGACGACGCCCGACGGCTCCGCGTCGCTGGCCGACCGGGTTGAGGTCGCGTCCCCGCGTTACACGGCGCTGCGGACGGCGCTGCTGGGACGTTCGTTCGTCGCTCCCGACCTTGCGGCGGCGCAAGGGTTGGCCGTGCGCTTTCCCGGCCAGCGGTTTGTGACGCGGCGCGGCGAATGGGCGGAAGGGGCCACCGTGTTCGGCGGCGCCACCGACGACGCGCCGCCGCCGCCGTCGCGGCTCGTCCAGCACGAGCGCCTCGCCGAACTTCGCGCCGCCGCCGAGGCCCTCGCTGCCGACGTGCAGGCCGCCGCCGCCCGCGAAGCCGAGTCCCGCCGCGCCCTCGCCGCGCTCGACCTCGCGCCGTTCCGTGCCGACCGCGTGGTCGCCGAGGCCGCGCTGCGCCGCGCCGAAGCCGCCGCCGCCCGTGCCGCCGCCGAAGCCGAGTCGGCAGCCCGCGCCGCCGAGGCCCGACAGGCCCGTCGCGCCGCGCTCGAAGCCGACCTTGCAGCCCTTCGCGCCGACGTGCCCGAGGCCGCCGCGGCCGTGCAGGCCGCCGACAGCCGTCGCGTGGACGCCGCCGCGGCCGTCGAACAGGCTGCCGCCGCCGTTCGGGTCGCCGAGTCCGACGGAGAGGGCGCGTTCGCCGTCTTCAACGACCTGCGCGTCGACGAAACCGCCGCCGCCCTGCGTCTCGCCCAGCACGAGGCCGAGCGCGACCGCACC
>Ga0056908_1000914_pt1 | contig 13567 bp, 9 predicted proteins | sample EBPBio142010_DNA_FD_55020 | JGI IMG/M metagenome (GOLD analysis project Ga0056908, IMG submission 55020) | Wastewater treatment Type I Accumulibacter community from EBPR Bioreactor in Madison, WI, USA - Reactor 1_10/4/2010_ DNA | ecosystem: Engineered > Bioreactor > EBPR > Anaerobic-Aerobic >...
ACGAGAAAGACGTGCTCGTCTTCGCTCTCGTCTGCTCGCGTAATCGACACCACTCCGAGATCAACGGGTCGGTTCTCGCCAAAGAAGGCTGCACGCACGGTCTCGTCGAGGTCTCCGAGCGGGGCGCCGAGATTGCGCGCGAGCAGGTTGCCCGTGCCCTGCGGAACGACCGCAATGGGAGTGCCTGATCCTCGCAATGCCTCTGCAACCGCGCGCACCGTGCCGTCGCCGCCCGACGCGAGCACCACACTCGCCCCCGACTCAAGCGCGAGCTTCGTCACCGCCTGGCCCGCGTCGTCTTCGCTCGTCTCGTGCCAGATGCTCGGTGCCCAACCGGCTCTCGCCTCGTGTCTCAGCACGGCCGATCTCAGCGCCCCAACATCGGTCTTGAGCGGGTGGTACACGACCGCGGCACGGGGCTGAGAGGTGGCCATGACTCAACGTTACCCGCTTGGGCTGGGACAACGCTCGCGCCACAGCATTGCCAGGGATGGCGGCCGCGGGTCGAATAGGATGGGGGGGTGATTGATCCTCAGCTCCTGCGCAACGACCCTGAGACCATCAAGCGCTCGCAACGAGCCCGCGGCAACGATGAATCGACGGTAGATCTCGCGATTGCCGCCGACGAGGCCAGGCGTGCCGCACTCAGCGAGTTCGAGACGCTGCGCGCCGAACAGAACCAGTTCGGCAAGCAGGTAAAGGCCGCCTCGAAAGAAGAGAAGCCGGCGCTCATCGCCCGCGCACAGCAACTCGCCGCAGAGGTGAAGGCGGCTGAGGCGCGCTCGCGCGAAGCCGAGGCTGCATTCGAAGCTGCGGCGAGCCGCATCGAGAACATCGTGGTCGAAGGGGTGCCCTCGGGCGGCGAAGAGAACTTCGTGACGCTGCGCGAGGTCGGAGAGGTGCCGACCTTCGATTTCGAACCGCGCGACCACCTTGAGCTCGGCGAGATGCTCGACGCCATCGACATGCGGCGCGGAGCAAAGGTGTCTGGCGCCCGCTTCTACTTCTTGAAGGGTGTCGGTGCGCGCCTCGAGCTCGCGCTCATGAGCCTCGCGCTCGACCGGGCGCTCGCCGCCGGGTTCGTGCCGCTGATCCCGCCGACGCTCGTGAAGCCCGAGATCATGCAGGGCACCGGCTTTCTCGGCGAGCACGCTGACGAGGTCTACCACCTGCCGGCGCAAGACCTGTTTCTCACGGGCACCAGCGAGGTGGCGCTCGCGGGGTACCACGCCGACGAGATCGTCGATCTCGAGCGCGGGCCACTGCGCTATGCGGGCTGGAGCACCTGCTACCGCAGCGAGGCCGGCTCGCACGGCAAAGACACCCGCGGCATTCTGCGCGTGCACCAGTTCAACAAGCTCGAGATGTTCGTCTACACGACTCCAGAAGAGGCAGAGGCAGAGCACGACCGCCTCGTGGCCTGGCAAGAAGACATGCTGCAGGCCCTCGGCCTCAGCTACCGCGTGATCGACGTTGCGGCCGGCGACCTCGGCTCGAGCGCCGCGCGCAAGTTCGACATCGAGGCCTGGGTGCCGACGCAGGGAACGTTCCGCGAGCTCACTTCGACGTCGAACTGCACCACGTATCAGTCGCGCCGGCTGTCGACGCGGTATCGCGGTGAGAACGGCAAGACATCGCCCGTCGCGACGCTCAACGGCACGCTGGCAACCACGAGATGGATCGTCGCGATCCTCGAAACGCACCAACAAGCAGACGGCAGCGTTCGCGTGCCCGAGGCCCTCAGGCCATACCTTGGTGGGCTTGAAGTGCTGACGCCGGTGGCCGCGTAATGCAGCCCACGGTGCCGAAGGCCGATCGTCACCTGATCGCGCTCGACATCGACGGCACGATCATGCCGTTCGGTGAGCGCGACGAGCACGGTCAATACATTCCGGCGAAGCCCGAGCCAGAGGTAGCCGAGGCGATCCGCACCCTGCACCGCGCCGGGCACGAGGTCGTCGTGGCGACCGGCCGTGCCGTCGAGGCGACACTCGACGTGGTCGAGCAGCTGCGCATCCAGCCCGATCGTGTGGTTGCGGCCAACGGTGCGGTGACGCTGAAGCGCGATCCGCTGGCTTCGCGCGCGTATCGTCGCGAGCGAGTCGAGTCGTTTAGTCCCAGGGGTCTGCTGCAGCGCATTCGCACCCACCTCGTCACCGCGGTGTACGGAGTCGAGACCGACGAGGGCGAGTTTCTCTACACCGAGAGGATGCCCTCTGGCACGCTGCCTCGCAGGCAGCGGCAGGTCACGTTCGACGAGCTGCTCGAGGCTCGCGCAAGCAGGGTGCTCGTGGTTTCACCAGACCACGCGCTGCAAGACTTTCTCGAGATCTCGAAGGTGCTCGGTCTGAATCGCGTCTCGTACGCGGTTGGCCTCACCACCTGGTTCGATATCGCCCCTGAGGGAGTCACGAAGGCGAGCGCGCTCGAGCGGCTGCGGCTTGATCTCGACATCGATCCCTCAAGGGTGTTCGCCGCCGGCGACGGCGAAAACGACATTCAGATGCTGCAATGGGCGGGCCGTCGCGGTGATTCGGTCGCGATGGGCCAGGCTGACGCGCTCGTGCTCGAGACCGCGGGCCGTGTCACCGGCACCGTCTTCGAGAACGGGCTCGCGACGGCGTTGCGCGAGCGCTTTCCGGCGCTGCTCGGCCGCGCGGTCTGAAGCGCCGGCTCACTTAGGTTAAGCTCGTACGCGGAGGGTTGTCCGAGCGGCCGAAGGAACTAGTCTTGAAAACTAGCAGGTGAAAGCCTCAGGGGTTCAAATCCCCTACCCTCCGCCACAGATGCCCGGTCAGAACTTTTCTGGCCGGGCATTCTCGTTTCGCTTCGTGCTGTGAGCCCCCTGATATCAGCGAGATTTCAGAGCGGGCCGGTAAAATTCATGGATGCGCCTTTTTTGGCGCGGCGAATTTCGACTTGGAGCTTCATTTATGGCACGACAGCAGCGTGGAATCCCCGCGTCGAAACTTGGCGCGCGCCATGGCCGCCTGCATCGCTCGGTCTCTTGGGCGAACGCGGCCAAAGTGCTGCTCACGGCCGTGCTCGTGGTTGCCGTCAGTGGCGTCTCGGTTGCGGCATACGCCATCTGGGGTGTGACGAAAGACGCGAACATCGTCGAGCTCGCCGCGGTGCCCAAGGCCGAGGCTATCGGCGCGGGCTCGCAGTCGCTCGAGGGCGAGCTGACCATTCTGCTTGTTGGTTCCGATAAGCGTGTCGAGGGCTCGGTCATGAATGACGGCGAGGAGGGCGAGCTCAACGACGTCAACCTGCTGCTGCACATTCCCGCCGACCACAAGAGCGCAACGGTCATCAGCTTTCCGCGTGACCTGATGGTGCCCATTCCAAGCTGCACCGACCCCGAAACGGGCGATGTGTCGAGCGCGATGAGTGAGCAGCAGATCAACACCGCGCTGAGTTACGGCGGGCTTTCCTGCGTTGCGGCCACCATCACCGAGCTCACGGGCATGGAGATCCCATATGCCGCAATGGTCGACTTCGACGGCGTCATCGACATCACAAACGCGATCGGTGGCGTCACTGTGTGCCTTGCGCAGCCGATCGATGACAGCATGACGGGACTCAACCTGCCTGCGGGCGAGGTTACCGTCTCCGGCGTTGACGCGCTCAACTTCGTGCGTACCCGCTACGGCGTAGGCGACGGCAGTGACGTGAGCCGCATCAGCAACCAGCAGGTCTTCATGTCGGCGCTCATGCGCCAGATGCGCAGCGCAGACACCCTGAGCAATCCGATGAAGGTATACAGCCTCGCGAAGGCTGGCTTTGAGAACCTCACCATGTCGAGCAGCATGGCTTCGATCGAGTTTCTGCAGAAGCTCGCGGGCACCGCGGTTGATATCGACCTGAGCCGCGTGAACTTTGTGCAGTACCCCTCGGGTGCTCACCCCTACAACCCGGGTCGACTCTCTCCAGACCGCTATTCTGGCGATCAACTGATCAGCATCGTGCTGAGTGGTGAGCCGTTCCAGATTGCGGGCGTCGGAGAGGCTGCTGTTGCGCAGACGCCTGCCGACCCCGCCGCTCCTGTCGAGGGCGAGGCTCCCGCTGAGGGTGAGGCCGCGCCAGCAGAGGGCGCCGAGGCGCCTCCGGTGACGGTGCTGCCCCCGAACGTTACGGGACAGAGCGCAGCGACGCAAACCTGTTCGGCGGGCCGCACGCAGTACTAGAGCAGAGAATCAATCGGCTCGGCGTGAGCCGTCTCGATTTCCGCTGTCCGGGTGCAGTGCCCTAGGATGTTCTACGGAGCCATGCCGGAGCGGCCGAACGGACTTCACTGCTAATGAAGGGTCGGGGTTAAACTCGACCGGGGGTTCAAATCCCCCTGGCTCCGCCAGAGAAAAACCCCCGCGATCCAATGAAAACATTGTGATCGCGGGGGTTTTTTCAGTCTCAAACTGGCGTGGGCACTGCCGACCGGCGCGTGCGGCTACAGCGCAATCGATGCGGCGGCGCGCCGCACACGGAACCGCTCGAAGCTTTCGGTTGGCCCCTGCTGCTTCGCGGCTTTCAGGTACCTGCTGATGGCGGGGATAATTTCGGGGCCGAAGAGCCGCTCCCGGCCAAATCCAGCTCGTACTCGGGAGCGCCATAGAGCGAGCAAATTGACAAAGGTCATCACTAGTTATCGAATGTGGGGCTTCATGCAGAGAATCATCGACGCTATCTGGCCCACGCACAGAGCTACCGACAGTCGCTGGCAATCATGAACTGTTGCCGAGCGCCATTCGCCCGCGCAGCAGGGCGACGCCGGCAACGAACTGCACGGCCGCGCCGAAGAGCGGCACCAGCAGCGGTAGCGCCCATGCGCCGCTCATGGCATGCAGCCACCCGAAGAGAATCGGCCCGAGGCCCGCCATAAGATAACCAAACGACTGCGACATGCCTGAGACCGCGCCTGCGGCCTGCGTGTTCGGTGAGCGCAGCGCGATAAACGTCAGTGCGATGCTGAGCGAAGCGCCCGAGCAGAAGCCGAGCAGCACGAGCCAGACCAGCAACAGGGGTTCGGGAAAGAACACGACTCCGATGCCGCCGACAACGCCAACGAGCGGAATGAGTATCGGCACGAATCGTTGCATTGCCCCGCGTGTGATCAGCGGGGCAACGAGCGATCCGATCATGCCGAATACGTGAAAGAACGTGACGTGGCCCCCCGCGACCACTGTGTCGGCGCGCCGCGAGAGGTCGATCGGTGACAGCCACATTGCGTGAATGTAGAACACCCAAGAGACACTGCCCATGTATACGGCGATCCACCACGCGACCGGGTCGCTCCACACGCGCCGAGAGAGGCTTGTCTCTTGGGGTTGAGACAGCTGCCCTGGCTCGGAGGCGCCGCGGGCAACTGCCTCTCGCCTCCCGCGTCGTGTTGCGAGCCACCACGCGAGAAGCGCTGCGGGCACCGTCACTCCAGTTGCGAGCATGCCCCATCGCCATCCCAAAGGACCGCCCGAACTCGTCTGCAGCTCGGCGACTGGGGCAACGATCGCAGCGCCGATCGCCGCCGAGACCCCGAGCAGTGCCGAGTAGACCCCCATGACCAGGGGCACGCGGGGGCCAAAATCGCGCTTGATCGAGGCGGGGAGCAGCACATTAGTGATCGCGAGTGCGGCTCCGACGAGCGCGGTGCCGAGCCACAGGTTGATCGGGGAGCCCGGCAGTGACCTCCAGATGGTGGCTCCAAGCAGCGCGACGAGCGCCCAGCTGACTGCGGCGTCGAGGCCGATACGACTCGCGAGCCCCTGGGCGAGCGGTGAGACCAGAGCCCAGGCGAGCAGCGGAAGTGACGCGAGCATGCCGAGCATGCCAGCCTGCACACTCTCGCTCCTCGCGATGCTGTCGAGCATCGGCCCGATACCCGCGACGCTCATTCGCATGTTTACCGCGACCAAGCACACCGCAACGAACATCGGCACCCAGCTGCTGGTACGACTGGTCTCGGGCATCACACCAGAGTATCTGCAGTTTTTTGAAGAGGATCGCGGCCCGCGCTTCGGCGAGCTTCACGGCGAACAGGGCCCGCCTCGGAGCCCCGGGGGCTGCTGACGAGTATCGTGCAAATTTCGATCCTCGGCGCGAGCAGGCTGAAGATGCCGGCGCCGACGGTTGCAAGCGTCAAGATGAGGCTGACAGTGAGAGAGATCAAGCTTAAGGTCGGCCCGAAGCCCTTGCATTCGGCTTCGGGAAGGCTTCTGAGATGTTGTCAAGGGCATGCTGCTGCTCGGTGACGCCGGGCTTCCCTGGGGTTCGTGGCTCCTTCCACTACGCCCTCAAGAAACATGTCGCGTGGGGCTCGGGTGCAAGTGTGCACCTGGCCCCAGAGATCGGCGACGCAGAAAATGTGTAGCCAAAATCCCCCACAGAGGATAAACTTGAGTCACTATCACTCAAGTTTGCAGGTGCGATGATCGCGGCAACAAACGACACCGTTCTGCAGAAGAAGAGAGGAACCATGCAGGCAAATTGGCAACCGGCCGCCGAGGGCGGCGAACAGAGCGCACTCGAACAGTTCGGCGTGAACCTCACCGAGGTCGCGCGCACGGGCAAGCTCGACCCCGTCATCGGGCGCGACAGTGAGATTCGGCGCGTGAGTCAAGTGCTCACCAGGCGCACCAAGAACAATCCCGTGCTGATCGGCGAGCCGGGTGTCGGTAAGACGGCCGTGGTCGAAGGCCTTGCTCAGCGCATCGTCGCGGGTGATGTCGCAGAGTCGCTGAAAGACAAAGAGTTGATCTCGCTCGACATCTCTGCTCTCATCGCCGGCGCAAAGTATCGCGGTGAATTCGAAGAACGTATGAAGGCCGTGCTCCAGGAAATCAAAGAGAGCGACGGCAAATTCATCACGTTTATCGACGAACTGCATACTCTGATGGGGGCTGGTGGCGGAGAATCTTCTGTCGCAGCGTCTCAGATGCTCAAGCCGATGCTGGCGCGCGGCGAATTGCGGTTGATTGGTGCGACCACGCTAGACGAGTACCGTGAATACATTGAGAAAGACGCAGCTCTCGAACGACGTTTTCAGCAGGTCTACGTCGGTGAGCCGAGCGTCGAAGACACAGTGGCTATTCTGCGCGGGCTCAAGGAGCGTTACGAGGCGCACCACAAAGTGACGATTGCCGACTCGGCGCTTATCGCTGCCGCGTCACTTTCTGATCGCTACATTACCGCGCGTCAGTTGCCCGACAAGGCCATCGACTTGATCGACGAGGCCGCATCGCGGCTGCGCATGGAGATTGACTCAGCTCCTATCGAGATAGATGAGCTGCGTCGCGCAGTCGACCGGTTGAAGATCGAAGAACTCGCACTGAAGAAAGAGAAGGATGAGGCTTCGAAGCAGCGACTCGCGAAGTTGCGTGAGGATCTTGAGGAGCGTCAGCGCGAACTCGACGGTCTCGAGTCGCGTTGGCAGAAGGAGCGTTCTGCGCTGAACCGAGTCGGCGAACTGCGCGAGAAGCGCGACCAGCTGCGGGTCGAAGAAGCGATTGCAGAGCGAGAGGGCGACCTCGCGAAGGTCTCGAAGATTCGCTATGGGCAGCTGCCAGAGATTGAGAAGCAACTCGCCGAGGCTGAGCGCGCCGAACGAGACGGCCTGGCAGCCGGCGCCGACGGCGAGGCTCGAATGGTGAATGACCGGGTCACCGACGAAGACATTGCGGGTGTGGTCGCAGCGTGGACCGGCATTCCGGTTGGGCGCCTCTTGCAGGGAGAAACTGAAAAGCTACTGGCGCTCGAGGCCGAACTGGGTAAGCGCCTCATCGGCCAGACCGACGCCGTGCGTGCAGTCAGCGATGCGGTGCGGCGCTCGCGCGCAGGCATCGCCGATCCGAACCGGCCGACCGGGTCGTTCCTCTTCCTCGGTCCGACCGGTGTGGGCAAGACCGAGCTCGCCAAGGCGCTTGCCGAGTTTCTCTTCGACGACGAGCACGCGATGGTGCGCATCGACATGAGCGAATACGGTGAGAAGCACTCGGTCTCGCGCCTCGTGGGCGCACCTCCGGGCTACGTCGGTTACGAGCAGGGTGGTCAGCTGACTGAGGCGGTACGCCGACGCCCCTACTCGGTCGTGCTTCTGGACGAGGTCGAGAAGGCGCACCCAGAGGTCTTCGACGTGCTACTGCAGGTGCTCGACGACGGCCGCCTCACCGACGGTCAGGGACGCACGGTCGATTTCAGAAACGTGATCCTGATCCTCACCTCGAATCTGGGTTCGCAGTATCTGATCGATCCAGACATGCCGTGGATCGAAAAGGAAGACGCGGTGCGCGAGACGGTGCGGCGCGCCTTCAAGCCAGAGTTCGTAAACCGCCTCGACGAGATGGTCATCTTCAGGCCGCTCTCCGAAAGCGATCTCGCGCAGATCGTCGACATCTCGGTTGACCGGCTTCAGAAACGGCTCGAGGATCGCCGGCTCACCGTCGGGGTTACGCCCGAGGCGCGCGCGTGGCTTGCGGCCCGTGGTTACGATCCGGTCTATGGTGCCCGCCCGCTGCGGCGGCTCATGCAGAAAGAGATCGACGACCGTTTGGCGCGGGCGATCCTTTCTGGCGAGGTGCGCGACGGCCAGGCTGTGCGCGTCTCGCTCGCTGAGGGCGGCGATGCGCTTGAGGTGGTCAACGTCGGTCATGTGCCCATGGGTGGGTTCGATCCCCAGCCAGGAGCTGATCGCCCCGATGATGACGTGGTCGAGGCCGAGTTGCTTGATGACTGAGCGCTGTAGGCCCGCATAGACAGACAGTAGTTGTCGCTTCCAGGTACTCTTCGCGACAACTACTGTCTGTCTGCGGTTGAATTGAACCGTGCGGTACGGCGCGAGTGAACGGAGGGCGCGGTGACTGACTCGGCGAGAAAACTGCTGCTTCGCTTTGCGCCGATGATCTACGGCCCCACGGTGCTTTTCGGGCTCGGCGAGGGGGCGGTGATCCCGCTTATTCCCATCGTCGCCGCACGGCTCGGCGCCGACCTCGCCACCTCGGGCCTGATCGCCTCGGCGCTCGTGATCGGCCAGCTCTGCGGCAACATTCTCGCCGGCTGGCTCGTGGCGCGCATTGGCGAACGGTTCACAATGGCCATCGCCGGCACCATCGCGATCGCCGGCGCGATGGGCCTCATCTTTTCGCCGAGCCTCGGGCTGCTCGCCGCCTCGGTGTTTCTCATCGGTGTCTGCGCGGCTGCCTTCGGGCTCGCCCGTCACGCGTTCATGACCACGAAGGTGCCGCTCTCGTTTCGCGCTCGGGCGCTTGCGCTGCTCGGCGGCACCTTTCGCTTCGGCATGTTCGTCGGCCCGTTCATCGCGGCGCTGCTGCTCGGTCTCACCGGCACGACGGCCTCGGCTGCCTGGTGCCTCGCGGTGTGCCTGGTCGCCTGCGTGCTGCTCGTGCTGCTCGGGCCAGACCCAGAGCGCGTGCTTGAGTCGGAGGCAGCGCGGCTCGACGCCGATGAGCGACGGGCGCGCGCCCTGCAGCAGCCAGCGGATACGGGCGAGGCGGTCACTGGAAGCATCCGGTTGCCCGGAGATGGTGACGGATCCGATCGTGCAGATGCGCCGCGCCGCGAGGGCGTGTTTCGCACCATGGTGCGCTACCGACGGGTGCTCTCGAGGCTCGGTGTCGCCGCAGCGTCGCTCGCCGCGGTGCGCTCGGCACGCCAGGTGGTGCTGCCGCTCTGGGGTCTCTCGATCGGCCTCGACGCCCATACGATTTCGCTCGTCGTCGGTGTTGCAGGAGCCATCGACTTCGCGCTGTTCTATGCCAGCGGCCAGGTTATGGATCGCTTCGGCAGGCTCTGGGCAGTGATGCCCGCAATGCTGCTGATGGGCACGGGCTTTCTCGCCCTCGCGCTCACGCACGACCTGCCAGACGCCGCAATGTGGTTCGCGATGCTCGCCGCGGTCATCGGCGTCGGCAACGGACTATCGAGCGGCATCCTCATGACGCTCGGCGCCGATGTCGCACCGCAGCACGATCCCGCGCCGTTCTTGAGTTCGTGGCGCACTCTGAATGACGCGGGCGGTGCGGCAGCCCCGGTGATCTTCTCGGCGCTCGCCGCGGTCGCGACCCTCAGCGTCGCGACCGGCGCGATGGGTGCGATCGCGCTGCTCGGTGCCCTCGGGTTCTGGCGCTGGGTACCGATGTTCGTGCGTCGCTAGTTCGTGCTCGCCCTCATGTCGCGGCCGCGAGGGTGCTTCGAAATCGAGCGCGGGGGATCGCCGGGCCTACCGGCTGCCAGACCGTCTTGCGGCGATCAGCTCGCGTGCCGTGATCTGGTGCTGGCGCGCGCCATAGTCGCTCGCGGTGATCCCGCTGATCAGGGTGCCGGGGTCGATCTCGAGTGCGTCGGCAATGCGCACGAGCGACTCGACGGTCGGGCTCGAGGTGCCACGCTCGATCTTGCCGATCGTCGTCCAGTTCACCTCAGAGAGGTGCCCGAGATCTTCGAGCGAAATCTGCCGCTGATTTCGTGCAAGACGAACTCGGCGGCCGATCTCTTCGGCGGCTGGCGAATGAAGCTTTGGCACGAATCAAGCGTGCTCGCAGCGGGTGAAATGTGCCAACGTGAAAGTGCCCTGTTCATCAACACTTTGTGCATGAAAGCATCAAACGAAATCAATGCTACCCGGCGGGTATCACGCTGAGGCCCTCTTCAGCCATCGCGCATAGACTTGTTTTGCCGCGACCGGCGGTGACACCACAGCGAAAGACAGATGCTTTGAGCCGAGCCGATCGAACCGACAGACTGCGCGTGATGATCGCCTGCGATACTTTCGCCCCAGACGTCAACGGGGCGGCTCGTTTCGCCGAGCGACTTGCTGCCGGGCTCGTGCAGCGCGGCCACGAGGTGCACGTCGTCGCGCCGGGTCAGCGCTGGCGCAAGACCGCGCCCGGCACCGAGATCATCGAGGGTCAGCCGATGACCGTGCACCGCCTTCCCGCGCTGCGCTGGCTGCCGCACGACTGGGTACGATTCGTGCTGCCGTGGCGAGCCGGTCACTATGCGCGTCAGTTGCTGAGAAATGTCACGCCCGACGTGATTCACATTCAGTCGCACATCATCATTGGCCGTGGGCTCGCCGCCGAGGGTGCCCGTCGTCGCATTCGCATCATCGCGACCAACCACATCATGCCCGAGAACGTGCTCGACTTCACGCTGCTGCCAGAGCGCGCGAAGCGACTGTTCGTGCGCTGGGGCTGGCGCGAGGCGGATCGCGTGATTCGCAAGGCGAGCGCGGTCACGACCCCCACTCGTCGTGCTGCAGATTTTCTCGAGCGCAACACCACGCGCCGCGGGGTGCTGCCCGTGAGTTGCGGCCTGCGCGCAGCCGATTACACCGCAGATCTCACCCCCAGAGAACACAACAAGCTGGTGTTCGTGGGCCGGGTCACGCTCGAAAAAGAGATCGACGTCATTCTTCGCGCGTTGACGCGGCTCGACCCAGCGCTCGACGCCACCTTCACCATCGTGGGCGACGGCGACCAGCGCAAGAATCTCGAGAAGCTCGCGCGCGAGCTCGGCGTCGCCGACCGGGTGACGTTTACCGGCCGCGTCAGCGACGAGCAACTGCGCGCGCACCTCACCGGCGCCACCGCCTTCGTGATCGCGTCGATCGCGGAGCTGCAGTCGATTGCCACCATGGAGGCGATGGCAAGCGGCCTGCCGATCCTCGCCGCCGATGCAATGGCTCTGCCGCACCTCGTGCATCACGGCGAGAACGGGTACCTATTTCAGCCGGGCAACGATCGTGAGCTTGCCGATCGCATCACGCAGGTGCTCACCGCGACGCGCGAGCAGTACTCGGCGATGCAGCAGCACTCGCTCGAAGCGGTGAAGGTGCACGACCTTGATCGCACCCTTGACACCTTCGAGGCGCTGTACCGCGGCGAAACTCCCGCGAAATAGGCGGGTCGCGTGCACATTCTCGTCGTCACCGATCAGCACCCCGACTCGCTCGGCGGCGCACAGGTGGCGATTCGTACCCAGCGCGCCTCGCTCGAGCAACTTGGTCACAGGGTGAGCATCGCGGCCCCTGCCCTGCACCGTCGCGGGTATCGGGTAGCTGACGAGGATCGCGAGGCCTACATCGAGCTGCCCTCGAGGCCGATCACGGCAGACAGGGAGTATGGTCTGAGCTGGCCGACGCGACGCACTGACCGCGCGCTCGCGGAGGCGCTGCACGGCCTGCCGCCGGTCGACCTGGTGCACGTGCAGGGCGACTTTTGGGGTGCGATGATCGGCATTCGTGCGGCGCGCGGCCTGCGTGTGCCTCTGATATTCACGATGCACAACAACGTCGACCAGGGCACGCGCGCCGTCACTCGGTTCGCCCCGCTGGTGTTTCTTGCGCTGCGCGGCTGGCGCATGCTCTCGCTCGGGCGCGTGCGAGGCAGCGTTTCTGCGAGCGCGAAGGGCGCCTGGCGATACCTCGCAGAGCTCGCCGCTGAGGCCGATGCTGTGCTCGCGCCCTCGCGCCACTTCGCGAACCAGCTCGAGTCGCGGGGCGTTGCGGGTCAGGCGTATGCGGTGCGTGGCGGGGTAGACGACTCGCTCATCTCAGTGGTTCGTGAATCGCCCCGCGCCCCGCGTACCCGGCCGCTGCTCCTCTGGCTCGGGCGGATGAGTCACGAGAAGCGGGTGCTCGAGTTCGTCGAGGCGATCGCGCTCTCGGGCATCGACGCCGACGTGCGCCTCTACGGCGCTGGCCTGCTGCTCGAGCAGGTGAACGCGCGCATCGCCGCCCACGGCCTTGAAGACCGAGTTCGCGTGGTGGGTCCGGTGTCGCACGAGGCGGCGCTCGCGGCGCTCCGAGAGGCCGACGCGCTCGTCCAGACCTCGGTGGGCTTCGAGACTCAGGGGCTCACTCCGTTCGAGGCTGCCGCCCTCGGCACGCCAACGATCTTCTGCGACGAGGCAATCTCCGACGACGCGGCCGTGACGCCTGCCTGGCTTGTGCCCGACGAGAGCGTCGAGGCGCTCGCGTCAACGCTGCGCGATGCGGTGGCTCAGCTGCAGAGTGCGCCTGGATCGTTGCGCGTCGATTCGAATCAGACCAGCATGTTCTTGCAGAGTGCCCAAACACGCAGGCTCGTCGAGATTTACGAGCGGGCGATCGCGCGCTGACTGCGGCGCCCAGTGCTTCTATGTCTAGGCGCTGCCGCGCTGCCTTGCTTTCGCGCTATCTTGCCCCGGCGCTTAGAAGCGCCAGACGACGGCCTGGAAGCCTGCGGGGGGAGCGGGCACCCAGTCGGTGACCTCGGTCACGAGACCGCTGCCGCCTGGAATGTTCGACTGCACGATATCGAAGGTGCCGTCACCGTTGACTCCGACGATGAGCAGGGTGTGCACGCCCGACACCCACGAGGTCGGGTAGTCGATGTTTTCGTACTGCACGATGTCGCCGGGCTGGGCGTAGTCGATCGTGAGGCGGGTCGCGCCGGTGTAGTTGCTGACGGGGTCGCCGCCGCCTACCCAGTTGGCCCCGCCTGCGCCCTCGACCCAGCGAATCACCGACATGATGCACTCGCCGGGTGCGCTCCACCCGGTGGGGCGGCTCGTGCCG
>Ga0056908_1000937_pt1 | contig 13279 bp, 10 predicted proteins | sample EBPBio142010_DNA_FD_55020 | JGI IMG/M metagenome (GOLD analysis project Ga0056908, IMG submission 55020) | Wastewater treatment Type I Accumulibacter community from EBPR Bioreactor in Madison, WI, USA - Reactor 1_10/4/2010_ DNA | ecosystem: Engineered > Bioreactor > EBPR > Anaerobic-Aerobic >...
ATCCTGCCCTGTACCGCCGTCTTGCCCTCGTTGAGCTGTTTCGTCGAATGGCATGGGTGAATGCGCTGATGCTTGCCGTGCTCGGCTACGCCGTCTTCACGCAACGGTGGATGCTGCTTGCGCTGCTTGCGCTGTGGTTCGGTGGCACCTACGGCTACGCCTACTGGCGACTCCAAAAAACCCTTACCGATCCCCAAAACGCGGTGATGTTCGCGCCGCGCACCTACACGTTCACCCTCACCGGCTTCACCACCGAGATGGCCGACGGCGGCTCGCGCACGCATCCGTACACCAGCCTCGTTCGCATTGTCCGCGAGGCCGACCACACGCGCATCTACGTCTCCCGCGACGGCTTCCTGCTCGTTCCGCACGACGCCTTCGCGTCCGACGCCGACCGGCAGCAAGTGGAGGCATGGCTCGACGCGGTTGCCGATGAACTCAAAAAGCCCCGCCCGGAACCATCGTCCGGACGGGGCTGATAGGAAAAAGCGCGACACCCGGTTGGAGCCAAACTCCGACCGTGATGCCGTGGCTCAGCGAACGACGAGGTTTTTGGTGGCGGCGAAACGCTCGCCCTCCACACGCACCAGGTACGAACCCGAAGCCAAGCCGCCCGGAAGAAGCACGTCCTCCGTGCCCGACAAATCGCCCGTGCGAAGCGTCGCTACCGCACGGCCCAGCACGTCAAACACCCGAACCGTCACCGCCTGCGGCTCCTGCACCGACACGCGCACGGCCCGTTGGCCCAAGAGCGTCACGGCGTAGTCGGTCTCGAGCGCGATCTCGACGGTCACGTTGGGCGAGTAGTGGAGCGAACCGTCGGTGTCGGTCTGGCGGAGTCGGAAGGTGTGGGTGCCGGGGGCGAGGCCGTTGACGTCGAAGGTGTAGGCGTGGACCTCGGTGGTGGTACCGTATCCGGCGATGAGCGTGGAGGCGTCGCTCCAGTTGTCGCCTTGGAGTCGTTCGACGGTGAATCCGAGGTTGTTGGTTTCGGAGGTGGTTTGCCAGGAGAGGCGGGCGGTGGATCCGTTGGCCACGCCCGCGAAGTTCACCAACTCCACCGGGAGCGAGCCGCCCGAGGTTTGCGCCGAAACCATCGCGTTGTTGGGGCCCATGACAATCAAATCGTAGGAAGCAGCTGCTACCTTCATGGCCGATGGCCGGTTGTCGCCTTTGCGTGCTGCTGGTGCCGAAATCGGGCGCAGGATAACATCACCCGAAGCGCCGGTGCTGACGCCGCCTGCAGAAGCGGTGACGCCCCGCGCGACGACACCGGCGGTGGAGGACTTCGTCATCGTCGTCACGTTCACGATTCGGCCTCGCGCGAGAATGGGGGCTGACGTGGACCATTCCATGATGGCCACATAGGTGCTGTCGCCCGTTTGGTTTTGGAATGCCATGAGGGCTCCGTTCCCCGTGCCGGAGCCGTAGAGTTGGGTGGCGGGAATAACATTGTAGCGATAAGCTCGCGTATTTCCCGTAGTCGGAATGGTGAGCAGTCGGGGTTGCACCGAGTTGCCGTTAAACCAGACGTATATGCTGTCGGCGGGATGGGTCGCATGCGGGCGGGGGTCCGGAGACACCGAGATACCGGACGCACCAGTCGCTCCTACCGATGCCGCGTCGTGGCTGTTGCAGGCAAAGGCAGTGTAGGAGGATGACGTGCAATGGTAGATGGTGATGGGGGCCGTCTGGGTGGCATGCCAGAGGTGAATGCCTGTAGCTCCCGACCCCGTCACACGGATCCGATCTCCCAAGCGAATGGCCGCGGAAGGTATGCCTGTTAGCGTGACGGCATCAGGGGCGGCGGTCTCGTTCGTCCAGTGGTAGCACTTGAATTCGGTGCCGTTGATGTTGGTGATGGTGAGGTTACAGCCGTAGATGTGCCCATCGTCGGTAACTTCGATGTCGTTCAGCGCGACCGTGCCGCCGGTGATGCCGGTGGTATTGAGCGATCCCGACCCGTTGCCCGCCGTGTTGAGGAAGCTCCCCGTTCCCGAATCGTAGATATAGGCGAAGGTGCCGCCGTTGCGGCTGGAGAGGTAGAGGTGATCGTTGATCGAGTTGTACGCAATGCCGCGCTCGTTGGAGTTCGTTGCGGTGAAGTTGGTGGTGAAGGAATAGTTGGGGGAGAGCTGTGCCTCAGCAGCCGGGGCGGCAGCAAGGGCGAGCAGCGAAAGGGCGGTAGCGAGTCGTTTCATCGCGGTGGGGAATGGATGGGAAGGGGAAACGGTACAAACACCCGCCCTATAAGGACCTAAGGCCCAGACAGGGAACGCGGCGGGTTAGAGTGGAAAGCGCACGGCTAACGGTCGGAGTCTCGTCCGCGTCGTTACCGCAAAAGCGGGAATTCGGCACGACGCCGGCGCCTTCGAAGAGTTGGTGCGCTACAAGCTTCAAGGGAAAGCCTTTTCTCAACAGAACAGGTGGGAGGCTCCTTTAGGGCAGAGCATCCGAGCCAAGATTAGGCGTTTTTGAAGCCAATGTCAAGTGCTTTTCGCTTCCCGCGAAGATGGATGCGTTTTGGTGCACTCCCGTTTCGCTGTGCGCGAACGACGGGACGGCGGGCGGAGGCTGTACCTTGGCGCTTGGCTCGTCTACTCCAATCCGACCTATGGCACTGGCCGCTTCGGTGGCGGTGGCCTTCCTTGGGCTGCTGCACCTGTATATCCTCGCCTTGGAGATGTTCTTGTGGGAGACGCCCCGGGCGCGCAAGGCCTTCGGCACCACGGCGGACTTCGCCCGCGCATCCAAGGTGCTGGCGGCCAACCAAGGCCTCTACAACGGCTTCCTCGCGGCGGGTCTCTTCTGGAGTCTGCTGCTCGATGCCCCGCTGGCCAAGCCGGTCGCGCTCTTCTTCCTCGGATGCATCGTCGTGGCTGGGCTGTACGGGGCCGCCACGGCCAGCCGCCGCATCCTGTTTGTCCAAGCCCTTCCTGCCGCCCTTGCCGGACTGCTCGTCTGGTTCGGATGGTGAACGTTTTTCTGGATTGATGCGTCTTCTCGTTTTGGCCGTACTGCTCGCGGTGGCCGTTCCTGTGGCCTCGGCCCAATCGTTCACGCCGCTCGTCGAAGGCGCGCTCGAACTCGGCGGCGACGATCTGTTCGCCGTCTATTTCACCAACGGCTCGTCCCAAGAGATCAAGGCGGGGCAGGGCGGCACGCTCGCCGTCGGCGCGGAGGTCTGGCCCTCGGCGACGCTGCCCATAGCGGTGCGCGGCACGGTCGGCTTCAAGTTCGTCGGGACGGCAGCGGACAACGCGAACATCTACTTCACCCGCATCCCGGTCGAACTCGTCGCCCGCTACGAACATGCCAGCGGCGTCCACGCAGGCGTGGGGGCGACGGCGCACCTGTTCAACCGGCTGCACGGCGACGACTTCCTCGACGACAGGACCTTCGACGCGGCGTTTGGCCCGACCGTCGAGGTGGGCTGGAAGTGGGTGGCGCTGACCTACACCAGCCTGTCCTACACCGACGAGCAGGGCAACACGTTCGATGCCGCTGCGCCGGGGCTGTCGTTCGTCTACCGAATCCGCCGCTGAGCGCGGCTACCCGGCCACCCGGCGGCGGGCGTGCAGGTAGGCGGCGAGGGCCACGTCGAACGGCGTGGCGGTGTCGAGCGGCACGAAGTCGATATGCTGGGCGTGGCACGCACGGCGGAAGTCCTCGACGTAGTCGTCCATCGCCTCGCGGTAGGCGGCGCGGATGTCGGCAGGGTGGGTGGTGAGGCGTTCGCCCGTCTCGGCGTCAACGAACGTCGTCGGGCGGTCGTCCACGTCCAGCCGCACCTCGGTGGCGGCGTCGAGCACATGGAACACCACGACCTCGTGCCCGCGCGTGCGCAACAGCCGAAGCGCCCGGTGCAGATCCGACGCCTCGCCGACGTTTTCGTACAGGTCGGACACCACGGTCACCAGCGACCGGCGGGTGAGGCGTTCGGCGATGTCGGTGAGGCTCTGCGCGGCGGCGGTGCGGGCCGGCGCGGAGGGCGCTTCCTGAACGGTGTCGAGCGCGGAAAGCAGCGGCGCGAGGTGGGCGCGGCTGGCGCGGGGCGGCACGAGCGTCTGTACGCCATCGTTGAACGTGACGAGACCCGTGGCGTCGCGCTGGCGCACCAGTAGCGTGTGGAGCGCGGCGCAGAGCAGCGCACCGTAGGCCAGTTTGGTCGTCGGCCCGGCCCCGGCGTAGCGCATCGAGCCGGAGGTGTCGAGCAGCGCGAGGTGGCGCAGATTCGTCTCCTCCTCAAATCGCTTGACGAAAAGCCGGTCGGTCTTGGCGAGCACCTTCCAGTCGACGTGCCGCAGCGGGTCGCCGGGGTTGTAGGCGCGGTGCTCGGCAAACTCGACGGAGTAACCGTGGTACGGGCTGCGGTGCTGCCCGGCGAGGAAGCCCTCCACCACCGTCCGTGCCCGCCATTCGAGCGTGCCGAGGCGGGCGAGGGCTTCGGGGGAGAGCCGCGTGGTCGTATCTTGCACGGACGGGTGGAGCGAGAGCGGAGCAGCGCCGTCGAGATGCCGGACGCCGTTCGTGGGGAATGAACGTCTCGGCGCTTTGATTCGTCCTCGATTCCGATGCCCGACGCTTCCGCTTCCGACCGCGAAAAGGCGCTGCTGATGGACGCGGCGCACCTCGAGCGCACGCTCGACCGGATGGCCCGCCAACTGCTCGAACGCTTCGCTCCCGAAGAAATCGGCGCGGGCGTGCCGGTGGGACTGGTCGGGATGCAACGCCGAGGCGTGCCGCTGGCCCGGCGCTTGGCGGAGCGGATGGCCGCCGCCGAAGGCCTCGACGTGCCCGTCGGGACGCTCGACGCCAGCCTCTACCGCGACGACGTGCGCCACCGCCTCGCCGCGATGCTGCCCACCGATCTGCCGTTTGACGTGACCGACCGCCACCTCGTGCTCGTCGACGATGTGCTCTACACCGGGCGTTCGGCCCGCGCCGCCCTCGATGCGCTCTTGGCCTACGGGCGTCCCGCCTCGGTGGCGCTGGCGGTGCTGGTGGATCGGGGTCTGCGCGAACTGCCGATTGCCGCCGACTACGTTGGCCTCACCGTCCCGACGCTGCCCGGCGAGCGCGTGCGTGTCCGCCTGTCCGAACTGGACGACCGCGAGGGTGTCTGGCTCACCGAAACCGCCAACGCCGAAGTTCGAGGTGCGGACAAGGCGAACGATCCATCGAACGGATAGCTTCGCGCCAAGCCTTCGCTCCACCCCCATTGCCCTTCCCGATGCGTCACCTGCTTGGCCTCAAAGACTTCGCCCGCGCCGACTACGACGACCTCCTCGGCGTGGCGCGGCAGATGCGCGAGGTGCTGGAACGCCCGGTCAAGAAGGTGCCGACGTTGCAGGGCGTGACGGTGGTGAACCTCTTCTTTGAGTCCAGCACGCGCACGCGCCTGTCGTTCGAGCTGGCCGAAAAACGCCTCTCCGCCGACACCGTCTCGTTCACCGCTGCCGGATCGTCGGTGTCCAAGGGCGAAACCCTTCGCGACACCGCCCGCAACCTCGAAGCGATGAAGGTGGACGTGGCGGTGGTGCGCCACAGCAGCCCCGGCGTGCCGCACTACCTCGCCCGATGCCTCAACGCGCAGATCGTCAACGCGGGCGACGGGGCCAACGAGCACCCGACGCAGGGCCTGCTCGATCTGCTCACGATCAGCGACCTGTTTCCCGAACGCGGCGACGATTTGACCGGATTGAACGTGTCCATTCTCGGCGACGTGACGCACAGCCGCGTGGCCCGCTCCAACATCTACGCGCTCACGACGATGGGCGCGAACGTGACCGTCTGCGGCCCGCCTACGCTGCTCCCGCGCGGCATTGAGACGCTTGGCGTGAAGGTGACGCACCGTTTGGACGAGGCGCTCGACGGCTGCGACGTGGCGATGGCGCTCCGCCTGCAACTCGAACGGCAGGGCGCGGGCCTCTTTCCGACGCTCCGCGAGTACCACCAGCGCTTCGGCGTCAAGGCCGAGCACCTCGACCGGCATCCGAACCTGCGCATCCTCCACCCCGGCCCCATCAACCGAGGCGTCGAACTGGCGAGCGAGGTGGCCGACCACGAGAACGCCGTGATTCTGGATCAGGTCACCAACGGCGTGGCCGTGCGGATGGCGGTGCTGTACACGCTTCGGGCGGGGCAGGGCGGCTGATCCGCGTCTGGGAGGGCGGCACAATCCGGGCGAGGTGGAGACGTCGGGCGGGGCAGGGCGGCTGATCCACGGCTGGGAGGGCGGCACAATCCGGGCGAGGTGGAGACGTCCCACTGGGACGTCTCTACGGGCGTTGGTTTCGTCGCCTGCGCAAACGAATCCGCCCCGGCGATGATGCGGCGGGTGTCGCCCGTTATCTTGAACGATCCAGCTCCGTACCCGCCGATGCGCCTCGCCGCCGCCCTTGCCCTGACGCTGCTCACTCCCGCCTGCGCCGACGCACAGCGCCCGCCGCGCCGGGCCGCCGCCGCGCCCGTGCCGTCGGTGTTGCAGACCCGCGTGGATTCGCTCGTGGGCGCGTCGATCCGCAGCCGCGTCTTTCCCGCCGCCGCCGTCGCCATCGGACGGGCCGGGCAGGCCGCGCCGGTCGTCTTGAAGGCCTACGGCACGTTCACCTACGTCAGTCCCGAGCGCGTCACGGTGGACACGCCGTTCGACATGGCCTCGCTCACCAAGGTCATCGCCACCACGACCGTCGCCGCGCGGTTCATGGATCGCGGCCTGCTCGACCTCGACGCGCCGCTCGCCCGCTACCTGCCCGCGCTCGACACCATCCCGGCCAAACGCGGCATCACCGTCCGGCAGGTGATGACCCACAGCGCGGGCCTGCGCCCGTTCATCCCGTTCTACCTGCGCGGCATCGTCACCCGCGACGGCATCCTCAAGGCCATCCTCGACGACAGCCTCGTCTACACGCCCGGCACGACGTCTCGGTATTCGGACTTTGGCTACATCTTGCTGGGCTTGGCGCTCGAACACATTGGCGGCGCGCCGCTCGACGAACTGGCCCGGCGCGAGGTGTTTGTGCCGCTGGGGATGACGCACTCCACGTTCCGGCCCGTCGGCGCGATGCCCGACGCCGCGACGGTCGTCCCGACGGAGTTCGACTCGATCTACCGCCGCCGCCTCGTGCAGGGCGAAGTGCACGACGAGACGGCGTGGACGCTCGGCGGCGTCTCCGGCCACGCCGGGCTGTTCTCGACGGCCCGCGACGCCGGGAAGTTCGCCGCCATGCTGCTCGCGGGCGGACGCCTTCCCGACGGCACCGTCTACCTCCGCCCCGAAACGATGCGCCTGCTCTCGACGCGGGAAGGCTCGGTGTCCGGCTCGACGCGCGCCATCGGGTGGGACACGAAGTCCGACACGGGCTACTCGTCCGGTGGCACCAAGACCAGCCGCAGCGCCTTCGGCCACACCGGCTTCACCGGCACGAGCCTGTGGGTCGATCCGGCGCAGGGGTTCTACGTCGTCTTGCTCACCAACCGCGTCTACCCGACCCGCGACAACAGCCGCATCGGCCCCGTGCGCAGCCAGATCGCCGACCTCGCCAGCGACGCCTTTCGGCGGTGACGGTGGATCGTGGGGCGTTGTTTGTTGTCAGAGAGCCAAAGGGGCGCTCTGACGATTCTCCACTACCCGCTCTCCATTACCCAACTTATGCCCACCTATGTGTACCGCCGTGAAGACGGCACGATGTTCGAAGTCCAGCAGCGCATCACCGAAGACGCGCTCACCCACGACCCCGACACCGGGCAGGCCGTGACCCGCGTGCCCGTGCGCGGCGCAGGCTTCGTGCTCAAAGGCACCGGCTTCTACCAAACCGACTACAAGCCGCAACCGAAGGAGTCGGCGGCCGCTTCGCCGTCGCCCGCAACGTCCGGGACGAACGAAGGCGCACCCGCAGGCACCAACGCCGCAGGCGGCACGACCACCAAAACCGACACGCCATCGGGCGACTGAGGCGGCGAGCGTTCCGCGGCCGAGGCAGATCGGGGCGTTCGTCTACACCATCGTGCCGATCCCGGTGGCCGCGGGCGTGCTCTACCCGTTCACCGGTCGGTTGCTCTCGCCGGTGCTGGGCGCGGCGGCGATGGGCCTGTCGAGCGTGTTCGTGCTCGGCAACAGCCTCCGCCTCAAACGGGCGTGATGGTGGATGGAAGAACCACCATCGGCTTCATGGATAGCGATCGCGAACTATTGGACAGATTCATATTACAATAGAAACAGTCCATATGGTAGAAATCTTGATCATGCTCTCGCCCATGAAATCGATCATGTTATGGGGTTTAATCATACTCATTCTCCATCAGAGACGCCGAATTCAACGTTATGCTCTCAGGACTGATTAACATGAAATCGATAAAAAACGTAGTTTTGTTTATCGCAGTTCATGGCGCGACATTAGATATTTTCGCCCAATCTGATCAAAATAAATGGACAGGCTGTTATATGATTATGAACCCTATAGAATATAATTTTAGTAGAATAATATACATATCTAATGTAGAATACACAGAATGGGATCACCTAAAAAACGTTTATGAAGTAAATGAATACTACTATGAAAAATCAAGAATGTTTAAATACTGGGAAGAAGATGGGGATAGTATAATCATGACAGAGCCTGCCCAAATGGAAGGCTTTTTATTTAGAGGATATGGCGTTGATTATGGAATTAAGGGGCGTGTTTATTTTAGGTCAGATTATGACATGAAAAATTATAACGTAGATGTTAGATTGATATGGGTTGACTGTAAATTGTTCGGCTTGGATTTATCGAAAAATCAATAACGATGATTTTGTATAGGCAAGGAAATAGTGCGAAAGTACAGCGCCAAACGATCGGTCATCACAGCAGCCGTCCGTACTTGAGGCACTTTTCCAGCCAGCGCTTTTTGAGTTCGAGCTGGGGCAGGCTCAGTTCGGCTTGGCTGGCGCCGATGCGCTCTTTCGCGCGGGCGTGGATGGCGCGGATGCTCGGCGCGGACGCGCTCGCCACGAGGGCCTTGGACAGTTCGTTCGCCAACTCCGCGCAGTCCTTCCGAAGCTGCTTCTCGCGGGCGTTCACGTCGAGGGCGGCCGGGCGCGTCGGCATCTCCCGAAGCGCCAGCTGCTGCCCCTTGGCCGTCGTTTCGAGCGCGAGGGCGTGGCGCTGGCTCCGGTGGTGCTCCACGTGCGCAAGCTCCCAGCGGCTCCGCTCCGGCGCGGCCCCCGGCCCGGTGGCGGCGCGCTCCACCTGCCGCTTGGCCTTCACGCCGAGCTGCTCCTCCCGCGTGATCCAGTCCAGCACCGTCACCACGTCGGTGTCGTTCGCAGCATAAAGGTCGCACGTGTTGGCCTCCTCGGGCCAGCCATCGTAGTAGCGCATCCCGCGAAACACCTGCTGGAGGGTCTTGGAGACGGCGCGGACGAGGTCGGCCTTGACGATCACGGAGATGGGCTTGATGTCCGTGCCCTCGCCGATCATATCGACCTGCACCATCACGTCGAGCCGTCCCTCGCGGTAGTCGTCGAGGCGGGCGGCGACCTCCCCACCTGGCAAATCCTGCCCGATCCGCGCCGAGCGGTACTGCGGGAAGAACCGGGCGATGTAGTCGAGCACGGCGGCGGCGTGCGCGTTCGACATCGCAATGACGAGCAGCTGATGGTCGCGGAACGTGCCGGGCGGCCTGCCGTGCGCGCGCATCGTCGCGTGGAGGGCGCGGCGTTTTTCGTCGAAGCGCTCGAACGCGGGCGTGAGCAGCGTGTCGAGGTAGACGTCGTGGAAGCGCAGCATCCGCCGGGCGAGGTAGACGTCCACCTCCGTGCTTGTCGGCGCGGCCTCGCGCAGCCCCGATAGGCTCATCTCCACGACCTCGCCCGTGTCTTGCCGCACCATCTTGAGGCGGTAGTCCACGACGTGCGCCTCGACGTGTTTGAGGATGCCGCCCTCGGCGTGGGCGTCCTTCAGCCCGACCTCGTGGAGCGCGACGTAGAAGTGCTCGACCCGCGCGTTCGGCCCGGTGCCTTCGACCCGCGTCTCGAACGGCACGCCGAAGAGCGTCTTGTTGTCGGAGCGCATCGGCGTGCCCGAGAGCGCCACGGAGCACGAGAACGGCAGGTCCGCGATCTTCCTCGCCCATGTGCCGTCGTCGGAAAGGTGGTGAACCTCGTCGAAGACGAACATCGCCCCGCCGACCTTCTGGGCCTCTTCGCAGTACTTGAGCAGCGCCCGGTGGCCCGCGTCGCCCGCGGCGTACTGGTAGGTGGTGACGAGGATGTCGGTCTTCAGGTTTTTGAGGAAGACGCGATCCGAGTCGGTGGCGCAGAACGTCATCGGCGGCGCGCCGAGGCCGCGGAAGAGGCGTTCGAGCGCCGCACCGTCGGCGTACTGGTCGCGGAGGTTGCCGCGCGGGACGAACACGACGAGCCGCTGGGCGAAGCCGTGGGCGCGGGCCACGAGAAACGCCGCGAGCGCGGTGATGGTCTTGCCGTAGCCCGGCACGAACACGCCGAGGTGGTTGGCCTCGCCGCGGGCGAAGGCGTTGGAGAGCGCGTGCAGGAACGCCGCTTGCCCGGCGCGAAACGCAAAGCCGCCGGAGAGCCGGATGCCGGGAAGAGAAGCGGGGGGGGAATCCAAGGAAGCCGTCGTCATCGCCGCCGAACCTACGGCATGCGCCGTGACAGCCGCCCGTCACCCAACGAGGTTTCACGCGGCGTTGCCCGGCAGTCTACCTTGTAGGTATGGGGTCTGGATTTTGGACGTGCAAATGACACGATCGCTTTGGATGACACTGGGGGTAGGCGCGTGGTGTAGATTCCGGTCGTTTCTGTTGTGGACCAACCGCCTGCATGACGCAACCTTTCTTCGACCACCCCATCCTCAATTCTCCGTATGCAATTCCCACTCGCCACTGGGAGCTAGATGAGTCGGGGCAGCCCACGCAACGATGGGTGGAGAGCCGCCGTCGTGCGGATTTCGTCACCCCCATCCCGAAGACCAAAAAACAGAAGGCCAAGCCACAACAAGTGGGGCTTGGCTTCGATGAAGGGTTGGGTCTTTCATCCGACGAGCAGCAGTACGACACCATTGCGGTTGTCAACGAGCTTCGAGCACAGGTTGAAGCGTGGCGTCGACTGCCGAATCCGCGCGACTGGGGCGTCACGCCCACGACGGCGCGTCTTCTTCTGCATTGGCGCACGCACGATTTTGCGGGTGTTCGGCCCTTCTTCTGCCAGCTGGAAGCGGTAGAAACGGCAATCTGGCTGACCGAGGTCGCTCCGAATTTTGGCGAGCGTGGGCGGCGTTTTTTGCGTCACCTCAGCGATACCAGCGCGGAGGCCAATCCCGGCTTGCCGCGACTGGCGCTCAAGTTGGCGACCGGCGCGGGTAAAACGACGGTTATGGCGATGTTGATCGCGTGGCAGACCTGCAACGCGGTGCGTACGCCGGGTAGTAAGCGGTTCTCGCGCGGCTTCCTTGTGGTCACGCCCGGCCTCACGATCCGCGACCGTCTAAACGTCCTTCTTCCAAGCGACCTCGACAACTACTACGCTACCCGCGAACTGGTCCCCTCCGATTTGCTGGACGACGTGCGTCGCGCCAAGATCGTGATTACCAACTACCACGCCTTCAAGCGACGTGAGCGCTTGGATCTCTCCAAAGGTGGGCGTATGCTGCTGCAAGGACGTGGCGCGGCGCTCGATACGCTCGAAACCGAGGGGCAGATGCTTCAGCGCGTAATGCCGGAGTTGATGGCGATAAAAAATGTGGTGGTGCTCAACGACGAGGCTCACCATTGCTACCGTGAAAAACCGGGGGCGTCCGCCGAGGCCTTGGAGGCGGAGGACAAAGAGGAAGCCAAGCGCAACGCCGAAGCTGCTCGCCTCTGGATCTCTGGGCTTGAGGCAGTGGGCCGCACGCTTGGGCTGACACGGGTTTTCGACCTCTCGGCCACCCCGTTTTTTCTGCGCGGCTCCGGCTATGCCGAAGGCACCCTCTTTCCGTGGACGATGTCCGACTTCTCGCTTATGGACGCCATCGAATGCGGGATTGTCAAGCTGCCTCGTGTCCCCGTGGCCGATAATATTCCCGGAGGTGACGAACCGACCTACCGCAACCTCTGGGTCAATATCCGTAAGCAAATGCCCAAGGCCGGGCGTGGAAAGTCCGGAGCTCTTGACCCGCTATCGCTTCCCGTCAAACTTCAAACCGCCCTTGACGCGCTCTACGGTCACTACGAGCAGACTTTCCGCCTTTGGCAAGACGCAGGCGTTGGCGTGCCGCCGTGCTTCATCGTCGTGTGCCAGAACACGGCCATCTCCAAGCTCGTCTACGACTACGTCTCCGGCTTTGCGCGCACGCACGAGGATGGCTCTGAGACACTTGAGCAGGGTCGCCTTCCGCTCTTCCGAAACTTCGACGACCATGGAAGTGCGTATCCTCGCCCGCGCACGTTGCTAATCGACTCAAGTCAACTTGAGTCTGGCGAGGGAATGGACGATGCGTTTCGCGCTGCCGCTGCCGACGAGATTCAGCAATTTCGCCGCGAACTGACCGAGCGCACCGGAGACGCTGCGCGCGCCCAGCACCTCACCGACCAGGACTTGCTTCGTGAGGTGATGAACACCGTAGGCAAGAAAGGGAGACTTGGCGAGTCCATCCGGTGCGTCGTCTCGGTCTCTATGCTCACCGAGGGCTGGGACGCCAACACCGTAACCCACGTGCTGGGCGTACGGGCCTTTGGGACTCAGCTCCTGTGCGAGCAGGTCATCGGGCGGGCGCTGCGGCGGCAGTCCTACGACCTCAACGACGAAGGGCTCTTCAACGTCGAGTATGCGGACGTGCTGGGCATCCCGTTTGACTTTGCGGCCAAGCCCGTTCCCGCCCCGCCGCAGCCGCCCCGCGAGACGGTGTACGTGCATGCGATCCGCCCCGACCGGGATGCGCTTGAGATCGTGTTTCCTCGGGTCGCCGGTTACCGCGTTGAACTTCCCAACGACCGGCTCTCCGCTGTCTTCACCAAAGACTCCGTGCTGCACCTTACGCCCGAACTCGTCGGGCCGACGGTCAACCGCAACGAGGGCATCATTGGGCAGGGCGTTGACCTCAACGTCAAGCACCTTGGCGATGTGCGCACCTCGACGGTACTCTTCCACCTTACCCAGCATCTGCTGCTTACCAAGTGGCGTGACCCGGGCGAGGAGCCCAAACTCTACCTCTTCGGCCAGCTCAAGCGCATCGCCAAGCAGTGGCTCGATACCTGCTTGGTGTGCAGCGGGGGCACGTACCCCGCACAGCTG
>Ga0056908_1000959_pt1 | contig 13087 bp, 9 predicted proteins | sample EBPBio142010_DNA_FD_55020 | JGI IMG/M metagenome (GOLD analysis project Ga0056908, IMG submission 55020) | Wastewater treatment Type I Accumulibacter community from EBPR Bioreactor in Madison, WI, USA - Reactor 1_10/4/2010_ DNA | ecosystem: Engineered > Bioreactor > EBPR > Anaerobic-Aerobic >...
TACCAAGGCCCGCGCGATCAGGAGCCGATGACCATCGGCGGCAACTCGCCGCTGGAAAAGGTTTACGCCTACGAACCCATCCCCGACACCCTCACGGCGGCGCAGGCCCGGCACATCCTCGGCGCGCAGGCGAACCTGTGGGCGGAGTACCAAGAGACGCCGTCGAACGTGGAGTACATGGTCTACCCGCGGGCGCTGGCCCTCGCCGAGGTGGTGTGGAGCCCCAAGGCGACGCGCTCGTGGCCGGGGTTTGTGAGCCGCCTTCCTGCGCAACTGCTGCGGCTCGATCTGCTGGACGTCAACTACCGCTATCCGCGTGAACTGGCGCTCCCGCCGCTGGGCGCGTCGCAGTACGAGCGCGGACGAGGCGATTGGTGAACATCGGTCGCTGACGTCTGGCCTCGCTCAGCGTCGAACGATCGCCGCGAACGCATCGGGCTGTTCGAGGTGCACGTTGTGGCCTGCGTCTTCGACGAGGTGCACCGACGCGTGCGGCACGCGCTCGGCCATCTGTGCGGCCAACGCGGCGAACTTGGCGTCGAGCACGCCTGCAACAAGTCGCGCCGGAATCTCCAACGTGGACAGAAGCGGCCAGAGGTTCGGCATCGCGCCCGTGCCCATCCCGACGAGTCCGCGTGCCAACTCGTCCGGATCGGCGGTGGCGCGTGAACGAATCAGCGCGTCCTGTTGCGTGGCCGTGAGCGTGGCGAAGAGCGGCATCGCGTACCACTCGCGCAGGAACGCGGGGAAGTCCCGGCGCAGCGCGTCGGCGCGTTGGGCGTCGAGGGCGCGGCGGGCGGCGCGTTCGTCTTCCGACGGCAGGCCGGGGCTGGACGATTCGAGCGTCAAGGTGTTGACGACGGTCGGGTGCGCAAGTGCGAACGCCAGCGCCACGCGCCCGCCCATCGAATAGCCGAGCAGGTCGAAGCGTCCGATTTCCAGCGAGGCCAGCGTGGTCGATAGCGCCGTGACGGCCTCGTCGAACCCGTACGCCGCAGCGTCTCGACCGACGGCCTCGCCGTGGCCGGGCAAGTCCACCGCGACGATCCGCCGGTGCGGCAGCCGGGCGGCAAGGTCGGCCCAGTCGTCTTTCGACCCGAGAAACCCGTGAAGCGCCACGAGCGGCAGGTCGGGAGCGTCGGGGTTGAACGTGCGCGAGGGCAGCTCGGCGGGCGTCATTCGGGTTGTCGGACGGGAGGCGGCGCGTCGGCGGTCGTTCCCGAGACGGTTGCGTCCACGGTCGTCACGACCCGGCGAAGTGTCTCGCGGTGGACGGCGGCGTTGGCGGCGCGGTCGGTTTTGACTTCGATGACGGTTCCGATGTCTTGGCTGTACGCAAACCGCAGCGCCGCTTCCAGCCCGATCGGCGCATCCACCTCCCAGTAGTCCAGCCCAAACCCCTCGGCGAAGCGCTGGAAGGACAGGCCGTGCGGCGTGCCGAACATCGGCTCGAACACCTCGGGCACGTGCTGCGCCACCGGCAGCATCGAAAAGATGCCGCCGCCGTCGTTGTTGACGACCACCACGACCACCCGCTTGCCGCTACGCAGCAGCATCAACGAGTTGAGGTCGTGAAGAAGCGCGAGGTCGCCGATCAGCAGCGTCGCGCCGTTGTCGGACGCCCGCGCCACGCCCGCCGCCGTCGCTACCGTGCCGTCGATGCCCGACGCGCCCCGGTTGGCGACGATCCACGACGAGCGCCCGCCCACGGGGGCCGCTTGGTCGAGGTCGCGAATCGGCATCGACGCGGCGACGACGAGCGGCTCGCCCTCGGGAAGCATCTGCGCCACGAGGCGCGCCACACCCGGCTCGGTGAGGTCGAGGCGGTCGGTGTAGACAGTAGCCAGTTCCACGGCCACCGCGTCCGACGCCGTCCGCCACGCGGCCAGCCAGTCGCCGTGCGGCTGCGGTTCGAGTGCGTCGACGAGGTCGGAGGCGAAGAGCATCGGATCGGCCACGACGCGGTGCGTGACGCGGTGCGCCGGGTCGATGCGGTCGGGCGACGGGTGGACGACGACCCACGTCTTCGGCGACGCTTCGGCCAGAAACGCGAGCAGCCGCTTCGACACCGGCATCCCGCCGAGTTGGAGCACAGCGTCGGGGCGGTGCGCGGCGGCGAAGGCGTCGGAGGCGAGGGCGAGGTCGTAGAACGGCGCGGCGACGGCGGGCTGCGGGCCGAGGCGAGCGCCCGAGCGGATGTCGGGCAGCAGCGGCCAGCCGAGCCGGTCGGCGATCAGGTGCGCCTGAAAAGCGTCGCCGCCCGGCCCCACGATCACGACCCCGCGCTCCATGCCTTCGAGCGCGTCGACGAGCGGCGCGGCGTTGACGAACGACGCGGGCGCAACGTTCGCGGTGTAGGGAAGGCCGCTGGCGTGCCACCGTTCGAGGTGCGCGGGGACGGGCAGCGGCGGCGCGTCGGAGGTGAGCGGCTCGCGGAAGGGCAGGTTCAGGTGCACCGGCCCGCCGCCCGCGTGCGTCGCGTGGCGCACCGCCGCCGCCGCTGTGGTGAGCATCACCGCCGGGGCGGCGTCGGGCGTGGGCGCGGGCGGCTCGTACGCCCACACGACGGCGTCGCCGAACACCTTGACCTGGTCGACGGTCTGGTTGGCGTGCGTGAACCGCGCCTCGGGCGGACGGTCGGCGGAGAGCAGCACGAGCGGCACGCCGTCCATCCGCGCCTCCACGACGGCAGGCATCAGGTTGGCGACGGCCGTGCCGCTGGTCGTCACCACGGCGGCGGGTTTTCCGCTGGCGCGGGCGTAGCCGAGCGCCGCGAACGCTGCCCCGCGCTCGTCGATGTGAACGAGGCACCGCTCCGGGTGATGCCGCGCCAGCGCGAGGGCCAGCGGCGTGCTGCGGCTGCCGGGGCAGACGACGAACAGGCCCACGTCTTGGCGGACGAGTTCGTCCACCAGCAGTTCGGCCCAGAGGCGGTTGTGCGCGGCAAGGTCGGTCATGCGACGGTCGTACGCGAACGTCCTTGGCAAGTGCCTCTATCCCCCGCATTCGGTTGTATGTTGGGGATGTAACGTGTATCCTGCACAAAAAGATGGCCGTCGAAGACCCGCTGGCGCAGCGCTACGAGCGTGCCGCGCCCTTTTTCCGCGATGCCAAACTGGAGCCGAAGGTGGCGGAGCGCTACCGCGAAGGGTTGATTCTGCGCGATCCAACCTATTGCGACGCCTCTTACCACTTTGGCGGCTTCGCCGCGCCGTTTCGCTACCTCATCTTCTCCCAGCACGCCCTCAACCTCGATGCGTTTGGCGAGCATCCGGAATGGGGGCTTTGCGTGTTCCCCCGCGGTCCGGTGTTCAAGGTTCTCGGACACGAACGCCGAGGCGGATTCGAACAAGTCACGCTGCTGCACATCGACGAGGCCGACATCGAGGCCCTTTCGACCCCCGAACTCACCCCGTGGGAGCAGGAATGGAAGGCGATGGGGCGGCAATTGTTCGAAGCCGCCTTAGTGGAACCGCCGCTGCCGCAGCACACGGAAGCCGTCTGGCTCGACCGAATGGTGTATCCGTTGGGGGTGCGCGACGACGGAACGTATTTCGAAGCGTGGAACGAGGCCCACAGCGCTGCACCAACGCGCCGAACGTTGTCCATCGAGATCGACGCCGGCGATCCGATCAACTTTCAGAAAGACGATCTGCTGGAAGTGGAAGATGCGCTCGAAGAAGGGAGCGAGGTCGGATTTGTCCGTACCGGAGAGAAAACCGTGGCGCTGCGCGTTGTGGCCAACGATCCGGCGTATGGCGGCACACGCTACCGCATTGAAGCGTCGCCAGACGACCCGCGCACCTTGCTTTTCGTACCGGTTGAGCGATGAATCGAGTTGGGCCGGACGCTGCTGCTCACACGCCGAGCCACGCCGCCACCGCGACGGCCCCGATCAGCCCGGTTGCGATGCCGACCCCAGCGCGCCGCTAACGCAAAGCCCGTGGTACCGGCTAAACGTTCGGTGTTTGCAGCACGCTGACGCAGGGGTGTCACCGCGGCGCGGCATCTTCCCGGCTCCACCTTTCCCTTCTTTCCGATGTCTCCCGTGCTCACCCGCGAACAGGCCCTCGAACACTGGCAGGGCCACCGCCGCCTCACCCGCCGCACCATCGAGGCCTTCCCGTCCGACGAGGCGTTCACGACGTTCTCCATCGGCGGGATGCGCCCGTTCGCGGAGCTAACGAAGGAACTGTTGCATGTGGCCGTCCCGTCGCTTCAAGGCATCGTCACGCGGGAGTGGCCGTGGCTGCCCGAAGAGGCTCCGGCGACGAAGGCGGAGGCGCTGGAACGCTGGGACGCGGCCACCGCCGAGATCAACCGTCTTTTCCCGCAGATCCCGGACGGCCGGTTCGACGAGGTTGATCGGGTATTTGGACAGTGGGAGATGCCGGTTTGGGCGGCGCTGTTCTACGCCATCGACAACGAGGTTCACCACCGGGCGCAGGGCTTCGTCTACCTGCGCGCCCTCGGCGTCGAGCCGCCCGCGTTCCCCGATCGGTCGTAATGCTTCTGCACGCGGTGTCTGGTATGCGCCGCCCGCTCGCCTGGCTATAAACGAGGCAATTGTAAGCGTACCCGCTCCGCATCCCGTGCTGTGGCGCTTCTCCGAGGCTGCTGGGTACGGAGGGTGCCTGATGCCCGCCGTGTTTTACATGGACGGGTAAGCCAAGCAGCGCCGCCGATGCTTTTTTGAGGGTGTCGGAACGATGAAGTCCTGTCTTGGTTTACACCGTAAACCTTGCCTTGCGATGCCGCTAACCTCGGCCCAGCCTTCGTCTACGCCGCTTGCTTCTGACGCCGGAAACGACCTGCGTAGCCTCATCCTTGCCGCCTCGCGCGATCTGCTCTTGGCCGAAGGGGTGGACGGCCTCTCGATGCGAAAGATCGCCCACAAGATAGGCTACAGCCCGACGGCGCTCTACCTCCATTTTCCGCACAAGGATGCCATCTTGCATGCCCACCTCGACGAAGGGTTGGGCATGCTGCACCGCACGCTCGAAGAGGCCCTCGCCGCCGTTGATGCTGCCGATACCGACGCCCGGCTGCGCGCCTTGGCCGAAACCTATGTGCGCTGGGGCGAGGCCAATCCGGCGCGTTACGAGGTGATGTTTCTGCTGCATCCGCGCCACATGGAGCGCTATCCGCCCGAGAAATTCCGGATGGCCCGCCGCACCCTCGACCTGTTCTCGGATGTGCTCGTCGATGCGGGTTTCTCCGCCGAGGTGGCGCGGGTGGCCGGTAGCGCGGCATGGGCGCAGCTCCACGGCTTCGTGGCCCTTCAGATCGCCCGTCGCTTCGACGTACGCTTGCCCGCTGACGCGCTCCGCCAGACGGTGGTCGACAGCGTGGTGCGCGGTGCCCTTGCGGCCCGCTAAGACCGGTTCCTCCAGCACGCCTCCGCGCCATGTCCCGCATCCTGACGGCTCCGCCCCATTCCGGCACGCCCGCGCTGGGCATCACCTTGCCGGAAACGCTCTACCAAAGCCTCGAACGGCACCCCAACCCGGCGCTGCTCAACCAGCCGCTGCACGGGCAAGGCTTCACGGCGTGGTCGTCCGGAGACGTCGCCCGCACCGCCGAAGAAATCGCCTTCGGGTTGATCGGGCACGGCTACGCCCGCGGCGAGAAGGTGGCGCTGTTTCTCGACAGCGACGTGTACTTTGCCTTGGCCGATATGGGCGCGCTGCTGGGCGGGTTTGTGGATGTGCCCATCTACTTTACGTCCACGCCCGAGAGCATTCATTACGTCCTCGATCACGCCGAAGCGCGGGTGCTGTTCGTGGCCCACCGCGAGGCGTACGATCGCGCCCAGCCGGTGCTCGGCGGCACGAAGGTGAACCTCGTGGTGGTGGCCACGGGGCCGCTGCCGCTGCACGAAAACGCCGCCTCGTCGTACGCCGTGATCACCCTCGACCAGCTTCGCGCCGAGGGCCGTGCCGCCCGCACCGACGAGGGCGTGCTCGCGCTGAGGCGGCACATCCAGCCGTCGGATGTGGCGACGATCCTCTACACGTCGGGTACGACCGGCACGCCCAAGGGGGTGGTGCTCACCCACGAAAACATCTCGTTCAACGGCCTCACGTCGTACTCGGGCATTCCCGACCTGCGGCGCGGCCCTGGCGGCGAGACGGTGCTCGCGTTCTTGCCGCTCACGCACATCTTCGCCCGCAGCGGCCACTACGGCGCGCTGCACTACGGCATGTCCGTGTACTTCTGCTCTCCCGACGAGGTGGCGTCCCGGCTTGTGGAAGTGCGCCCGACGCTGTTTATGACCGTGCCGCGGGTGCTGGAAAAGGTTCATGCCCGGATCAAGCAAAAGGGTGCCGAACTCACGGGCCTCAAGCGGCGGCTGATGGATTGGGCGCTGGGCCTGGCGGAGGACTATTCGGTGGACGACAAGCCGATGCACCCGTCGCACGGCACGGCGCACCGTCTGGCCGACCGGCTGGTGTTTTCGAAGTGGCGCGAAGCCCTCGGCGGGCGGGCGCGCTACCTCATCGTGGGCGGCGCGGCGCTGTCGGCTGACCTCACCAACTTCTTCTCGGCGGCGGGGCTGAACGTGCTGCAAGGCTACGGCCTCACCGAGACCAGCCCGGTCATCACCTTCAACCGACCCGGACGCAACCACGCGGGCACCGTCGGCGAGCCGCTGCCGGATGTGGAAGTGATGCTGGCCGACGACGGCGAGATCCTCACCCGAGGGCCGCATGTGATGCAGGCGTATTACAAAAACCCCGTGGCTACCGCCGAAGTGCTCTCCAACGACGGATGGTTTGCCACCGGCGACATCGGCGAGATCACCTCGGACGGCTGGCTCCGCATCACGGATCGCAAAAAAGACCTCTTCAAGCTGTCCACCGGCAAGTACGTCATGCCCCAGCCGGTGGAAATCGCGCTCGCCGCCTCGCCGCTCATCGAACACGCGGTGGTGGTGGGGGCCGGGCAGAAGTTTGCCACCGCGCTGCTCTTCCCCGACGACGCCGCGCTCAAGGCGATGGCCGCGCAGCTGGGTGCGTCGCCCACGGCCACGGTGGCGGAGCTGTGTGCGCTGCCGGCGGTGCTCGAACGGGTGCAAACGCTCGTGGACGAGGCCAACGCGGGCATGGAGCATTGGAGCACGGTGAAGCGCTTTACCCTCGTGCCCGACCACCTCAGCCTCGAAAACGGTACGCTCACGCCCAAACTGTCGGTACGCAGGCACATCGTCCGCCAAACCTACGCCGACGAGATCGCTGCGATGTACGACGGCGAGGAGATCGGCGCGGAACTCTCCGCCGCACTCAAAGCCCGGCATGCTGGGGAGTAGATGGTGGGGAGTGGTCAGAAGCCATTCTCCACACTGCCTTTCGCCCAGCTTCTTCCTTCTGAAAACAACCTACTACCAACAACGATGGACTTCGCGCAAATGGGCAAGATGATGGAGCTTGCCAAAAAGGTAGACCTCACCAAAGTGATGCAACTGGCCGAAACCGTCGACCTCGGTGAGGTGATGGCCGCCGTTTCGTCGATGCCGCCCGACAAGCTCAAGGCGATGCTCGTGGCGCTCAAAAGCGGCGGCGGCGCGGCCTCGCCTGCCGAACTGCCCGCGCCCAACGGCGATTTCTACAGCTTTTACAGCGAACTCACCGACGAGGAGCGCGCCGCGCTCGCCCGCGTCCGTTCGTTCATGGAAGAGACCGTCCGACCGGCCATTAACGCCGCGTGGAGTGCCGACGAAACGCCCCGTGAGCTGCTCATCGACGGGTTTCGGACGCTGGGTGTTACCCGCCTCATCTTCAACGAGGACGGCAGCCGCACGCCCCGCGCCAGCCTGCTCGAAGGCTTCCTGACGGTCGAAATGGCGCGCGTGGACGTGTCGACGGCCACCTTCTTCGGCGTTCACGCGGGCTTGGCGCTCTGGAGCATCGTGCTGGGCGGCTCGGAGGCGCAGAAGGCGGAGTGGGTGCCCAAGATGCTGTCGATGGACGTGATCGGCGCGTTCGGTCTCACCGAGAAGTACGTCGGGTCGGGCGCGGCGGGCGGCCTGCGCACCACCTGCCGCCGCGAAGGCGACGAGTGGGTGATCAACGGCGAGAAGAAGTGGATCGGCAACTCCACGTTCTCCGACTTCACCGTCATCTACGCCCGCGACGAGGCCGACCAGAAGACCAAAGGCTTCATCGTCCGCAAGGGTACGCCCGGCTATTCGGTCAAGAAGATCGAGGGCAAGATCGCGCTCCGAGCCGTCGAAAACGGCGAAATTACCCTTGAAAACTGCCGCGTGGCGGAATCCGACCGGCTGCAGAACGTGACGGAGTGGCGCGTCGTGGCCGACATTCTCCGGGCCACCCGCGCGGGCGTGGCGTGGCAAGGCGTGGGGTGCCAGATCGGCGCGTACGAGACGGCGCTGGCCTATACCCAGCAGCGGCGGCAGTTCGGCAAGCCCATCGCCGGCTTCCAACTCGTCCAAGAGAAGCTTGTCCAGATGCTCGCCAATACCACGGCCTCGTTCGCGATGTGCGTGCGGCTGTCTCATATGCAAGATGCCGGTCAGATGGCCGACGAGCACGCGAGCCTCGCCAAGGTGTTCACTGCCGCCCGCTGCCGCGACACCGTGGCGCTGGCGCGCGAGACGCTCGGCGGCAACGGCATCCTGCTGGAGCACCACGTGGCGCGGTTCTTCTCCGACACCGAGGCCATCTACTCGTACGAGGGCACCAATGAGGTCAACTCGCTCGTCGTGGGACGCGCCATCACCGGGTTCTCTGCGTTCGTCTGACGACCTCCGCGCTGCAAACCGCACCGCGAGACGTCCCGCTGGGACGTCCCTACCCGCCATCCCAAACCAACCGATGAACCCTACGCTTCCGTTTCGCAAGGTCGCCGTGCTCGGCGCGGGCACGATGGGCGCACAAATCGCCGCCCACTGCGCCAACGCAGGCCTGTCGGTGGATCTGCTCGACATCACGCCTGCCGCCATCGGCAAGCCGGGCGCGCCCAACAGCCTCGTCGAGAAGGCATGGGCGGCGCTGTCGAAGATGAACCCGTCGCCGTTTTTCAACGACGCCGCCAAGTCCCGCGTGCGCCTCGGCAACTTCGACGAGCACTTCGACCGGATCAAGGATGCCGACCTCATCATCGAGGCGGTGGTCGAGCGGCTCGACGTGAAGCGCGGGCTGATGGAACGGATCGAGGCCACGGCTTCCGACAACGCCGTGATCGGCACCAACACCTCCGGCATCCCGATCCGCGAGATCGGCGATGGACGGAGCGAGGGTTTCCGCAAGCGGCTGCTCGGCACGCACTTCTTCAACCCGCCGCGCTACCTCAAGCTGCTCGAACTCGTCCCGACGGCCGACACCGACCCCGCCGTGTTGGAGCGTGTGGCGCAGTTCGGGCGGGTGCACCTCGGCAAGGGCATCGTGGTGGCCAACGACGTGCCGTACTTCGTGGGCAACCGCATCGGCACCTACGCCATCCTCGGCGCGATGGAGACGCTGGCGTCGGGCGCGTACACGATGGAGGAACTTGACGCGCTCACCGGCCCGCTCATCGGCCACGCCAAGAGCGCCACGTTCCGCACGGCGGACGTGGTCGGCCTCGACGTGCTCCGCGACGTGACGAACAACCTCTACGCCAAGACCGAGGGCGACGAGTCGCGCGAGCGCTTCCGCGTGCCGCCGCTGCTGGACCAGCTCGTCCAAAACGGCGCGCTCGGGGCCAAAACGAAGGCTGGCTTCTACCAAAAGGTCGGCAAGGACATTCTGTCGATCAACCCGCAGACCGGTCGGTACGAAGCCGCCAAGCCGCTCGACCTGCCGGGGTTGGACGACTACAAAAAGATCCGTCCGCTCGCCAAGCGCTACGCCGCGCTGTTCAACGACGAGGGGCGGATCGGGACGTACATTCGCTCGTCCACGCTCGACACCCTCGCCTACGCCGCCCGCCGCATCCCCGAGATCACCGCCTCGCCCGCGTCGGTGGACAACGCCATCAAATGGGGCTTCGGCTGGGAGATGGGGCCGTTTGAGATCTGGGACGCCCTCGGCTTCGGCACCGTCTTGCAGAAGATGGACGAGGCCGGGATCGCGCTGCCCGACTGGGTGGGCGAGATGAAGGCGGCGGGCGTCACGCAGTTCTACCGCGACGGCGGCGTGTATGTGCCGGGGCAAGGCTACGCGACGCTCGACATTCCCAAGGACGAGCTGCGCCTCGCCGCGATCAAAACCGACACGCTGAAGGAGGTGTGGAAGAACGACGAGGCGGCGCTGCTGGATTTGGGCGACGGTGTGGTGCTCTACGAGTTCCGCTCCAAGGCCAATAGCCTCGGCTTCAACGTGATGAACGGCCTCGTCGAGTGCATCGCGCGCGTCGAGAACGACCCCAACCTGCGCGGTCTCGTCATCGGCAACGAAGGCGCGAACTTTGCCGTCGGCGCGAACCTTGGCGAGGTGGCGATGATGGCCGCCGGGGGGCAATGGGACGTGCTCGAACAGGCCGTGGCGGGCTTCCAGCAGGCGGTGCAGCGCATCCGCTACGCCGCCAAACCCGTCGTGCCGTGCCTCCACCAGCAGGCCCTCGGCGGCGGCTGCGAGATCGGGATGGCCGTGCCGCACACCGTCGCGGCGGCGGAATCGTACATCGGCCTCGTCGAACTCGGCGTGGGGTTGATTCCGGCGGGAACGGGCACGACCCGTCTGGCCGCGCTGGCCTCGAAGCGTGCGCCGCAGGGATTTGCTTCCGAGGTGTTCGCGTACCTGTCGAAGTATTTTGAGCAGGTCGCGAGCGCGAAAGTCGCCACGAGCGCGCGGATGGCGCAGGACTACGGCTTCCTCGCCGAGACGGCCACGGTGGTGATGAACGCCGACCGGCGGCTGTATGTGGCGCGCCAAGAGGTGCTGCGGCTGTCGGAAGAAGGCTACCTGCCGCCGCCGGTCGAGACGTCGATCCAGGTGCTCGGCCGCCCGGCCAGCGCCGCGTTCGAGGTGGCGATCAAGCAGTTCCTCGACGGCAAGTTCGTGTCGGAGTACGACGCGTACCTCGGCAAGCGCTTCGCCCACGCACTCGCGGGCGGCGACTTCAGCGGGCCGCAGTTCGTCCACGAAGACTACCTGCTCGACCTCGAACGGGAGGTGTTTATGGGATTGCTTGGCGAGGCCAAGACGCAGGAGCGCATCACCGGCCTGCTACTGTCCGGCAAACCTGTCCGCAACTGACTTGACGGTGGGACGCTCCGCTGTTGGACGCTCGCCTTCGGCTCGCTGTGGTCAGAGATCTGCCAACCCTCTCTGACCACAAGTCGCGCAGCGACCGTCCCACCCCCCACGCTCTACGATCCCTTTCTCGATGCAAACGAATCAAGCTTATATCGTATCCGCCGTGCGTACCGCCGTCGGGCGCAGCAAAAAAGGCGCGCTCCGCAACGAACGCCCCGAAGCGATGGGCGCGGCGGTTGTCCGGGCGGCCCTCGAACGCGCCGGCCTCGACGGGGCCCGCGTGGACGATGTGCTGATGGGCTGCGCCTTTCCCGAAGGCCCGCAAGGCATGAACATCGGACGGGTGATTGCGCAGAAAGCGGGGCTGCCCGACACGGTGACCGGGGCCACGCTCAACCGCTTCTGCTCCTCTGGCCTGCAAACCATCGCCTACGCCAGCGCGTCCATCGCCGCCGGGCACGCCGACGTGATCGTGGCGGGCGGCACGGAGTCGATGTCGATGGTGCCGATGTCCGGGTTTTACTTCCAGCCCGACCCCGGCGTCGTCGCCGACGATCCGGAGCTGTACGTCTCGATGGGCGTCACCGCCGAGAACATCGCCGCCCAGTGGGGCATCGCCCGCGAGGCGCAGGACGCCTTCGCGCTCCAGAGCCACCAGCGCGCCCTCGCCGCCATCGAATCCGGGCGGTTCAAGGACGAGATCGTGCCGCTGGAGGTCACCGACGTGGGCTACGACGGCGGGCAGCGGGTGGAGAAGACGTTCGTGTTCGACGTGGACGAAGGCCCCCGCGCCGACACGAGCCTCGAAGCGCTGGCCAAACTTCGCCCCGTGTTTCGCGCGGGCGGCAGCGTGACGGCGGGCAACTCGTCGCAGACCTCCGACGGGGCGGCCGCGACGGTGCTGGCCTCCGAGCAGGTGGTAAGCGACCTCGGCCTGACGCCGCTGGCGCGGGTGGCGAGCTTCGCGCTGGCAGGCGTCGCCCCCGAGATCATGGGCGTCGGCCCGCTCGAAGCGATCCCGAAGGCGATCCGCCGGGCCGGGCTTCGGATGGAAGACATCGGGCTGTTCGAACTCAACGAGGCATTCGCCGCGCAGAGCCTCGCCATCATCCACGATCTCCATCTGGACGAGAGCATCGTCAACGTCAACGGCGGGGCCATTGCCCTCGGCCACCCGCTCGGCTGCACCGGGGCCAAGCTCACGGCCACGCTGTTGCACGAAATGAAGCGGCGCGGTGTGAAATACGGCGTCTGCACGATGTGCGTGGGCGGCGGAATGGGCGCGGCGGCGGTGCTGGAATTGGTGTGATGCATACGCGCTTGCAGGCGACGGCAATTGGGATTGCGCGAAGGACAAAACCGTTGTACCATCGCTCTCTCGTCTGTTGGAGGTTGCTATGCATGGTCTCCGTCTTTCCCTAATAGTCAGCACCGTTTTGCTCTCAAATGCAATGGGCTGCACAGCGTCCCAGCCGTCGTCGTTGATGGTGTCGTGCCCCGTTCCGTCGTCGCGGACGGTTGTGTCGGGCGACGAACTGGCCCGAAGCGGGTCTTCGTCTCTTACCGAAGCCCTTCAAGGCCGAGTGGCGGGTCTCATCGTTACCTTCGACCGCACCGGACGTCGTGCGCTGAGCATTCGAGGGCGTAGCTCATTTCAACTTGCCGAGCCGCTGGTGGTGGTGGACGAGGTCTGGCAGGCTCAGCGCGGCATTCCAGCACTTGATCGTATCAATGTGCGCGATGTCGCGTTCGTGGAAGTGCTCAAAGACAGCGACGCTTCGGCGCGTTACGGCAGCGAGGGCGGCTCCGGAGTCATTGCGATCACCTTGTTGCGAGGAGGCTGCGATGCCTCCGGTACGCGAGCGCAGCCGGCCTCATCCGAACGCTCT
>Ga0056908_1000972_pt1 | contig 12866 bp, 7 predicted proteins | sample EBPBio142010_DNA_FD_55020 | JGI IMG/M metagenome (GOLD analysis project Ga0056908, IMG submission 55020) | Wastewater treatment Type I Accumulibacter community from EBPR Bioreactor in Madison, WI, USA - Reactor 1_10/4/2010_ DNA | ecosystem: Engineered > Bioreactor > EBPR > Anaerobic-Aerobic >...
TGGGGGACGGACGTCTGAGGCTGAGGCTGATCAAACTGGCGACACGCTTTGCAGAGCAGCCGACGGCGAGCATACCGGGCGCCTGTGGAGATTGGGCGGAGACGGTGGCGGCGTACCGCTTCTTCGATCAGGCCCGCGCTGGCAAGCGAGGGTTGAACTGGCAATCGATCCTGCAACCGCACATGGATTGCAGCCAAGGGCGCATGGCACAACACCCGGTGGTGTTGTGCCTTCAGGACACCACGGAACTGGACTTCAACGGTCAGGAGATCGAAGGACTCGGGCCGCTCTCGTACGAAGCCCAGCGCGGCATGTATCTGCACCCGACCTATGCGGTGACCCCGGAACGCGAACCGCTCGGGGTGATCGACGCCTGGATGTGGGCGAGGGAAGCGAAAGCGGCCGACGGAAGCCGGCCGGGCATCAGCGAGAGCACGCGCTGGATTGAAGGCTACGAGCGGGTCGCCGAAACCGCGGCGGGGATGCCACAAACGCGATTGGTCTATGTGGCCGACCGCGAAGCGGACATCGTCGGCCTGATGCAGCGGGCCCAGGCGTTGGGGACGCCGGCCGACTGGCTGATTCGCGCCAAGCACAACCGCTGTTTGCCGCAAGGCGGCAAACTGTGGGCGGCAACTCTTGCCGAAGCGCCGCTCGGCGAGATCGAATTCACNCTGGCATCGCGGCACGGGCANCCGAAACGGATCGTGCGCCAGCAGTTGCGAAGCCATGCGGTCGACCTCCCGGCTCCTGNCACGGACGNCCGCCACGTCAGCGTNACCTGCCTGATCGCCACGGAAATCGGGGCGCCCGCCGGCTGCAAGCCGGTCGAATGGCGCTTGCTGACCAATCGTCAAGTCGCCGGTCTTGAGGCGGCCGTCGAGTTGATCGACTGGTATCGCTGCCGCTGGGAGATCGAAACCTTGTTCCATGTGCTCAAGAACGGCTGCCGGGTCGAGGCCTTGCAACTGGGCAGCCAGAGCAAGCTGGAACTGGCGCTGGCCATCTATCTGGTCGTTTCCTGGCGCCTCGCCCGCCTGATCCGCCTGGGGCGCATCTACCCGCAGGGGTCTGCCGATCTGTTCTTCTCCGAAACCGAATGGGCCGGCGCCTTTATCCTCAACAANAAGAAGCCACCGANGAAGGTGCCGACAATTCGCGAGGTCATCCGCCTGATCGCGCAGCTCGGCGGATTCCTCGCCCGCAAGGGCGANGGCGAACCCGGCGTCAAATCCCTTTGGCTCGGCATCCAGCGCTTGCGTGATTTCGCCTCCGGCGTAAAGCATATGCGTGAGATCGGTCATGTCATGTGAGTTGTGTATAACGGGATGGCATGAAGGACATGAAGGAGAGCTGGAAGCTGGTCGTGCCGGTCGCCGAGCGTCCGACCAAGCAGATGAACAAGGTCAACCTCCAGAACGTCTTCGCAGTCACCCTGCGTGACTCCGGCGAAGTGGCCCTGATCGACGGTGACACCAAGGACATCTGGGGTATCGTGAAGACCGGCTACGCGGTTCACATTTCGCGTATTTCGGCTTCCGGGCGCTATGTTCACGTCATTGGTCGCGACGGTCGCTACGACCTGATCGACATGTGGTACGAGACGCCGAAAATCGTTGCCACGATGAAGGCCGGCTACGAAGCGCGTTCGGTCGACACCTCGAAGTACAAGGGTTACGAGGACAAGTACGCTGTCGTCGGCGCCTATTGGCCGCCGCAGTACGCGATTCTCGATGGCGAAACGCTCGAGCCTCTGAAGCTGATCTCGACGCGCGGCGTCACCGTTGATGGTGAGTACCATCCGGAACCGCGGGTGGCTTCGATCGTCTCCTCGCACGACAAGCCGGAGTGGGTGATCAACATCAAGGAAACCGGCATGATCAAGCTGGTTGACTACTCCGACATCGCCAACCTCAAGGAAGTCACCATCAACTCGGCCAAGTTCCTGCACGACGGTGGCTGGGACTCGACCAAGCGCTACTTCCTCGTTGCGGCCAACGCGTCGAACAAGGTTGCCGTGGTCGACACCAAGGATGGCAAGCTGACCGCGCTGGTGGATACCGCCAAGATCCCGCACCCGGGTCGTGGCGCCAACTTCACGCATCCGAAGTACGGTCCGGTCTGGGCAACGTCGCACCTTGGTGCCGACGTGATCACCCTGATCGGTACGGATCCAAAAGGCCATCCGGAACAGGCGTGGAAAGTCGTTCAGGAACTCAAGAACCATGGTGCCAACTCGCTGTTCGTGAAGACGCATCCGAAGTCCAAGAACCTGTGGGCCGACGCACCNCTGAACCCCGATCCCGAGCTGGCNGGTTCGGTCACCGTCTANAANATCGACGAACTGGGTGATCCTGCCGCCAAGTCGCAGGTGATCAACCTGGCCGCCGCTGCCGATCTTGGCAAGACAAAGGGTCTGCAGCGCGTGGTGCATGGCGAGTACAACGAAAAAGGCGACGAAATCTGGTTCTCCGTCTGGACCGGCAACAAGACCGAGCCGTCGGCGATCGTCGTCGTCGATGACAAGACGCGTACGGTCAAGAAAGTGATCAAGGACAAGCGTCTGGTCACGCCGACCGGCAAGTTCAACGTCTATAACACGCAGCACGACGTCTACTGATNNCTGTCAAGCGTCTGATCCGAAGCGGGGGGCTTGTGCCCCCCGTTTTTTTTTGCCGCGATTGCCGGCATAATCCCCTGCACCTCAACTGCCGCAAGGAATCAACCATGAAAGTGAACATTCTCTTCCTGTCGGCTGCCATGTGCTCGCAGTTGGCCTNGGCNGCGCCACCGCCAGTCGACCCGGCCATGCTCGAGCTTGCCGACCAGAGCCGTTGCCTGGGCTGTCACGACGTGGATGTGACGGTACGCGGCCCTGCCTGGCGCGATGTCGCGAAACGCTATCGCGGCAAACCGGAAGTCGAGGAAGTGCTGGTGGAAAAGGTCTACACGGGGGGCGGTGGCGTCTGGGGTAACGACTACATGTCGTCCAACAAGCGCGCCGGGAAGGACAACATCCGCATCCTGGTCAAGTGGATTCTGACCCTGCCCGATTCCTGATGGCGGGCGCACCGCCGCGCAGCGTCCCCTATGAGCCGGCGTCGTTGGCGCGTGCCCGAAGGAGATCGATGATCATTGCCGACACCTGCTCGATCGAGCGATGGGTGACGTCGATCACCGGCCAGTTGCGCGCGACGAACAGGCGACGCGCGTCCTGGACCTCCTTGCGCAGGGCGCTGAAGTCGTTGTACTGGCTGTCTTCGTTGTCCCATGCCCGCAAGCGTGCGGAGCGGACGCGCGCCAGCCGTGTCGGGTCCACCGTCAGCCCGACGATCAGTGGTCCCTTTGCCGTCAGCAGCCCCATCGGCGGCTGCGAGAACGGCACCAGTGGCACGTTGGCGGCCTTGATGCCGCGTGAGGCCAGGTACATGCAGGTTGGCGTCTTGGTCGCCCGCGAGACGCCGACGACGATCACGTCGGCGCCGTCGAGATCGTCGCTGGCAATCCCGTCGTCGTGGGCCAGGGTATATTTCATGGCCTCGACGCGGCGGTAGTAGTCCTCGTCGAAAGCGTCGGACGAACTGCTATGAACTTGAACGGCGGTGCTGGAGTACTCGGCAAGACGGGCGATCAGTGGTTCGAGGGCAAACTGGCAGGGGACGAGCAGGTGGCTGCAACCGTCTTCGAGCGCCTGGCGGACGTCGGCGTGGCTGATGCTGTGCAGGACGTAGCCCGGCCTTTGCGCCACCTCGCCGAGAATCTCGGGCACCTGGCCGAGGTGGCGGACCATCTTCCACAGTCGGCGCTCGACCTCCAGCCCCTCGAGCTGGACGATGGCGTTACGCGCCAGCAACTCGACGAGTTCGCCGGAAGCATGCGAGACCAGGTGCAGTACGAGAGTCTTGCTCACAGCCATCCTTTGCTGACGGTAGCGGCGTGGCCGATCCTCAGCGGTGGTGCCCGCCGTCGAGGCGCAGCACGGTGCCGTTGATCATCACGTTCTTGAGTACGTGCAGGACCAACATGGCGAACTCGGCCGGATCGCCGAAACGATGCGGAAACGGGATCTGGTGGGCCAGCCGCGAATCGAGGTTCTTTTCCATGGCGAACAGCGTCGGCGTTCCGAACAGCCCGGGCGCGATGCCGACGACGCGAATGCCCAGCGGGCCGAGTTCGCGCGCCGCCGGCAGGATCATGCTGACGACGCCGCCCTTGGACGCCGAATAAGCCGCTTCGCCGCTCTGTCCGTCGTAGGCGGCGACCGAAGCGGTGGATAGGATGACGCCGCGCTCGCCGTTGGAGCGCGGCTGCAGGCGCGCCATGTCGGCGGCGGCGAGGCGCATCATGTTGAAGGTCGAGATCAGGTTGACTTCGACGAGCTGGCGGAANTCTTCCAGCGGCATCGGGCCGTCGGGGCCAATCGTCGGTTCCGAGTGGCCGCGGCCGACNCAATGCACCAGCACGCGCGCCGCGCCGTGTGCGTCGCGCGCCGTTGCCAGCGCGTTCTCCGCCGAGAGCGAATTGGCGACGTCGCAGGGGATCGCCAGGCCGCCGATCTCGTCGGCAACCTTCTGCACGCCGACAGCGTCGATATCGATCACCGTCACCTTGGCTCCCGCCTCGGCGAGATAACGCGCCGTTTCCGCACCCAAACCCGATGCTGCCCCGGTGACCACCGCCGGGCACGCCCAAAGATCCATTGCCTGTCTCCCGCTGTTGCCACTTACCGCCGCCATCAGCCGACGGCGCAAGCGCGCATTATGGGNCGTGGGCGGCGGGTGCGCAAACGGCGATTGCCGTGCCGGAGCACTTGCCAGCGCTTGTTGTCCTGCGCCCCGCTTGCGCCGCTGCCGACTGCAATCTTCGGATAAAATGCCCGCTCCCCGCCTTTTCAAAGTTCTCGCGAAAAGGGTGAGCCGCGCTGCCATTGACCCGAACCTTACCGACTCCCGCCGCACGATGCCAATCCTTCCTCTTCTCGCCCTTGCGCTTGCTTCGGCCTCCGCCTTCGCCGAGACGGCTTCCGCGCCACCGGCGCCAACGCCCGAACGCCAGAAGCAGCTCGTGCACCTGGTTCGTCAGGACTGCGGTTCCTGCCACGGCATGACCCTGCAAGGGGGCCTCGGGCCGGCCCTGACGCCCGCGGCATTGCGCGAGCGGCCGGCTGACTCGCTGGTGGCGACGATTTACGGTGGCCGCCCGGGGACGCCGATGCCGCCGTGGCACCGCTTTCTCAGCGAAGCCGAGGCGGCGTGGATCGTGCAGCAATTGCTGCTCGGGTTTCCCGAGGAGTAGCGGCCGGGAAGCTCGCCAGCGTAGGGCTGGGTTCTTGATGAGACTTCCGGCGACGCGGACAGCAGCGTCGCAGCGTAGGGTGGCTGGAGTTCGCCCGGCTAATACCGCTGCCCGCGTCGCCAAGTCCGGCCAAGCATTCCCCTGCCACCGTCATTGCGAGGCGGCGAAGCCGACGCGGCAACCCAGTCAGAAGAACACTNCCGGGCGCGTGAACGACGTGTTACGCGGTTGCCGTGGCGCAAAGGCTTGTGCTATTTTCTTCGCGCCAGAAGAACCAAGCGACGCGCGCATGTGCTGAAAACGACTGGATGACCAGGGAGAAGCTGCAATGAAGACCCGCCTACGCAATTTTCTCGTGGCCCTGCTGGCATTGGCTGGCCACCTTGCATTGACGACCCTGGCAGCCGCGGCCACCACCGATCCTCTGCCTTCCTGGCGCGAGGGGCCGGCCAGGCAGGCGATCGTCAAGTTCGTGCAAACGGCCACCGACAGGGCGAGCGCCGGATTCGTACCGNCCGCCGAGCGCATCGCCACCTTCGACAACGANGGCACGCTGTGGACGGAGCANCCGATGTATACCCAGCTCGCCTTCGCACTGGACCGGATCAGGGAACTCGCACCGCAGCACCCGGAGTGGANGACGCAGCAGCCCTTCAAGGCGGTGCTCGACAATGACCTCGAAGCGCTGGCGGCGGGAGGCGAAAAAGGGCTGCTCGAATTGGTCATGGCCTCGCACGCCGGCATGAGCACAGCCGAGTTCGAGGCAATCGTGAGCGACTGGTTCAAGAAGGCGCGCCATCCGCGTTTCAAGAAGCCCTATACCGAACTGACGTTCCAGCCGATGCTCGAACTGCTGGCCTACCTGCGAGCCAACGGTTTCAAGACCTATATCGTATCCGGTGGCGGTATCGAGTTCATGCGGCCGATGACCGAAGCGGTCTACGGGATCCCGCCCGAGCAGGTCATCGGTTCGAGCATCAAGACCAGGTACGAGATGCAGGAAGGCAAGCCGGTGCTGACGCGCCTGCCCGAGATCAACTTCATCGACGACAAGACCGGCAAGCCGATCGGCATCAATACGTTCATCGGCAGGCGACCGGTCGCGGCCTTCGGCAATTCCGACGGCGACCGCGAGATGCTCGAATGGACCGGCGCCGGCAAGGGCGCGCGGCTGATGATGCTCGTGCTGCACGACGACGCCGAACGCGAATACGCCTACGGCCCTGCCAACGGCTTGCCCGCCACCAAGTTCGGCACCTTCTCGCAGTCGACGATGGACGAAGCCAAGCAGAAGGGCTGGATCGTCATCAGCATGAAGAACGACTGGCAGCGGGTTTTCTCTTTCCAGCCAGAGACGAAGAACCCGGCCAAGAAATAGAATCGTAGGCCCTCTAACGATCCACCATGACCTTGGAGACTGATCCCATGAACAAGAGCAGATCCTTCCTGGCCACCGTGCTGGCGACATTCCTGTTGGCAATCGCGCCCGTCCTTGCCGCCGCCCAGGCGAAGCCCAACATCCTCTTTATCGTCTCCGACGATACCGGCTACGGCGACCTAGGCCCCTACGGCGGCGGCGAGGGACGCGGCATGCCCACACCCAACATCGACCGCATGGCAAACGAGGGGATGACCTTCTTCTCGTTCTACGCGCAGCCGAGCTGCACACCGGGCCGTGCCGCGATGCAGACCGGCCGCATCCCCAACCGCAGCGGCATGACCACCGTCGCCTTCCAGGGCCAGGGCGGCGGGCTGCCGGCGGCCGAGTGGACGCTGGCCTCGGTGTTGAAGCAGGGCGGCTACAAGACGTACTTCACCGGCAAATGGCATCTCGGCGAAGCCGACTACGCGCTGCCGAACGCGCAGGGCTACGACGAGATGAAGTACGTCGGCCTGTACCACCTGAACGCCTACACCTACGCCGACCCGACCTGGTTCCCCGACATGGATCCGGAACTGCGGGCGATGTTNCAGAAGGTGACGATCGGCTCGCTGTCGGGCAAGGCCGGCGAGAAGGCCAAGGAGGACTTCAAGATCAACGGCCAGTACGTGGACAAACCGGGGCAGAACGTCACGCTGCACGGCGTCAACTACCCGAATGGCGTGGTCGGTATCCCGTACTTCGACGCCTACGTCGAGAAGGCGGCGATCGAGTTCCTGGACGACGCGGCCAAGGACAGGAGCAAGCCGTTCTTCATCAATGTGAACTTCATGAAGGTGCACCAGCCGAACATGCCGGCGCCGGAGTTCGAGCACAAGTCGCTGTCAAAGAGCAAGTACGCCGACTCCGTCGTNGAGCTCGACGCACGCATCGGCCGCATCATGGACAAGCTGCGCGCGCTTGGCCTGGACCAGGACACGCTCGTCGTCTACACGACCGACAACGGCGCCTGGCAGGACGTTTATCCAGACGCCGGCTACACCCCCTTCCGCGGCACCAAGGGAACGGTGCGCGAAGGCGGCAACCGCGTGCCGGCGATCGTCATCATGCCCGGCAAGATCAAGGGCGGCGCGCGCAACCACGACATCGTCGGCGGCCTCGACCTGATGGCCACCTTCGCCAAGGTCGGTGGCGTCGAGTTGCCGAAGAACGACCGCGAGGGCAAGCCGATCGTCTTCGACAGCATCGACATGTCGCCGGTGCTGTTCGGTACCGGCAAGTCGCAGCGCAAGTCCTGGTTCTACTTCACCGAGAACGAGCTGAGCCCGGGTGCAGCGCGCGTGGGCAACTACAAGGCGGTGTTCAACCTGCGCGGTGACGACGGCCAGGCCACCGGCGGCCTGGCGGTGGACAGCAACCTCGGCTGGAAGGGCGCGGAGAAGTATGTTGCGACGGTGCCGCAGATCTTCGACCTGTGGCAGGATCCGCAGGAACGCTACGACATCTTCATGAACAACTACACCGAGCGCACCTGGACCCTGGTGACGATCAACGAGGAAGTGCGCAAACTCATGAAGACCTACGTGCAATACCCGCCGCGCAAGCTGCAGAGCGAGGTTTACACCGGGCCGATCACGCTGTCGAACTACCAGCGCTTCCAGTGGGTCCGCGATCAGCTGCAGAAGGAAGGCTTCAACCTGACGCTGCCGACGGGGAACTAGTGTTGCATTCTTGAGCGACCCTATTTGGATTTGACTTTGCCACTCTGCGTCGCCTGCAGATGGAGATCCAGATTTGGGTCGCCGCGAAGATCGTGCCGCTGGCCGCGGAGGGGTTGCGAAACGAGGAGGTCGCGGATGCGTTGGGGATTGGCCGCGTACAGGTTTCGCGTTGGCGGGGGCGTCACGCGCAGTCGCGACTGGCGGGAATCGAGCGCGACCTGCCGCGCGGCGCACCTCCACCTCGGCCTCCTCGTTGAACATGGTCGAGCGATTCTTCCGCGAAATCACCGGCGAGCGACTGCGCCGCGGCGTCTTCACCAGCGTCCTCGCGTCGCCGAATCCTCGCCATCACGTGGACACTGCTGTGGCGCTGTATTTCCGGCGCGACTTTCAGCACGCCGGGCAGCCGCTCGCAACCCTGTCGGCGCTGGAATTCCTGGCTCCCATCCTGCGTGCAACTCGACACGGTCTTCGTGTCGGATGAGGCGCTACGCTCGCCTGTTCAGCTGGCCACGAGCGCCTTGCGCGGCGCCTGTCGGCGCCAGCGGGAGCAGGGCGGCACTGCCGCAGGTCGTCGCCAGCGCTCGATTTTTCCTCGAAATGGCGCCAAGTGCCCTAGAATGCTGGTTCTTGTGTGGTTGGCGGGTTGATCGTCGCGGTACGGGTAGCACCATGTCCCTGCCCCGAGGACCCGAATGGCATGCGGGCTGTGCTGCCGTCGGGTGAATGCATCAGACGGCGGCAAGCGCCGCACGCCCGTAGAGGATCGCCATGACCAGAAATCGTCCCTCGCTTCCGCCCTGGTCGCCGCGCCGTCTGACGATGGCCCTCGAACCTCGTCACCTGTTCGACGGCGCGGCGCCGGTGGAAGTCGCCGCCGCCGTGCAGGACGACGGCGCTGCGGCCGTTCGCGATGCGCCTGCGCCTGCGCCGGCGCCCGTCGAAGCGCCGCCACGCGAACTTATCGTCGTCGACAGCCGGCTGGTGCACGGCATCGATGTCGAGAAGTTGCTCGCCGGCCCGGCGAAAGTGGTGGTACTCGACCCGCGCTCCGAGGGCCTGGCGCAAATCGCCGCCGCGCTCGACGGTGAGCAGAACCTTGCTGCGATCCACATTCTCAGTCACGGCAGCCGCGAGGGCCTGCTTCTCGGGCTGGGCCTGGTCAATCAGAGCGAGCTGCAGCGGCAAGGCGCGCTGCTCGCGAGTATCGGTTCGGCGCTGAGCGCAGACGGCGACATCCTGCTCTATGGCTGCGATGTCGCCGCCGACAATCGCGCGTTCATCGACACCCTGGCCGGCTTGACGCAGGCGGACGTTGCCGCGTCCTCCGACGCCACCGGCAGCGCCGCGCTGGGCGGCAACTGGGTTCTCGAAATGACCGCCGGTCCGATCGAGGCGCGCGCGCTTGCCCTGGCCGATTTCGAACACCTGCTGGCGCCGCCGAGCATCGTCGATGGCGGTGGCGCGCGAACGACCAGCGAAGACACGCCGCTGGCCGTCACCGGCATCAGCATCGCCGACGCCGATGCCGGCGACATGCAGACCGTGACCCTGGTGGTGAGCGGAGGAACGATCACCCTGCACGCTGGAAGTGGGGCAAGCATTGCCGGCGACGGTAGCGCCAACCTTGTTTTTTCCGGCACGCTGACGCAGGTCAACACGGCCCTGGACGGCATGAGTTTTGCGCCGACTGCCGATTACTTTGGCGCCGCGAGCATCGCTGTGTATACCGACGACAGCGGCGACGGGAGCGGCAGCGTCGGGCCAACGACCGTCACGCTGACCGTGACGCCGGTCGACGACCTGCCGGCGGGCAGGGCAGACACGATCGCCGTGACCGAAGACGCCACCGCCGCCGTCATGGGCAACGTGCTGGCCAACGACATCAACGTCGACGCCCCGATCGATACGCTCGGTGTCATCGCGCTGCGCACCGGCACGGTCGCTGCCGGCAGCGGCACCGCCGGCAGCGTCGGCAATCCGCTGCTCGGAAGCTATGGCAGCCTGACCGTGGGCGCCGATGGCGCCTACAGCTACAGCCTGAACAACACGCTGGCGACGGTGCAGGCGCTGGCCGCCGGCGACACCCTGACCGAGAACTTCACCTATACCCTCAGCGACGGCCACAGTACGGCGCAGGCCGACATCACGGTGACCGTCAGCGGCAACAACGACGCCCCCCGGATCGTCGGCACGCCAGCCATCCTGGTTGCCAGTTCGATTCCCGAGAACGCGACCAACGGCGAGAACCCCGGTACGCTGGTCAGTGCGCTGCTCAGCAACGTCGACGGTCATCGGGTGGTCAGCGACGTCGACGCCGGGACGGTTCTCGGTATCGCCATCTACGACAGCAACGTCAGCAACGGAATGACCGGTGTCTGGGAGTATTCACTCGATGGCGGTGGCAGCTGGACGTCGGCGGCGCCATTTTCGCCCACCGCCGCCTTGCTCCTGCCGGCGGCGGCAAGGCTGCGTTTCGTCGCCGACAGCAATGCCGACGACGGCAAGGAATCGGGAGTGGCCCGGATTTCCTATTACGCCTGGGACCGCAGCGACGGGGCAAGCGCCGGCGCCACGGCCAGCGTCGGTGCCAGCGAGCGTGGCGGTGCCCAGCCGTTCAGCACGGCCGGCCTGGCCGCCGACTTCATCGTCACCGCGCGCAACGACATTCCCACTCTGGTGCCGGTGGCGCTGGAGCTNAACGAAGGCAGCACGAGGACGATCACCATCACCGAGTTGCCGGTCGTCGACCAGGACAATGGTGTCGATCAGCTCACCTACCGTGTCGAGCCGCCGCTGGCCGGCAAGGGACTGTTGCTCAGGAACGGCATTGCGCTCAGTGTCGGCAGCATCTTTACCCAGAAGGACGTGCAGGAGGGCAGGATCAGCTACCGGCATACCGGCAGCGAGTTATTTGCCGACGACAGCGACAGCGTCACCCTGACCCTGCGTGACGGCGCCGGCGGCCAGATTCCGGTCGTTCTGCCGATCGCCATTCGCGACGTCAACGCGCAGATCGCCATCACCGGGACGACGCAAACGGTTGCCGAGCGGGTGGGCAGCGAGGCGAGCGACTTCACGGTGCTCAACCTCGGCTTGAGTGACGCCGATGGCGTGCCGGACGACATGACGCTGACCATCACCAGCCTGCCCGCGGCGGCGGTTGGTCGCCTGCAGTACTGGAACGGCAGCATTTATGTCGATGTCTTCGCCGGGCTGGAACTGACCGGTACGCAACTGGCCAACCGGCTGCACTTCATCTCCAGCGGTGCCGAACCGGCAGCCGTCAGCGGCAGTGATTTCGCGGGGCCGTACCAGCCGACCGCCAGTTTCACGGTCGTGGCCAGCGACAACAAGGCGCCGACCCCGAGCAGTGCAGCGGCCACTGTCACCCTGACCGTGGTCGCCCGCAATGACCCACCGACCCCGGTGACGCAGCTGCTTACCGCGCCGCAGGGGGGGCCGGCGGTGGCCATCACGCCCCAGTTCCTGACCAGCAGCGATCCGGACAGCGCCGCCGCCAACCGCGTCTATACAGTGAACAGTTTCCCGCGCGCCGGTCTTCTGGAGCTGAACGGGGAGGTCATCGGCGTCGGCTCGACGTTCACCGAAGACGACCTGAGCTCGGGCCGGCTCACCTACACGCATGACGGGCGTGCCACCGATGGCCTGCCGTCGATCGCCGACGACAGCTTCGACTTTTCGGTCAACGATCGCGATGGCGGTGTCAGTACCGGTACGCTGGAAATCGACGTCAGCCCGACGGCGCCCACCGGTCCTGGTACCGGGGGTACGCTGCGCGGAATCACCGCCGAAGGTCTGTTCACCNGCATCGATAACGTCACCCTGACCGGGTCGGACATCTACACGCTCTCCGCCGTGCCGACATACGGCACGCTCTACCTCGANGGCGCCNCCCTTGCTGCGGGCAGCGGCAGCTTCAGCCAGGCGCAGCTCGACGATGGCAGGGTGGTCTATGTCAATAACGGAGCCGAACCGGCAGGCTACGGTACGCCCTACCGCGACGCTTTCACGGTCACCCGCAGCGGTGGCGCGGTCGCCGGCAGTTCGACCATCGCCCTGATCGTTACGCCGGTCAACGACGCACCGACGATTGCCCAGGGCAGCTCGAACGGTGGCAGCGTCATGGAAGCGAGTGCGGTTGGCGGCCTCGACGATCGCAACCTGACCGGGGTAACCAACGCCGTCAAGCTGACCAGCACCAATCTGCAGCACGTCGATCCGGACACCGATCCGGCTGCCCTGGCGTATGTCCTGGAGAGCGCTCCGCTCGGTGGCGACCTGCGCCACTGGAGTGGCGCGGCCTGGGTGGTGATTGCTCAGGGTGGCACCTTTGCGGCGTCCGAAGTGGCGGCGGGCAACGTCGCCTATTTTCACAGCGCCGACTCCGAACTGCGCAGCGACTCGATCGTCGTCCACCTGCGCGACGGCGGTGTCGTGCAGGTGGG
>Ga0056908_1000974_pt1 | contig 12854 bp, 10 predicted proteins | sample EBPBio142010_DNA_FD_55020 | JGI IMG/M metagenome (GOLD analysis project Ga0056908, IMG submission 55020) | Wastewater treatment Type I Accumulibacter community from EBPR Bioreactor in Madison, WI, USA - Reactor 1_10/4/2010_ DNA | ecosystem: Engineered > Bioreactor > EBPR > Anaerobic-Aerobic >...
ACAAGAGTCCAGGGCCGACGAAGGCGAAAGCCTTTACCGCACGAGACATGTGGTGCACCGCGGTGAACAACCACGGTGGTTTCGGTCGCTGGGGATACATCGAGCTCGGCAAAGCTGGCGTTGATGACGCGGAACACGTGTTGCGTGAGGCGATCGCCAATCATATTTCCGACAAGCCGATCATCGGCGACCCAGATCTGCTTTCCCGTTTCATTTTTGAAGGAGCCTGATGGCCCGCGCACGCAAACCCAAAGGCCCGACCCAGGTTTCGGCCTACGACCACGATGACACGCGTTCAAACATTCCGACCGCGGATGCCGCGGCGAGCTTTTATGACGAAGCAAAGTCGGCGCTCCCGCCGTTGCGGTACGAACGAAACCCCGACCTTGACCCGCAGCTCGTGTGGAAGGGCAAGGACGCGCAAGACGGCGAAGACCTCGTGGTCGATGCTCCGCCGATCTACATCCAAGAGAAGATCGCGCCCCAAGCTCTGATCGAGAATCTTAAGAAGCAGAGCAAGTCGGCGGCAGAGCCCGCTGAGACCGCACTGTTCAACTTCGAAGATTTCGACAGCCTAGACGACCTCAGTCAGGTTGAGTTCTATCAGCACGAAGAGAGCTGGAAGAACCGCATGATTCTCGGAGACTCGTTGCAGGTGATGGGCTCGCTCGCCGAACGAGAAGCACTGCGCGGCAAGGTGCAGATGATCTACATCGACCCACCCTACGGCATCAAGTTTGGGTCAAACTGGCAGGTCCGCACCAGTAAGAACAAAGTTGCCGACGGGAAACTCAATGACGCTGCTCGCGAGGCTGAGCAGATCAAAGCGTTCCGGGACACCTGGGAACTCGGGATCCACTCGTATCTGAGCTACTTGCGAGATCGGCTAGTTGTTGCCCGCGACCTCCTCACTGATTCCGGGAGTGTTTTTGTTCAGATCGGAGACGAGAATGTGCACCTAGTTCGGAGTCTGCTAGACGAAGTATTCGGTGCGCCCAATTTTGTCGTTGCGATTGTTGCTCAAAAGACAACGGGCGCTGGAAGCCCCGGTGAACTTAAGGTATTGCCAGGCGTAGCTGATTACATACTTTGGTATTCAAGAGATGTGGAGAAACTGAAATACCGGCAACTTTGGCGTGAGAAAATCGCGGGTGCGGCTGGCGGGAGCCTGTATACAAAAGTTGAGGAGGCGGACGGCAGTCGACGGCCTCTGACCAAAGAAGAGAAACTTGGTGGTGAGCTTCCTCTCGGAGCTCGGATATTCGGAGCAGACAATCTCATTTCCAGTTCCGGGGTTGACAAAACTCGATACCCCGTTTTTGTGAACGGGCGAGAGTATAGGCCGAATCCAGGGGTCTGGAAAACAAGTGAATCAGGGATGAAAACTCTCCTTGCTGCTGGACGCGTTTATGCAGGTTCCGGTAAGAATCTCGGATACATCCGGTATCTCGATGACTTTCCTGCATTTCCATACAGCAATATTTGGACTGATGCGGTTGGACAGAATCAGTTTGGTGGCGACAAAATTTATGTTGTACAAACCGCCAACAAGTTGGTCGAACGATGCCTACTTATGGCAACCGACCCTGGAGATCTCGTACTGGACCCGACTTGTGGATCGGGCACGACTGCACACGTTGCTGAGCAATGGGGGCGACGCTGGATCACGGTCGATACTTCGCGGGTGGCTGTGACGCTTGCCCGACAGCGGCTTATGGGTGCGAAGTATCCTTTTTATACGCTCGCGGACAGCGACGAAGGGCGGAAAGCTAAAGCTTTGCCACCTGCGACGACGACCGGTGACCTCCGCCATGGCTTTGTATATAAGAAAGTGCAGCACGTCACTCTGAAGTCGATCGCGAACAACCCCGATATTAAAGAGGGAATGTCTCGCGAAGAGATCGATGCGGCAATCAAACGGCACGCCGACTTCGAGCTGCTCTATGACCAGCCACTCGAGGACAAGTCGCGAGTGCGTGTGGCGGGTCCGTTCACGGTGGAGTCGCTCTCACCGCACCGCAGCGTCTCGTTCGACGAGGCTGACGATCTTCGCGCCGGTTCCGTTAATGCCGACCAGCCTTCATTCGAGCAGTCGATCCTCGCGAACCTTCGCGCCGCGGGCATCCAGAACGGCCGCAAGTCGGAGCGCCTTGCATTCGAGTCTCTCGATGCACATTCCGGTGCGTATATTCAGGCATTGGGCACGCAGAAAGAGACTGGCGAGCAAATCGCCATCGCGATCGGCCCACAATACGGCACGGTCTCGGCATCCTTCATCAAGGAAGCTGCGAAAGAAGCGGTCGAAGCTGATGCCCCAATCGTCGCTGTGCTCGGCTTCGCGTTTGACCCCCAGTTAGGCGTCGAGACCGACGAGGAGGGCTTCGCCGTCGTTGCTGGCGTGCGCGACCTCGGTCGTGTGAAGGTGCTCGTTGTACGCATGAACGTCGACCTGCTCATGGGTGAAGACCTCAAGAAGACCGGCTCGGGCAACCTCTTCACCGTCTTTGGTGAGCCAGATCTCGAACTCTCTCGTGTCGGTGAACAGTGGCAGATCGAGGTGCGCGGCATCGATGTTTACGATCCAACCTCGGGCGAGGTGCGCTCAAATTCAACGAAGGAGATCGCGCTCTGGATGGTCGACACGGATTACGACGGAGAATCGTTCTTTGTGCGCCACGCGTACTTCCTCGGAGACAAAGATCCTTTCAAATCGTTGAAGACCGCATTGAAGGCTGACATCGACCCCGATGCGTGGGCCACGCTCTACCGTTCAACCTCGGTGCCATTCGATGTGCCATCGACTGGCAAGATCGCGGTCAAAGTCATTAACGACTACGGAGACGAAGTTATGAAGGTGATCGAGGTCGGCTGATCCTCGCCAAAGAACCCTCGTGTTCGCGAAACACGTAGATTCCACTAACAGCGGAATTGGCTAGTTTTCTGAACATGATGCTAAACTGTTCGGGAAACAAGTTAATTCCGCCGTCGGCGGAGTCTTTGAATTGACCGAACGGAGTTGAGTATGAACGGCGAAGAGCCAACTTCTGAACGTGACATTCTGCGTCGCGCCGTGGCCTCCATCGGAAAGCGGCTGCCCACAGGGTGGCGTTTCGAAGAAAAGTACGAGGTGTCTGCACCAAACGGTCGCCAAGTCGACGCAGTGCTGACTGTCGCGGCACCAGACGGCACGAGTGTCAGCCTGATTCTCGAAGCAAAAAGGGCCATTGAACGCCGCGACGTCGGCACAATTGCAGACAAGCTTAGCGGCTCGGCAGGAACCGAGGGCACGCCCGTACTTGCTGCAAAGTATTTGACACCTCAAGTGCGATCAGACTTGGCAGCAAAGGGAATTGGCTACGTTGACGCAACTGGCAACCTGCTCATTACCGCTGCGCAACCAGCGATATTCCTCTCAGATCGCGGAGAAGATCGTGACCCCTGGCGCGGCACTGGACGACCCCGGGGCACCTTACGTGGCGAACCTGCTGCGCGCGTAGTGCGCGCTCTCTTGGATTTTGATCGCGCGTGGGGAGTACGTGACTTGATCAACACTTCCGGCGCCTCGACTGGAGCGACTTACCGGGTGCTCGAATACCTGCAGCAGGAAGGTCTCGCTGAGCGAGGTACTGACGGCGTCATGCGGGTGCCTGATTGGCGACGTCTGCTCGAGGCGTGGGCAGAAGACTCCCCTTTCCTGCTGGCGAACCGAACTCTCAAATGCATTGAACCACGCGGAATCGAAGCGCTCATGGGCAAGCTGGGCGAATCTGCGGACACGCGATACGCGGTAACTGGCACTGTAGCTGCTGCAGAATGGGCCCCCTACGCACCCGCTCGAATTGCATACGTCTACGTGGAATCCATCGAGGATGCGACGAAGCGTTGGAACCTGCGACCAGCCGAATCGTCGCCAAATGTCGTTCTCGTTGAGCCGAAAAAGTCGAACGACGTTGCATTTGACCGACTCATCAAGTCTCGGCGGGGGTTCACCATCGCGGCACCCACACAGGTTGCAGTAGATCTATGGAACGGGCCCGGGCGCAACCCGTCAGAAGCGCAAGAACTCCTCGCGTGGATGTCCGCCAATGAAAGTGAGTGGCGAAATGGTTGACTCTGAAGTCGTGAAGGCGCGTCGGGCGCTGTTGGATGCGTTGGAAGCGCTCGGCTCTCACCGGGAGGCAGTAATCCTCGTCGGCGCGCAGGCCATCTACCTGCACACGGGTTCTGCCGAGGTCGCGCTTGCTGAGTTCACAACCGATGCAGACCTCGCCATCGATCCTGAGCTTCTCTCCTCAGACCCGCTAATTGAGACCGCGATGACCGCGGCAGGGTTCACTCCTGATCCCGAAACCTCAGCGCTCGGCACCTGGAGATCACGCGACTGGGTGCCGGTAGACCTGCTCGTGCCGGATGCTGTGGCAGGAACAGGCACGCGATCCGCAGACCTCCCACCTCACGCAAAACGGGCAATGCGCCGAGCCGTTGGTCTCGAGGCGGTACTCAGCGACAATGCTCCGCGGCTGATTGGATCTTTGGACTCGGACGATTCGCGATCCTTCACTATTAAAGTTGCTGGACCCGCCGCATTGCTCGTTGCGAAGGCGCACAAGGTTGCCGAGCGTATCCACAACCCGAAGCGGTGGGATATGAAGGATGCGCATGATGTCTATCGCCTTCTGAGAGCCATCGATACTGACGTGTTCGTCGCCTCCCTCACTGCTCTCGCAGAAGACCCGATCGCGGGGCAGGTCACGAAGGCTGCCATAGAGTCGATTCTCGAACTTTTCGCAGCAGGTGAGAATGCGCCTGGTGCACAATCTGCTGGGCAAGCGGAAGAGTTCGTGGGTGATCCGGCCCAAGTTGCTCTTGCAGTTAGCTTGCTCGCTCAAGATCTGATCGCGGCTCTCAATGTCGGACGTGCCGGGTAGAGTCCGAAGCATGCATAACTACACGCCCGCTCAACAGGCTGCGATCGATGAAATCTCCAAGCCCCTTCAGCTCATTGCGTGCGCCGGGTCAGGTAAGACCCAGGTTATTTCCCAACGAATCTCTCACATTCTCGCGCAGCCCGATGCGCGACCGGGAAACATCGTCGCATTCACTTTCACTGAGAAGGCCGCCGCCGAGCTTAAAGCACGCATCTACGAGATCGTGCATGCGGAGCATGGTGAGATCCCCGGCTTGGCAGAAATGTATGTCGGCACGATGCACGGCTACGCCCTGAACCTCTTGCAAACCTACGTGCCTGATGCCTTCAAGTACGGTGTGCTCACTGACATTACGCAGCGATTGTTGATTGACCGAGAATCGAAAAAATCAGGGCTCACAACCTGCCCATCCACGGCACCAAGCCGCCCGACACTTTGGCGTTACGCAGACTCTAAGCTGTATATGCAGGTGCTCGCAGTGCTCCAAGAAGACGAGGCCGATTTCTCTCTCGTTCCCGAAGGGGTCACCGAGAGCCTGCAGTCGTACGCAGAATTGCTTTCGCAGCGTAAGTACTTCGACTACACGTCTATGATTGCGACTGCTGTAGCGTTCCTCGAATCAGACCCGGAGGATCCAGATCTCTCGGCTGCTGAGCAAGAACTGCTCCGTCATATTCGTGATGACATTAAGTACGTTGTTGTTGACGAATACCAAGACGTCAACCCGCTCCAAGAAAAGCTCATTGCCGGGCTTGTGCGATGGGGTGCAAACCTCTGCGTCGTTGGCGACGACGATCAGACCATTTACCAGTGGCGTGGGTCTGAAGTGTCGAACATTCTTACATTCGCAGAGCGGCATGATCAGGTTCGCACGATTGAGCTAGCCGACAACTTCCGTTCTTCGAAAGGGATCGTTCGGTTGGGGCGCACCATCGCGGAATGGCTTCCTGCGGATGAAAGACTTGCCAAGTCCATGGAGTACGCATCTCACCAAGAGTGGGAACCAGGTGACATTCTCGCGCTCGAGTTCACCGACCCCGCCCCAGAAGCGGCTTGGATTGCTGATCGTATTGAAGCGTTGCAGGGTGTCCCGTTTGTGGATAAGCCTGGTGCTGAACCTCGAGGTCTGTCTTGGTCGGACTGCGCGGTGCTGTTCCGCACCGTGAAAGACGCTGACGCTCTCGTGGCGGAGCTGCGCAACCGCGGCGTTCCCTACATCATCAAGGGCCTCGCCAAACTGTTCGACGCACCAGAGATCAAAGCGCTCGTCGGCATGTTCCGCTTCATGATGGGCGAGATCAATGAGGTCGAGCTCCGAGAGCTGTTCGAGAAAGCGAACTTGCTGGGGTCCCCACAACTGTTCTCACGCGGTGTCGGTGTATTGAAGCGCGGCGCTAACTTCCAGCGTGGTGACAGATGGGGCACCTACAACATCCAGCGTCTCTACCTCGAGGTTCTCGAAGCACTCGACATTCGCGAGTCGACTATCCCTGGCTCTCCTGAGCGCGCAGAACTCGTCATGTACCAGCTCGGGAAATTCTCTCAAGTAATTTCCGACTTCGAGGCAATCAACTTCTCATCTAACCCAGAGCGCAAGTACGAAACCTTTGTCAAGTTCCTCACCAAGCCCGACCAGGCGCCTGCCTACTATGAGGAAGCAGACGAAGACGGCGGCTATGCGACACCGAACGCCGTAACGATCTCGACGGTGCACCGTTCGAAGGGAATGCAGTGGCCCGCGGTTTTCGTTCCGTGCTTACGCCGTAACCGCTTCCCGATTCGGCAGAGCGGAGGGTTGAACCTGTTCCACGTGATTCCGCTCGAAGCGGTGCCGAACGGCACGCGGTACCGAGGAGGCAGATCTGAGGAGACGCGGCTCTTCTACGTGGCGGTGACTCGATCACAGAAGTTCATGTACATGTCGTGGGCGCCAGTCCCCGGGAACAAGCAAGCTCAAGCAGCATCAGACTTTTTCCGAGGTGTGTCCGGCTCTGACTGGGTGCTGACGAAAGACCCTGGGGTGCCGGTCGGTGCGCGGCTCACGCCCACACCTCGCGTTGAGACTCCAGCGATTTCTATTTCGTTCTCGGAGCTGAAGTATTTGTTGGAATGCCCATACCAGTTCAAGCTTCGTTTCATGTACGGGTTCAACCCGCCTATTCACGAGGCTCTTGGCTACGGCAAGGGGCTACACGATGCTCTGGCGGAGATGCACAAGAGAGCGATTACTGGTGATGTCCCTTCCAAAGACGAAGCGGAAGCGCTTGTGGATCGTCACTTGCACACACCGTATGCTTACCAGGCGTTGCGCGACCAGCTGCGGGCTGCGGCAGTGAAGGCGATCCGGAGATACTTCGATGAGCACGGCAATGACCTGACCGAAACCATGCATTCCGAGAAGCAGATCGAGGTCATGGTCTCACCCGGCGTGACGGTGAACGGTCGCATCGACTTGATCAAACTGCTAGAAACCGACGAGGTGTCGATCGTCGACTTCAAATCAACTGAGGAGTCACAGAAGACTGCAACAACTCGAGATCAGTTGAGTGTCTATGCGTTGGGATATCAGGAACTCACTGGAGAGTCTGCAGACCGCATACAGGTGCTGAACCTAGACCAAAAAGGCAACCAGCTCAATGAGTTGGTCGATGGAGTGCTGCTGGGCGCGATCCGATCGAAGGTTGAAGACGTGGCCGCCGGTATTCGGGCTGGAACTTTCCCCTGCGGTCACGATCACTCGAGCGAAACCTCATTTGACGACCTTGCCTGGCTCACTGAGGGGTCGCCAAAGTAACTTAACGGTTCAGCGCACGCAGTGCGTCACTCTCATTTGCTCGCCTCCGGCCCTCTCTAGCTTCTTGGCAAGCTCCAATGTGGTTATGGCGACATCCGGTGCTTGTCTCGCAAAGCGCATTTCGCGACCAATTGATTCTTCTTTCAGTGGCAGGAAGTTGTGGAGAACGTCGTATGAGTGTCCGCAGCTAAACCAGATGAATCTGTTCTGTAGTTCAGTGTGTTTGACGAGATGAACATCAACAGTGATTGGTGTGCAACGGTTGCTTAGCGCGCGACCGATCATTGCCGCTGTTCGCGCTTCAGCGTCTCCGAGGTAAGCGTCGGGCCAATTTCGCTGCAGCTTTCCCAGCACAGAAATGTGTGCTCCTGGGGGAAGCTCCGCCGCCAATACTCGCAGAAGCCACTCAACATGTCTTGCCGGATTATCCTCGCGAATGAACTCTTCAAGTATGTGAGGATCGATTATCTTTACTGACGCTGAGCGGCGTGCAAGCGGGATGAGTAGCTGCTCTGCCACATCGCTTCGGTGAGTTCTGGCTTGGAAAGAACCAATTGTTCCAGCAGCTCGAACTGCGGGAGCGGCATCAACTGAGTAGGGAAGTGTCACCTCCGTCATTTCGAAGCTACGCACTCCACGATCCGCTTCTACGCCACAACTCGTTGCGTGAGCCTCGCTTGCAACGACCAGATCGATCAATCCAGCCCATGTATCGGCTGGCGAGTCTGAGAGTAGTGTCTCCGCCAAAGGCGGAATCGTGAGGTCTAGATCAATTCGGTTCAAGTCGTAAAGCGCCTTAATCACGCTGACCCAGGCATCCTTCGAATCACCCCTAAGGCATGCGATCGCTTCGAGAAGTTCGTTGCTTTGCCCTTCGCCGAACGAAAGGATGCCGTGGCCCTCAAGCATTCGGGCAATGGCTCGATGCACTTGCTGGTCCCGTACCGACTGGTGGTCAAGCAGTGCTTCTGGGTCCACTGCTGTACGTAGTAAGACTCGGGGTTGATGCGTCATTCGGTGGTCCCGAGGATGTCTGCAAGGCTGTCATCGAAGAAGCCAGTGGGCCATGGATCAAGAAGCTCACCCTGATGGCCAAGCCGCAAACTGCTGACGGTAGCTCCGCCCTTATCGACATTGTCGACATAGAGAACCGCAACGTCCTCAGCTCGTAGCTTTCCGCCTCGGATGAGGCGACGCACGCGGAGAAGAATGTTCTCCGAATGGGTCTCCACAATTACTTGGTTGCCGTTCTTCTTGACGGACGTGGCGAACAGGTTGCCGAGCCGAGCCTGAAGCCTTGGATGCAGATGAAGCTCAGGCTCCTCGATACAGATAATTTGCTTCTTAGCATGGATGCAGTCGTCGACCACTGGCAGAAGCTGACTGACGCCATATCCGACCTGGTCCAGTCGCACTCGCGCACCGGACCGGGTATCTCGCATGATCCAGTCTTGAGTTACCTTGATGTGGCCCTCTGGCTGGTACTCCTTCTCGAATTCATATGGAATCTCTAGCTGGGCCAGCATCTGGTTCAGCAACTCGTACTGATCGTAGTTGCCGATTCGCGGTTTCCTGTAAAGGTCATACCAACTCGAGTTGAAGACTCCGCTCGTCGGCTCATACTCTTCCCCGGGAGTACCGCGGTGCGGGCCAAGGTAGCGCATGAGGAAAGCGAGTTCGAAGAGATCTGCCTGGAGTTTTCGGTCTGGATGCGCAAAAAGTTCCGCATCAAAGGATCGGAGTTCAGTTGTTGGTTCGTGGCCTGACTGTGTTTCTGTCACCCGGAACTGTGGCAGCGCACTACTTCCGAAGTCGCCAGGATGGAACGGCGCATCTGACCCATCAAAGTCTCTTGGCACGAACTGCTTATGCGCAGGCGACTGGTCGTTAGCGAAACCGATCGAGGATGAGTGTACGTCGATGGGACCGACTGGATTGATCTCGTATTGGATATCAACTTTGGCGGGGCCGCTTCGGGTATTGAAGTCAACTCCTACCGCTAGTGGCGTCCGCCAACTGTATCCGCTCGGGTCTTCCGGGTCCGGTTCTGAATAGGTCGTAAGGTTTGCTGCGCTCGATTTCTCGAGAGCTTCCTGCCAAGCGTGAATCGCATCAAAGCGGCCAGCATTGACTACTTCCATGAGTAGCTTCAATGCGAGCAAGACGGTTGACTTGCCCGCAGCGTTTGGTCCGTAGACGAGCGTCAACGGAGCGAGGTGCACCTCGTGCTCGCCCGAGAAAGAACGCAGGTTTTGTATGCGAATTTTGCTCACGAGTGCCGCTGGCGCGGTGGGCGGAATGCTCTGCTGCGATCGCCCACCCTTGGGAGCTTTGGCCGTAGAGTGAGCTGGAGGAGTCTCGCTCGTATGGGTAATGTCGTCTTGAATTTGTTCAAGTTCCTGCTTTCGCCGCTCAAGCTCTTCCTGGCGAAGTGCATCAATTCGAGCAGCTTGAATTGCCCTGCGAGTCTCCATCGCGCGACGGTCGATGCCTACCCAGTCGGCCCCGTACCGACGATTTAAGGCTTCATTTGCATCGTTCTGTGCCTCGTCGGGACCGACGTCTGTCGAGTTAGACATGCATTCCCTTTCAGTGGATATCTCGATTGTATTGATAGTTGTTTCGGCAGAAGTTGTGGCTTGCAGGGATCGGTGGAGACGAAGTGCTCCGCCTCCACCGAACTTTGCCGAGGTGCTACCGGCGCGTCGATCGCATCCAGTACGAACCGTCCCCATTGCTGACCTTCTCCCAGCCGCCAAAAGCGTGTTGAGGTCCGGAATGCTGGTGCAGACGAGCGTCGCTCACCTCCCCGCGAGACCAGCAAGGCTGGTTACCGTGGTGGTTTCCCATATCGTTCACCTCCTTTGAAGTCGATGTGCTCGCCGGTTCAAACCTTGTTGCGTCGATCGGACGGCGAAGAAGCCGAGACCGATGAAAACAAAGTCGATCAGATTAAGCCTGAGTTCCCTACTTTGTCAACTCTGAAGTTTGAATCCGCTTACTTCGAAGACCCTCGTCCCTCTCGGTTTGACTTACGTCGACTCTTCGATGTAGATTGATCAACTTTGCATCTTCCCGAGTCAGTAGCAGGTTTGTGTTGAAGTGCAGAGTGCGGGGGCGTCGGATGTGGACACCCGCCGAGTCACACACAGAACCTAACTTTGGAGGAGGTGAAAGATGACTTTAATCAGTTCTACTGACCCGGCGGCTCGCCCGGGTCTCCTGACCAGGCTTGTTTGTCATGCAGTGAAGGTAACGCAGGATCCCGAGTTCCAGCAGATCGTTCGAAGTGAAGCTGGCCGCTTTGTCTCTGTAGTTGCGAGGGCGGCACACGCCACCTCTTTACGAGTGCGTGGCTAGGGTGGCCCTCGTGGCGCGCTGAGATGGTAAGCGTGTCGTCGAGGTTGGGTGCTGGGCTCGAACACTTCAATGAGACTCGGGCCCAGCATTAACTCAACAAATTCGCCCACCCACAACCGCCGCCAACCAGCTACAATCGAAGCAGGCAAAATGCCTACTCCCCAGTCAACAAAAGGGAACCAGAGACTTCCGCAGATTTTCGGAAAAACAGCTCTGATCAGGAATTTTTCAAGGGGTCGCAGGTTCAAATCCTGTCATCCCGACAGAAAAGCCCAGGTGAGAGCAGGTTTCTCACCTGGGCTTCGTCGTTTCTGTTGTCCCTTCCGGAGGGGTTTGTGGAAGCATCCGACCACGGGTGCTGATGCCCTTCGGGTCGCGTCGATTGCGGCCGTTGCGACGAGTCGGGACCTGGCCGGGACCTGGAGCCCGTTTTGGCCGCGATCGGCAGCCTTTTCATCGCCGAGGTGCCGTCGCTCGACTGGACGTAGCGGGGCTGTCGCGGTTGGGTTGTTCGTGTCCGTCGAGGAACGCGTTGGCGCGTGCGGCAGCGTCGGTGAGGTGCCTAGTGTCGGGGTGGAGGTACCCGCGGGTCGTCTCAATTGATTTGTGGCCGAGGATGCCTTGAAGGACATGGAGCGGGATGCCTGCATCGGCGAGCCAGGTCGCTCCAGTGTGGCGGAGCCCGTGCCGGGTGAGGCTGGGTAGCTCGAGCTCGGTGACGAGCTGGTCCCACTTTGTCGCATCCCGGACCGATGCGGTGGTGAGTACGCCACCGCGAGGGCCGGTCAGGAGCCGCTCGTCGGGTTCGCGGTTGTGGGTGAGGCGCTCCAGCACTGGGGCGAGGGCTTGCAGGATGGGGACCTGGCGGATGTCTCGGCCCTTGGTTTGTTTGGTGACGAGGCCGCCTGCGCCGGGGTAGGTTTGGCGGCGGATCACGACAATGCGTTGATCCCAGTCAATGTCGCCGACTTGGAGGCCTGAGATTTCGGAGCCTCGCGCCGCGAGGAGAGCGCCGAGCATCACGAAGTCGGAATAGCTCTGATGTACCTCGCCACACCGATCGGCCAACGTCGTGAGGGTCGTGAGGTCTTTGAGCGCATGCACGCGTGGCGAGAGGTCATTCTCTTTGAGATTGAGCGCCGATTTTCCGAGAGAGCGCCGGGAGCGGTTGCGTGCGGGGTTGCTGGGCAGGAGGTCGTCGCGGACGGCTTCATCGAGGAGGCGGACGAGGGGCGCGATGGTGTTCTTGATCGTTGACGCGGAGTGCTGGGTCTCCCACTGGTCGATGGTGCGGTCGATCATCCCGGCAGTGATCTGCGACAACGGCAAATGCCCCAGCGCGGGGAGCACGCGGAGGCGGAGACCGAGTTTGTACCCGTCGACGGTTGAGGTTGGGTCAAGGCCCCGCTGCCACCGGTCTCCGATCATGTCGACGTAGTCGGAGAGCAGGATGCGTTTGTCGATCCCGAGCTCGGCGGAAGCTTGCAGGTATTGGAAGAACTCGTCCGCTGCTTCCTCGTCGGGGACGACGAGGGCGCGGGTGACACGTTTGCGGGTGTGTGGGTCGATCCAGCGGGCACGGGCACGGATTCCGGAGGCGCGGTGTTCGAGATCACTCACCGGCAGCTTCGCCTACACCGCGGCCGAGTTCGCAACAGTCCGCGACGCGGTCGCTGAAGGGCGTATCGACCCGTCCGCGCTTGTGGGTAGCCGCATCACGCTTGAAGAGGCGCTGACGGGGGGGGGCAGTGAGCATCTCCTCGGTGAGGGTC
>Ga0056908_1001020_pt1 | contig 12303 bp, 10 predicted proteins | sample EBPBio142010_DNA_FD_55020 | JGI IMG/M metagenome (GOLD analysis project Ga0056908, IMG submission 55020) | Wastewater treatment Type I Accumulibacter community from EBPR Bioreactor in Madison, WI, USA - Reactor 1_10/4/2010_ DNA | ecosystem: Engineered > Bioreactor > EBPR > Anaerobic-Aerobic >...
TGACCGCGGGCGCCCAGTGGTGGCTGCGCCGCGCGGTCGTGGCCGAACGCGCCGCCCGGCGCGCGGCCCCGGCCCGCCCGACGATGCAGCGCCCCGCAACCACGACCCAGCGGCCGGTCCAGCGTCGGGCCGCGCAGCCTCCGGCACGGGTCGCCCAGGCAACCGCCGGCGGGCGTGTCGAGACCGTCGGCGATGACACCGCCGATGCCCCCGCGACGGTCCAAGAGACCCCGGCTGCCCGCGAGACCCTCTACGACCTGGCGGCGATCGAAGAGGCCGAGGCCGCGTCCGCCCGGGCGCGGGCCGCGGCGGAAGGGTGGAACCCGGTGCCGGTGCCGCCCCCGACCTACACGCTGAAGGCCAAGGCCGTCCCGGCCGAGGAGATCCTCGGAGACGAGGACGACGATGTGGCCAGCCCGTTCAGCGGGGATGTCACCGACCTGAGCGAGTACGCCGAGCGCGCCCGCCTGTCGGGCTGAGGCTCACTCGCTCCCGAGCGCGTCGTCGGCGGCGGCCTGCCGAGCCCGGGCATCCGCTGCGGCGACCTCGCCGTCGACCTGGGCTCGCTCGCCCGCGGGCAGCAGATCTTCGGCCTTGTCCGGAGCCGGTTCGTCGTCCGCGAGGAGGTGATGCCCGACGGCGTTGACGACAGCCGCCACGGGCACGGCGATCAGGGCGCCGACGATGCCCCAGACGATGACGCCGGCCGCGATGGACAGGATCACGGCGAGCGGGTGGACGCGCACGGCCCGGCCGAGCAGGAAGGGCTGCAGCACGTGGCTCTCGATCTGCTGCACGGCGATGACGATGCCGAGCATGATCAGGGCTTGGACCGGCCCCAGCGCGACGAGTGCCAGCAGCACGGCGACGATGCCGCTCATGAGGGCACCGACGACGGGGACGAAGGCTCCGAGGAAGACCAGCAGCGCGATGCCGCTGGCGAAGGGCACGCGCAGGATGGCGGCGCCGATGCCGATGCCGGTCGCGTCGACCGCGGCGACGAGGATGGTGGCCTTGCAGAAGGCCTTCAGCTGCCCCCAGGCGATCTCGCCGCTCGAGGCGACGCGGGCGCGAGCCGAGCGCGGGAAGAGCCGGACCACCCACGCCCAGATGTGCGGGCCTTCGAGCAGGAAGAAGAAGAGCGCGAACATCGAGATGAAGAAGCCTGCGACGACGTGCGTGGCCGTCAGGCCGAACTTGGCCGCCGTCCCGCCGAGGTCGCTGCTGCTGTTGCTGAGCGCCTCGCGGGCCTTCTGGAAGTACTCGCTGAACTGGCTGTCAGAGATATTGAAGGTGTCGCGGATCCAGGTGCGGATCTGGTCGATTCCCTCACCGACCTGGGCGGTCATGTCCGGCAGCTGCTCGGCGAACTGGCTGCCGACGAAGGTCATCAGCCCGGAAAGCACCGCCAGGGTGCCGAGCACGGTGATGGCCGCGGCGAGCCCGCGTGGCAGATGCTGGTCGAGGCGCCAGAAGAGCGGGTGGAGCAGGGCCGCGAGCAGCAGGGCGACGATGATGGGCACGACGATCTCCGACAAGTGCCCGATGAGGAAGCCGAACAGGGCCAGTGCCGCCGCGATGAGCAGGAAGCGCCACGCCCATTCGCTGGCATCGCGCACCCCCTTGGGCACGGCGCTTCCGGGTTCCGTATGCGGCTCGCTCACGCCCATACCGTAGGCCCTCGCCCCACCCGCTGCCCCGCCTGTATGCGGCCCGCTGCCGCCATCGTGCCCGATTCGGTATGCCGCGGGGGCCGGTGTTAGGGTTTGCTACGCATCTGGGGCTGTGGCGCAGTTGGTAGCGCGTCTCGTTCGCAATGAGAAGGCCAGGGGTTCGAATCCCCTCAGCTCCACCGGTGGCACGAGGCTCGAACCCTTGCCAACGTCAATGTTGGTAGAGGTTCGCGGCCCTATCGAGGGCGTTCCGGGGCGTCGCGCACCAGCGGTGTCGGGTCCACCTCGCCCGCAACCCGCGCGAACACTGGCGCAAGATCTGCTCCACCAACCCCTTGAACGGTTGAACAAGGAGATCCAACGCCGCAGCCGGGTCGTCGGCATCTTCCCCAACCCTGCCGCCTCGACCCGGAGCCCCTCGGGGACCCGCACCGCAGCGCCACCCGGCACCTCTTCCTGCCCGAGCACTCGCTTGCCGCCTCAGCCCCTACGCGACTCGATCACCGTGCACGTCGAGAAACGGACAGTTGCTGGTGGTGCTGGCGATGACCGGTCGATCGAGGTCGGCCCCAGCCAGCGACCGCGTCGATGAACTGCCCAGCATTCGAGTCACCCAAGAGGTAGATCGGGCGTCCTCGGGCGCCCTCGTTCCACGTACACTCCCGTACGGGTTCAAAACGCTGAAGTACGCCCCGGGCTTCCCCGAACGGTTCGGTTCGCTGGCCGACGCCCGCGCGTTCGGGGAGAGGTTTCTTCGACTACTCCAACCATGAGCACCGGCATTCAGGGATCGGCCTGCACACCCCGGCGTCAGTGCATTTCGGCACCGCGAGCGAGGTCCGCGCCCAACGGCAGCAGACCCTGAACGCGGCCTACGCCGCGCACCCCGAACGCTTCGGGAACCGCCGACCACAGCCACCCAAGCTGCCCCACCATCGCCTGGATCAGCCAGCCCACACAGCAGGCCCTCATACAGACCGCGTGACGAGACGTGTCTCAACCAGCGTGACACCTTCCGGATCGAGGCTAAGAGTCGGGAGACCTTCCCATCGCATGGAGCAGGCTGGTCATGTTGTGGGCACAAGACCCGTCACCCCTGATAGCTGACAGTTCCTTCCGCAGGGTGGGTGATGAGTTCAAGGAAAGCCTTCAGGTAGGCGACGACGTCGATCTCGTCGGGCTGCAGTAGCCACTGCAGCTGGATCCCGTCCCACAACGCGGTGATACAGCCTGCCGCGAGCCGGGGATCGACGCCTGATCGCAGGCGTCCTGCGTCTCGGAGCTTCTCGAACTCCTCCTGGAATCCCCGCCGGACGGTGATGAATCGCTCAGTGAAGTAGTCGTGTCCCGGATGACCGTCTGTGATGGACTCTGCCGACAGCACCGTGTACAGCGCGATCAACTCGGGGATGGTCTGGTTCCACCGCGCTTGGGAAAGCACATCGGCGATGAGGTCGCCGGTGCCGGTGCGCTGCCCGGGGCTGTCGGCGTCCCGTCTTTCAAGGAGTGCCAGCAGCAGGTCTTCCTTGCTGTTGAAGTGGTGCATGAGAGTGGAAAGCCCCATGTTCGCGACCCTGGCCACCTCCCGCATCGAGCCGGCTTGATAGCCGCGCGACGCGAACACTTGGAGGGCAGCGTCAAGAATTTGCTGACGGCGCTCAGCCGTCTTGGCGTAAGGCCCCCGCCGTACCTCTGACATTTCGATTCCGTTCTGCGCGTCAAATTAGGTCATCTGCACGGTTTATGGTACTGTGCGTGTACTGCGGTGTCCCAATGGTGAGGCAACGGGCTCGATGCTCGCGGTCCGCACCCGACTTTGGAGGTGTTGTGCCATGTCGTCTCGACCGAACAGTCTCGATCCTGGATCACCCGTGGGCCCCACGTTCCTGACCCACTGCCCCCCCGTTGGCACGACAGCGGTGAGGGCCGATCGTGTGCTCCGGCCGATCGCCCGACATTCACGGACTGACTCACAGCGGCCCCTTCCTCACGCATTGGGCGACGCGGACTCGATGCGCGAAGCCAATGATTCGTCAAACCCTCACCAGTCAGGGCGACCCACGTGAAGAGCGAACGGGGGAACAGAATTGTTGGCACCGGGATTCGACCTGGGCGCCTGAGAGCAGTTGGCACCGCGCTCGTCCTATCCTTGGCAATAGCCGGGTGCAGCGGAGCGGGCCCTCAAGCGGCTTCGACGGTGTGCGAACCCTCCACGGGGGCCGTGAAACTGTCATTCTGGTCCTGGGTTCCAGGCATCGATGACGCCGTCGACCTCTGGAACGCGCAGCACCCGAAGGTCCTGGTTGAGCTGAATACCGTGCCCGGCGGCAACCAGGGCACATACCAGAACCTGTCGAACGCACTGAAGGCCGGGAACGAACCCGACTTGGCCCAGATTGAGTACGACACCCTGCCCAGTTTCCGCTTGCAACAGGGGCTGCGCGACATCTCGCACTGCCTGAAGACGGACACCGGCGACCAGTTCTTCGACTTCGCCTGGAAGCAGGTGACCTTCGGAAACACAGGCGTCTACGCCATCCCCCAGGACACCGGTCCGATGGCGATGTTCTACCGCAAGGATCTGTTCGAGAAGTACGGCGTCGAAGTACCCAAGACCTGGGCGCAGTTCGCAGCCGTCGCCGAGGCAGTACACAAACAGGATCCCACGGTCCAGATCACCCATTTTCCGCAGCGCGACACCGGCTGGTTCGCTGGCCTAGCATCCCAGAACGGCGCGCGGTGGGCACAAATCGACGGAGACAAGTGGCTAGTCAACATCGATGACGCGCCGACGGAGGAGGTCGCGAAATACTGGCAGAACCTGATCGATCGCGGCCTGGTGGCCAACATGCAGGGCTTCTCCCAGCAGTGGAACAAGGCACTCGCCGACGGCAAGTTGCTCACGTGGGTCAGCGCGGTCTGGGGGAATGCCACCCTGGCCAGCAACGTGCCCACGACCTCAGGCAAGTGGGCGCTGGCGCCGATGCCGACCTGGAAGGACGGCGAGCACACGGCAGCCAACTGGGGAGGCTCAAGCACGGCAGTTCTGCGTGGCAGCGACCACCCATACGAGGCGGCCCAATTTGCCCTCTGGCTGAACACCGACCCCGATTCGCTGAAATTGCTCAACCAGAACGGCGGGCTATACCCAGCGACCAGGGCCGGGCTCGACCTGCCGTTCCTGAAACAGCCTTCGCAGTTCTACGGAGGTCAGCACATCTTCGATGTCTTCGCACAAGCCGCCGATAACGTTGACCCCGATTTCATCTGGAGTCCGACGATGACCCAGACCTACGCGTCGCTCGCCGACGGTTTCGGCGCTGCTCTCGGCGGGGACTCCACCCTGTCTGAGGCCCTGGTTGGGGCGCAGGAGGACACCATCACAGCGATGCGCCTACAAGCACTGGAGGTGGAGCCCAAATGAGCCTCGACACGACCGAGAGCGGCAGCAACCACGCCAGCGGCCCGTCCGGTCGCCCTGCCCGCAGTGAAAACCCTTCTAGGAGGGCCGAGCGGCGAGCGATCGTCGGGCTCCTCTCTCCGTTCGCAATCCTCTTCCTGCTGTTCTACATCGTGCCGATCTGCTACGCGTTCGTGCGCAGCTTCTTCGTGACCACGCGTAAGGGTGCGTTCGGTCCCGCCGAAGACGCATGGGGTGGACTGTCGAACTATGGCCAGGCACTCAAGGACCCCGCCTTGATCGCGAGCGTGGGGCGAGTGCTGCTGTTCGGGTTCATCCAGGTGCCGGCGATGCTGGTCATTGCGCTGACCTTCGCCCTCCTGCTCGACTCTAGAACCGCACGCTTCAAGCGCTTCTTCCGACTCACCTACTTCGTCCCGTACGCCGTCCCAGTAGTGATCGGTGCCATCGTGTGGGGCTTCCTGTTCACACCTGGCCTCGGCCCGGTCGCCGACCTGATTCCCATCGACTTCCTCGGGAACACATGGGTGCTGTGGTCCATCGCTATCATCGTGACCTGGACGTACGCCGGATACAACATGCTGATCATGTATTCCAACCTCCAAGCGATCGACCAGGACATCTACGAAGCCGCACGCATCGACGGCGCCAACGCGTGGCAGACCGCCCTGCGGATCAAGATCCCGCTGATCCGCGACTCGGTCATCCTGACCGGGGTCTTCTCCATCATCGGAACCTTGCAGCTGTTCGCGGAACCGCAGGTGCTGCGCAGCATCTCGACGAGCATCTCCAGCACCTACACACCTAACCTCCTGGCCTTCACGGCCGCGTCGGGCAACGCCTACAACTACGCCGCGGCCGTGTCGTTCTTGCTCGCCATGGCCACGGCTGTGCTGTCGTTCGTCTTCCTCAGGCTCACCCAACGATGGGAGAACTCATGAGCACCTCCGTGGGGACCGCCCCCCAGCCGACGCAGAAGTGGAAACGAGGCCCGCTCGAATCGGTGCTGCCGGTCGCGGTCATGTTCACGGCCATGGCGTGTTTCATGCTGCCCCTCTGGTACCTCTTCGTCGCCTCATCCAAGAGCCGCGGCGACCTGACAACCACTCCCGGTCTGTGGTTCTCCCACTTCCAGCTCGGTACGAATGTCTCAGACACCGTGAACCGCGACGGCGGCATCTTCTGGAGGTGGCTGCTCAACAGCGTGCTGTACGCCGGGGTGGGCGCCGCCATCGGGACGGTCATCGCCGCAATGGCCGGCTATGCACTGGCCAAATATGAGTTCCGTGGCCGTGAGGCCACCTTCAACACAATCCTCGCCGGAGTGCTGGTGCCGGCAACCGCCCTTGCCCTGCCGCTGTTCTTGATCTTCGCGGCGGTCGGGCTGACGAATACCTACTGGTCGGTGCTGCTGCCCAGCCTCGTGAGCCCGTTCGGCGTCTACCTGTCCCGGATCTACGCATCGGCCTCCGTGCCCGATGCCCTGATCGAGGCCGCGCGCCTGGACGGTGTGGGCGAGTTCCGGATCTTCCTCATGATGGCGACTGCGCTGATGAAGCCGGCGCTGGTGACGATCTTCCTGTTCCAGTTCGTCGTCATCTGGAACAACTTCTTCCTGCCGCTCATCATGCTGGTCGACCGAAAGCTGTTCCCGATGACGCTGGGCCTGTATTCCTGGAATTCTCAGACCCAGCAGGACCCCACGCTCGCAACAGCAGTGCTCACCGGGGCACTGCTGTCGGTCGTGCCCATCATCGCCGCCTTCTTGATGCTGCAGCGATACTGGCGAGGCGGACTGGGTGCTGGTGGCGTCAAGGGATGATCCGCACCGGCAAACCTGGCCTCTCGAAACCCGCGACGGCGTAGTGGAACCGAACCGAGGCACGCGTGATCCTCGCGCCTGGTTCGCCTCCGACGCACCACAGCTGTCGTTGGCCGGTCAGTGGGCATTCCGGTTTTCGGAGCGGATCGGCGCCTCCCTGGACTTTGTGGCCCCGACGTACGACGACACCCGCTGGGACCGGTTACCGGTGCCATCACACTGGCAACTCCACGGCTACGGCGCCCCGGCTTACACCAATGTGAGGTATCCGTTCCCCGTCGAGCCACCCCACGTGCCGGATGAGAACCCGACCGGCGACTACCGGCGCACCTTCGCTGTCCCAGACGAGTGGGCCGGTCTCGACGCGATACTGAGATTCGGCGGGGTCGACTCCTGCCTGCGTGCCTGGCTCAACGGCGAGGAAATCGGCTCCGCCCAGGGCAGTCGACTCCCGAGCGAGTTCGACGTGGGCGCACTGCTACGACCCGGTGCCGAGAACGTGCTCGCCGTACGCGTGCACCAATGGTCCGCCGGCTCGTATCTAGAAGATCAGGACATGTGGTGGCTCTCGGGTATCTTCCGCGACGTCGCGTTGCTGGCCAGGCCGACAGCCTCACTGGATGACTTCTTCGTGCATACCGGGTACGACCACGTCACTGGGCAGGGTTCGTTGCGTATCGAGGCCAGCGCGCCCGCCAGGCTGGTCGTCCCCGAACTGGCACTCGATATCGCGACCGGTGACACGGCGCGCATCGACCGGGTTGAGCCGTGGAGCGCCGAGGTGCCGCGGCTCTACCACGGGACGCTGGCGACCCATGGCGAACGGGTGCCAGTCCGAATCGGATTCCGCACCGTGGTCGTCGAAAACGGGCTGCTGAAGGTCAACGGAAGCCCAATCCTGCTACGCGGGGTCAACCGGCACGAATTCGATACCGACCACGGCAGAACGGTCTCCGGGGAGCTAATGCGCCGCGACGTGACAATGATGAAAGCGCACAATCTGAACGCGGTGCGCACCAGTCACTACCCGCCGCACCCGCATTTCCTAGACCTGTGCGACGAACTCGGCCTCTACGTTATCGACGAGTGTGACCTGGAGACCCACGGATTCGAACGGGTCGGGTGGCGGGGCAACCCCGCCGACGACCCGCGATGGGAAGACGCGCTCGTGGACCGGATGCGCCGGATGGTCGAGCGCGACAAGAACCATCCCAGCATCATCATGTGGTCGCTGGGCAACGAGAGCGGCAGCGGACGGAACCTGGCAGCGATGGCTCAGTGGACCCGGCTTCGCGATCCATCCCGGCCGCTGCATTACGAGGGCGATCAGACCTGCGCCAATGTCGACGTCTACAGCCGCATGTACGCCGACCACGCGGAGGTCGAAGCGATCGGTCAAGGCACCGAAGAGCCTCTGCGCGACCCGGCACTTGACGCACGCCGCCGTACCCTGCCGTTCATCTTGTGCGAGTACGGCCACGCCATGGGAAACGGGCCGGGCGGCTTCTCGGAGTATCAGGAACTGTTCGAGCGCTACCCCCGCTGCCAGGGCGGCTTCGTGTGGGAATGGATCGACCACGGCCTGCGTCAGTACACCCCGGAAGGTAGGCCGTTCTTCGCTTACGGAGGGGACTTCGGCGAACCGGTCCACGACGGCAACTTCGTCGCCGACGGATTGATCTTCCCCGATCGCACCGCGTCGCCAGCGCTGCTCGAACTCAAGAAGGTCATCGAGCCGGTCCGCATTCGCGCAGGCGCTTCGGCAGGCACGCTGCTGATCGGGAATCGCTATGATTTCCGCACCCTGTCGCACCTGGGTTTCAACTGGACGCTGGAGACGGAGGGCGTTCCGCTGGCTGCTGGGCCCCTCGACGTCCCGACGGTCCGTCCCGGCCGAGAGGTCGAACTCCCATTCCCGCAGTTGCCGTCAAGGTCCGGCGAATCGTGGCTGACCGTACAGGCCGTGCTCGCGGCTGATACCGACTGGGCGCCCGCCGGCCACGAGGTGGCCTGGGGTCAGATCCCGGTGTCGCCCGGCCAGCCGCTCCCGCCGCCTCGCCGCCACGCATCGCCCGTGGTGGACGAGAACGGACTCAGGCTGGGCCCGGGCGCGTTCGACCCGATCAGTGGCCGGCTGCGCGCGCTGGGCTCCCTAGAGGTGGAGGGACCGAGGTTGGACGTCTGGCGCGCACCAACCGATAACGACCGCGGGGCTCCTGAGGATGGCGGCGGCCTGGCAGCGCAATGGCGCGACCTCGGACTGCACAGGATGCGTCATCGAGTGATCGAGGTCCTGACCGAGAATGATGCAGTGGTAGTCCACGCACGAGAGGCCCCGGCGGGAACCGATGTCGGGCTGCGGACGACCTACACCTGGACCGTTGCCGACCAGATGCTGGTCCTGTCGCTCGTCGTCGTGCCAGAGGGCACCTGGCCCGTCCCACTGCCAAGACTCGGTCTCCGCCTTGCGGTGCCCGCCAGGCTTGGGAAGATCGAATGGTTCGGTCGCGGTCCCGGCGAAGCCTACCCAGACACCCGGCAGGCCGCGCGGGTCGGCCGGTTCACCAGCACCGTCGAGGACCTCCAGACCCCCTACATCATGCCACAGGAGAACGGCAACCGAACCGAGGTCCGCTGGGCGGCCCTCACCGACAAGCACGGACACGGACTGAAGATCAATGGCCTCGCGTGCTTCGACTTCACCGCCCGGCGCTGGACGAGCGAGACCCTCGAGACCGCCCAGCATGCCAGCGATCTCCGCCCAAGCGACCGCATCTGGGTCAACCTCGACGCCGCCCACCATGGCATCGGCTCCGCCGCCTGCGGCCCCGGCGTCCTGCCGCGGTACCGGCTGGACGCCCGACCCACGAGATTCGCTGTCGCGTTCACCGAAGTCGACCAGTAGCGGCCCGCTGCGGCCACGCAGGTCGAACGACGGTAATACCCCGTCGCTGCGACCCGGCAGGGCAGTCGTTCGCCGGAACGCGATCCGCTCATGGAGACACGAGCAGCGGGCGGGGTGCCGTCCCGGTAGACGCAAAGGCAGCAGGGGCTGGTAGCACCGTTCTGCTACAGAGCAGCTGCTGGCACGTTGTGCATCATCTGGCGCAGGGCGAGGAGTAGATCGATCTCCAACCGAGCCGACAGGTGCCGACTGTCCTCGATACCCCAGATCAGCACGGCGCCGAACTCCCTCTGGGCCCAGCGAAGGGCCTTCTCATGACGCTTCCGATCCGCGGACAGCGTGGCTGGCGGGAAGGGTCAGTGATGACCGAGACTGCCGAGCGTGAGCTCGATGCCGAAGGAGGTGAAGAAGAGGGTCTTCCGCTCGGAGGCGGAAGGCACTCCTGCCCGACGAGAGTGCACATCTCGCCCGTCGAGTGGGGTCCCCTGTCGGGTTAACCGGCGGGCGTGACGCGCAGGACCTTGTTCGATCCCGCGAGGCGATTCGACGTCAAGACATAGAGCGAGCCGTCGGGACCCTGACGCACGGTGCGCAGCCGGCCGAAGCGGTCGTTGAGAGCCGCGAACTCGCTGCGCGAGATCACCGCGCCGGCGGGGTCCAGTGTGAGCACCATGACCCCCTCGCCCTTGAGCTGCGCGACCAGCAACGCCCCGTCATACGACTTCCACCGGGCCCCGGTTGTGAAGGTCAGTCCGCTGGTCGCGATCGTCGGATAGCCCGAGGACCACTTCGCCTGGATCCCGCCGGGAACTTGACCAGGTCGGTCATCGGGACCGCCTGGTTGTACCCCTCGGTGCCGTCCGGGAAAACCGGGTCCCAGCCGTAGTTGCCGCCCTTGACCATGAGGTTGACCTCGTCGTCGCGGTCGGGTCCGTGTTCGGCCGTCCACATCTGGGCCGTGCCGGGCCGGCGGGCCAGCCCCTGGACGTTGCGGTGGCCATAGGTCCACACATATTTTGCCGGGCCGGGCGCGCCCGCCCACGGGTTGTCCTGCGGCACCGTCCCGTCGGCGTTCACCCGCAACACCTTGCCTCCCAGGCTGTTCCGGTCCTGCGGGACCGGACCGGTGAACGCGTCACCGGTGCTCACCCAGAGCTTGCCATCCGGTCCCGAAGAGCACCCGGCACCCGTTGTGGTTGACCCCACCGGGTATGCCGGTGATCACCGGTGCACCCACCCGGACCGCGGACGTGTGGTCGGCCGACAAGCGCCAGCGGATGACCCGGTTGTCGCCGGACGGGGCGTCGGACTGGCAGGTGTGGAACAGCCGGTTGGTCCCGAAGCGGGGGTCGAGGGCCAGGCCGAGCAGCCCCGCCTCGCCTTCGACGCGCAGGTCGGAGAAGTCCGCCCGGACCGTGCGCAAGGCCCCGCCGTTCGTGCTGCCGATGCGCAGCCGGCCCGGCCGGTCGGTCAGCAGGTAACGCGTCGAGCTGAGGAAGGCGATATCCCACGGGACGTCCAGCCCGGCGGCGAGGCCGACACTGCTCACGCCGAGGCGGATCATACGTTTCATCCCTGCACCGATTCTCTCAGGCGCCGGCCGCGCCCGCGCCGGTGCGTTTGGCCCGCTCGATGGTGGTCGTCATCGCGGGCGCGCCGTCCTCGGGATAGCCCCCGTCACCCGGCGCCACCCCGCCGGCGGCGATCGTGTCCAGGACCCTCATGCCCTCCTCGGTGATGTAGCCGAAGACGGTGTAGTCGGGCCGCAGCCGCGAGTCCTCGTAGACGAGGAAGAACTGGCTGCCGTTGGTGTTGGGGCCGCCGTTGGCCATGGCGAGCAGGCCGCGGGTGTAGTTCTTGCGGGAGCCGTCCTCGAAGCCGGGCCAGTTGGGGAGCGACTTGGCCGTGTTGAGTTCGTCCTTGAACCAGTAGCCCGGGTCGCCCCAGCCGGTGCCGAGCGGGTCACCGCACTGGAGCACCGAGAGCGCGTAGGGCGCCGTGTGGTAGGCGGTGAGCCGGTGGCACTGGGTGCCGTCGTAGAACTTCTCCTTGGTCAGATAGAGGAAGCTCGCGACCGTGCACGGGGCGCCGGCCTTGTCGAGGATGACGGGGATGTCGCCGTGATTGGTCTGCAGGACCACGGCCGCCTTGCCATGGGTCTGGGCCTTCTTGGGGTCCGGCGGCAGGCCGGTCCACGTCGAGTAGGTCTGGTCCTCCAGGGGCGTGAACGCGCACGCTCCGGTGGTCGGGCCGGACGCCGGCGATTCGGGCTTCGCCGATGCCTGCGGTGCCGTGACGGCGGTGGTGCCGGCGATCAGGGCTACGGCGGCAAGAGTGCGGATGGACTGCTTCGAGCTCGGCATGGGTTGTGCCTCCCTTGGTATGCCAGGGGCCGGGTCGCCCCGCACTTCACCATAGGGTGACCTGCTCGTATGTGCGCGTCGGAGCGTCCGCCGAAGTCGTGGCCGGCGCCACGTCGGGA
>Ga0056908_1001064_pt1 | contig 11892 bp, 9 predicted proteins | sample EBPBio142010_DNA_FD_55020 | JGI IMG/M metagenome (GOLD analysis project Ga0056908, IMG submission 55020) | Wastewater treatment Type I Accumulibacter community from EBPR Bioreactor in Madison, WI, USA - Reactor 1_10/4/2010_ DNA | ecosystem: Engineered > Bioreactor > EBPR > Anaerobic-Aerobic >...
CTGCCGCAGCTACCCTCGGCGTAGTCGCCGTCGCGTTCAATGAATTCCTCGCTTGCCAGTGCACCAAGAACCAGAGCCCTGGCCGTGTCGAAGTAAATCGCCGAGCGGATTGCCGACGCCTCGGCGTTGGGGGTTTCGCCCGATACGGCACGCACCACACGGGGGTGCGCAGCGTTGATGAGCAGCCGGACCGCCCCGAGAAAAGGCTGATCCAAGGCAAACACGTTCCAAGAGAACCGCCACCCCGCCTCCGGGTTTGCCCAATAGCCCTTGCTGAAATCCACTACTTCGACAGGGAAGAATGAATGCGACGAATCCAGCTGAACCGTTTGCCTCTCTTGCAGCAGCACCGCTCCTGCATGCCGCGCAGTGAGCGGCGCGCAAGAGCTGTGCTGGCCGGCCATCAATATCGCGGTGTCGACATGCAGAGCCCCCGCGATGTCGCTGCCGGCAACTTCCCCGGCCAGTTCGATCAGGCACGTACCTTCGTCATCGGCAATGGAGACGCTTGCCAAACTTCTGCGCAGCATGGTGCCTGGGCTTGACCAGCTGGCAGCCACCAATAGGGGAACGTCGCTGGCTAGACCACAGTCGGCCCGGAGCCCAGCCACGTCAATGACGATTTCTCTGCGCAAGCAAAGGCGAGAGCTGTAGTCCAGTCCGGACAAGACAAGAGGAAGCGGCGAAGGATGCTTCGCCGTCAAGACCTCCCACTGACCGGCTGTGAGTCGTTGGGTAGCGGCCCGCTTGTAGGGGACGGCAGTTGCAGTTCTCATGCCCCGGCCTCTGCACTGAGCGCAACAGAGATCATGGCATCGGGAGGAATGCTAACCACGACCGTCCATGTGCCGCCGGTGGCGGGAACATCGCAGTTCGCGATGCCTCGCCCGGTTGTCATGCCGCTCGGGTCTATCCATTTCAAGATCGTCGGTTGCTGCGCGCCTTCTGGCGGATCGCTCTCAAAGCCATCGGCAATTACCACCTTGGGGCGTACAGAGACTTTGACCGGTGTGCCGCTGGGGTTGGATGTCTCGAAGCGAGCCACCATCGACGGGATGCCATCGACCAGCTCGATTGTTGGCTCGCCCACGAATGAAATCTGGGGTGCCGCAGCGCCCTTGCGCCCGGTCCCGGATCGTCCGCCCCCTCCATCACCACCACGACCTTCACTCCCTGTGCCGTTACGCGTCTTTGGCGTGTTCGTACCAGCTGCGCCGGCGCTTTCAGGAGTCAGCGACGGGACGAGTCCGCCGAGCAGACGGGAGAAGCTCGCCACCGAATGAGGTACTGCACCAGATGCTTCGATCGCGTGGGGTGCTGCGAAGGCCTCGACAGCGTCCTTCACTCGGCGCATTGCCACTCGCACGTAGGTCTTCTCGGAAGCGTCCAGCAGCAGATCAGGAACCCAGTCGTCGTGGGTCGGAGGCTCCGCACGAGCGAATGCGGCGTCTGCATCGGCGTCAACCCGAAATACGCCTGCGTATTCGGCCAGTTCATAAGGGACCAGCGGTCCCTCCACATACTTCACCACGAAGTTTGGAGCACGCATCACTGCAATTTGGTGCAGCGGCCGCCGAAGCGTGCGCTGGTACAAGTCGAGGCCTTCGTTGTCGCTTTCGGCGGCGGCAGGAGGCGATCCCATTTGGGAAGCAGGCTGCCGAACGAGCGCAAGATGGCCGAGGAGCTTCTTTGGCCGCTGCGATGCGATGGGTTCCAGGACCACACCTTCAGACAGCTCTTTGGCTGATGCTGCCGCGAACGCCCGCGCAAGCAGGGCAAGCTCGGGTTCCTCCTGAACTTTTGGCAGCGGTATTTCGCTGCCCTGCCAGCGAACGTTGAACGACATGGTGGGGGTTTTGCCAGGCCCGTCGATGAGCTTTGGCCAGAAGTAGTCCATGATTGCGCGCCCCATTTGACTCAGTACCTGCTGCGGGGCACTGCAATCGAACTCAGGTGCAAGAACATAAACCGTGGTGCCCAGCGCATCTTGGCCGCGCTGGACGCCGCCGAGCAGTAGCGCCAGAGCGTCGGCTTCATCACCACCAACGGGATCAACGACGTTGTCCTGCGCCAACCGTCCCCACCAATGACGCCCGGTGAAGCGGCGGCCATTGGCGCCGTCTGTTTCAAACTGCGGCCCCAATGCGGCTGCCATGAATCTGGATTCCACATCGCACCCATCCTTGAAGCGCGTATGGACGCATATGGTCTTCAACTTGCTGGCGAGAAAGTACGCCGCCTTGCCAAAGCCGTAGGTTCCTCCCGCGTATGCGCGGTTCGGAGGCCGTCCGATATACCGCATGAAATCGACGAAATTAGTGGATTCGCCCGGCTGCGGAACAACGTTTCCGCGAGTAGGGCCGCTGAGGCCTCTGGTGCCGAAATCGCTGACGGCGATCACCGGAAAGTCAGAATCGGCGAGAAGACGGGCTCGGACATCGACTGCGGCGGGCACGTCTGCGAACACTTGGGTCGCCAGTGCTTGGCGTGCGCTCCGATCAAGCAGGTGTCCATCCACATGGAACGTAACACCTCCGGCAGGAGCAATGCGCGCATCCCAGCTGTTCTGAACCGCTTCGCGAATCAGCAGCGTGAAGCGGTCGGCACGCGGTCGGCCGAGCTGATTCGACACGCCCTCGGCGGCGGCGCCACCGGTCGCAGAGAACAGCTCAGATTGCAGGTCCAGCGGTGCCGGCATCGCGGACTCCTGCAAGTTCTGCATGGATATGGTCAAGCATATCTGGCTGCAGGGGCGCTGCCGAAAATGCGACAAGGTCTATGGTGTAGTGAACATCCGAGACGCCGGACGGAGGTTCTGGCGGATTGAACGACGCCGCTGTCAGTCGGGGAAACGATGCTGTCACTTCGTAGAGTCGCCAGTCGATAACGTCAAGTTGAAGCTGCCGATAGTGGGCTTCATCGCGTTGGTCGTACCCAACTTTCGACAGTCGGTCGAGCAGATCACGTCGATCAATGCCGGCATTCAGGACTGCCTGGATCAAATCCGGCACACTGGAACCGGATGTGCCGTTCAGCTCCAGGCGCATAGCGCACAGGTAAAGGCGTGCGTCGTGGGGCTGCTCCAACTGCATCAGCCCATGCACCCTGAACTTCCATTCGTCCCGGCGCGCCGTCGTCTTGACCTCCATGGTGCAACCGTCCGCCGTGAAATCGTGCCGCGCGCCGTGCGGACCCTGCCAAGCCGAAAGCCCTTGATCGCTTTTTGCGGCAATGCGCACCAAGTGCCACAGTTCGCCGAACAGCCCGCACAAGGCTTCTGTTGAGAGAATGCTCGAAGCCTCGCGGTCCAATAGTTCGCGCCAGCGCTGCAGTGTTTGACGGCAGGCCTGCAGTGGCTGGGTTGTGCGGTCCCGCAACAAATCAAGCACCTCTTCGGCGAGATGGGAGAAGACGTTGTTGAGGTGCGTCTTCTGGCAGGCAAGATCGAGGTACTGACGCTGGCCGGTCGCGTCGACGAGTGGACGAGTAGTCAAATGAACGCCGCCGCTACGCCGGTCATGTGCAGCAGGAAAATCTGCAGCAACTGGCACCAGCACATGCCGAAGCCCGGCGGCGTCGATTGCCAGCAGCACAACACCTTCAGCAGTGTTCAGTGCCGTGTCGAAGACGCGAAACTCGCCCCGCATCGGCATGCCTTGGGACGATTCCAGTTGGCGCCATCCGTCTTCGGTTGTGTTAATGCCGCCTTGTGTCATTCGTCGGTCTCGGCCATGTCTTCAAGATCATCGATATCGATCATTTCGCTGCCGACGTCCGGGAGCTCGACGGTCATATAGCTCTGCGGCGTCAGATCGCTCTGCGGAACATCTGGGAAGACCAGTGCGAGGCCAATGATGTGTTGTACCGCACCGAGCGGAGCGCGCTGGCTGCTCCCCTTGCGCGGTATCGAATCCTTGCTAATTGGATAGATCAGCAGCAGTCCTTGGTCGGGAACTGCTTCGTCGCGGAGATCACGTAGGGCGTCGCGATCCTTCCCGCGCAGCGTCGCGGCGGGTTGAGGTACGTCGATCGCGACATCCGTTTCCGACATCAAGGCTTTGATGTCAACCACCTGCGGGCTTCTCTCGCGTAATGAACGGGCGCGGTTGACCAAGGGCACTTCCGCGCCCAGTCCGAGATCGATTGTGCCGAGTGTTGGCAACGGCTCAGACCGAGTGACGACTGCAACCGTCCACGAGGCGATGTGGCCGCGCTGATTCTGCTCGCGTATGTAGCTTTGCAGCAGACCCGCAGGCATTTCGCTGTTGCCCGGATCAATGGTGTACTCGTTCAAGAACTGGAGCACCTGTGCCGACGGAACACGGAAGAACACCTTGTGCGGCTTGTCGGTCACCGCTGCAGGTTCAATGCCAGCCGCGCGCACGCGTGCAATCAGATCACGCGCTGCTTTGAGATTCTTGTCCAGCCAAGCTTGGTCCTCGTGACGGAAGACGATCGTCTGCACTTCTCGCGCATTGAACGCCATCTTGGCCTGTACCGCGTGCTGCATTTTGAGCTTCGCGGTGATGGCCAGAGCCGGGTGCTGGCGAATGCGGACTGCAAACTCCATCGGAGTGACGTTGCCATTCTTGTAGCGCGAGATGTCCTGGCGAATTTCTCGTTCGACACTGGCAAGGTCGTAGAAGTAGTCGCGCAACTCTTCGGTCATCCACACACGGGCAAGATCGCCATAGCCAGGTCGGTAGCCGAACCAGCGGCCCATTTGCAGCAGTGTGTCATAGGCGGAAGCCGACCGAATGAAGAAGCTGACCGTCAGACCTTCCAAGGTCAAGCCGCGAGACAGCACGTTGCCGCCGATCACAATATAGATGCGGCCATTGCCGTCTGAATCCTGCTGGTAGTCCACCCGATCCAGAGTTGGGCTGCTGCCGTTTTCCACCTTGGGTTCGGTCAGCTTGAGCACATCTGCCATGTGCGCCATCAAATCGCCGAAGGTGACCGGCTCCAAACCGAGTTCTTGCGACGGAAACGCTGTCTGTTCGCGCAGCCACAGCGCTTCGAGCTCGCCAGCCAAAGCTGCATCACCATCACGAATCTGCTTCAGCACAGTGCTTTGGAATGCGTCAACAACGCTTTTTGCATTCCGATGCACCGCTGCATATTGCGTGGTGTGAATGAGCATGGATGCATGTTTGCCGCGCTGGCCGCGCACGCGGCGCGCGGAAACAGCCATCCAGAAATACAGCATCGCTTCGCGCAGCGAGGGCGTAATGTCGGGACTGAACGTGAACCGCGCATCTCGATTCGGCGGCTTCAGCTGAACACCCTCGTGTTCGGGAACAAGTCGGATGACGTTCAGCCCGTCGATGGGATCTTCTGTTTCGTCGAGGGGGGCGCGTCCAAATATCTGTTCGGCGCCGAAATATCCTTTGCCGCGAGGCAGGTCGACGATGAAATCCCTTGGATAGAGGTCTTCCGGCAGCGAAGGGTCGATGAAGAGGTTGGCAAAGGGGGTAGCCGTATAGCCCACATAGGCTGCCTTGGGCAGGTCCGCCAGCAGCTTCACGATCAACTCGTTGATCTTGGTCCGTTCATCGAGCTTTGGATGCGAGTTGGGGCTGGCCTGGTCGGCTTCGTCGTCGATGATCAGGACAGGGCATGCGCGAAGCACCTCCGGCCTTGCGCCAGTGAGCCATTTGTGGAGGCGCTTGAGTCTGCCGCTGTTCTTCTTGACGACGCCCAGCACCTTAGTGGAGTGCTTTTCCGTGAGGAACGAATTGACATTGGTGTTGGAGGCAAAGTCGTCCTCAATGTTCGTTACGGTGATCCAGTGCTCCAGATTAGCCGCAATGAGATCCTCGTCGATGCGCAACTGCGTTTGGTAGCGCAGGACATTGTTCATCCCCGACAGCACGATGATGAATCGATAGCCTACGTCAGCCGCTTTGGCGATGACGGCGGTGAAGCTGGCGGTCTTGCCGCTCTGGACGTGGCCCAAGACGAGCCCCCGCGTTCGAATTTGCGCCTTGCCCGGCGGGTCCAACAGCGAAACCACCCGGGTTGATGCCTCGTCTATATCCTTGATGGCTTCCGCATCCCACCCCTTATCTCTCAGGTGCTTTTCGTAGGAGTGCCACAAACGGTCTGCCGGGTCGGGGCCCAGATACCATGGGTCGAAATGCTTGTTGTAAATACTTCCCGGCTCTTTCATCGTCCATACGCGGCGGCTAGCATCACGGTATTTCTGCAGAGCCTGTTCGACCAAGGCGGCGGGAAGCAGCGCCGACAGTCGTACAGCCGCCTCTTCGGGCGTGCGCCCCGCCCGCACGGAGTCGTGAATCTGCTCAGCCAATTGGCTTACTTGGCTGTTGGTTCCATCGCTCAGCGACATGTACTTCCCCCTTATTGGATTCTTGTCGTTAGAGGTCGAGAATGAACTCTGCGACGGCCTTGGTCACATTTGGACAGACGGCATTGGCCAATTGCTGCTGCTTGTACATCAGACCACCTTCCGCACCAGATTCTGTTCCTGCGAAACGGAACCAGTCGGGAAAGCTTTGCAGCCGTGCTGCTTCGCGAAGCGAAAGCCCGCGATGCTGCGATGGATGAATGATCATGCTTTTCCGGTAATGCCCGATGGTGATCGCCGGCTCACTCCACGCCAGCCGGCGGTAGATGTTGCTGTGCGTGCGTTCTACATCGGCATAGTTGGTCATCAAATCGCGTACTGCCTGCCAGTTCTGTCCCTGGCCGATACCCTTGTAGCGTTCAATTACATACTCTGCGTGACGTGACGTGATGTGATCCCATATGATGCCCTTGGGTGCACCGGCACGCATCGCCTGCAGAAATGCGTTCTGCTGCACGCGTACAACATCCTCTTCATAAGGGCGTTCAACGAGGTTGTCTCCGTTGCCCAGCTTCGGCAAATCGGCAATGGCGTCTCGCACCGTCACAAAGGCTTTGCCGGTGCCCGGGCCGTGGGTCGGCATCGGAAACGGCCCCCACTTGCCGAAATCGTCCGGTGAATAGCCGACGTCTTTGTGAATGCCGAGCAGGAAAAAACGATTGCGATTCTGCGGGGCTCCATACCAAACGGCATCCAACAGTTTCGGGAAGACGAGGTAGCCCATATCCGCGAGCCGCTCCAGAACGTGCGCTGCGACGCTCAAGTCCGAGTCCGATTCCTCTCTGGGCGTCCACAAGATTCCTTGGACGTTTTCCATCAGCAGGACTTTGGGCGCCATGTACGACACGCAGTCCAGGAAGGCATCTACCAAGCGATTGTTGGGATTCGAACTCGACCAGCTGTTCCGATTTGCGCTGGAAAAGCCTTGGCATGGCGGACCGCCAATCAATAGATCAACATCGCCATGTTCCTTCGCCATGGCGCCCAGCCGCGTCCTTACCTCGTCAGAACAAAGGTCCATCGGAGCATATTCGGCCGGCGTCGTGCCTTGCGGAGTTAGGCCAGCCTTTTCCATGTAGGCATGGTTATGCCTCAAGGTTTGCGTGTAGATCGGGTGGATTTCAGCCGATCCGGCAATGCGGTAGCCTCGCCCGTCTGATCCTCGGGCGCTAAGGAAGCCCAGCCCCATGCCGCCGGCTCCGGCAAACAGCTCTACTATGTTCAGCGTTGTCTTGTTTGCGGTGAGGCGGCGCTTGAGTGGAATCCGTTGATCGGGCGCTTGTATGAGCAAGCCCGCAGCTCTTGCATCGTGGCCGGCGGCAATCTTGCGGTTGGCCCGCACCAGTATGTCAAGCGACGTGGTTCCTTCTGCTGCATCGGAAAGACGTGCGGTTGGGATTGCGGGCACTGATCGCGCCCGCTTTGCCCTGCGAACCGCGAGCCGAACCCATCGCGTCCACGCAAGCAGCTGCGCAAGCTTCTTGAGCCCATCGTCGAGCTCCAACGACGTCATGCCGACAAGGATGCCGCGCTGATACCCCTTGATGCCGCCGATGGACAGTGCAAAGCAAGTCAGGTCTCCAATGCTGCCTAGTGCAGCCTTGCCAAGATTCGCGGCATAGCACTCGGAATTTCCTGCGGGCTTGCTTAGATTAACCTGCTGCCAACTCGCTGTTTCGACCCGCTCCTTCGGTGCGGAGGAGCGGATACCGTCTCGGGCGCGCGCGAATTCAACCCTGCGTGTGGCATCGACTTCTACAACGTAGTGAAGTCCGTTATCTGTGCTGGCTTCCAGGCGTTCGACAAGCTGAGCCGCAGCAACTGTGCGGAAGCTGCAAACCACAACGCCGCTACGCGCTTTCGCGAGCGACAGAAGGGACATGGCGGTATCGGCGCGCCGAGCTTCACCGTCCAGATCCAACTCGTGTTCAGCAGACAGGATGTCTCCGTTAAGCCGATACAAGCGCATTCGCGACTTGCCAGTTGTCTTCTTGCCTTGAGAGCGAAGGTGTCCAGCGACTTCTTCAAGAATCCAAATTGGCCCCAAGTCGGCAGTCGCTGCGCCTGTTCCCGCCAGTAGCTGTGGCTCAAGCATGCGTGGGGCGTTGAGCGCCGGAATTTCAACGGTCAATGCACTCATGCGCTTGCCATCCGATTGGCGCGCTGAACAACCGTCGTAGGGAATTGCAAGGACAATTGCTCTTCTGCAGGGAAGCTGTTGGCCCAAGCAGCCTGCAGCTGTTCCGCGAACGGGCGCATGGGAACCAATATGGCGGGAGCGTCGATGTCGGGGTTGCAAGTCAGCAGACTAACTTCGCCGCGCTCAACGTGGATGAGAAGTTGCCTGTCTGCCAAGTGGGGCCAACTGGTGCTTCGGCATAGCGAAAACAGACTGCTGGAGACGGCAGCAAGTGCGCTGACGCTGATGCCCATCACCTTGACCAAATGTCGAACCACCAGCAAAGCCAGGGCGTCGCCAGGCGCAAAGCATGGCGTATAGCCGTTCAGACCTGTGAGGGGAGGCAATACATGACGCCAATGCCGGAGCGTTTGATCCGACAACTGAGCCACGTTAGCAACCTGTTGGGGGGTTAGCTTTAGCATGATGCCATTTTACTCCGCAGACATCCTGTTGTTAACAACAAGATGAGCGGTTGTTGATTGAGATGCAAATCCGGTCCGACGGCCATGGGGGCAAGGGCGAAGCGGGCGCCGCAATAAAGGTAATTGCGCCCTTGACCCCGTGAGAATTGCCGATCTACGCCACAGCAGGTTGTACCGATAAGTACTGAACTTCATCATGTCCCCATGCAGTGTGCTCATGGAGTCCAAGGTGGAACACCTACCACAAACATCAAACGCGGCCGGCATCGACACCCCCCAGTCTCGTCCCTTGCCGGGCACGGAAGCCTACGAGGCGCTGCCGCAATTCCCGAAGCGAAGCCCCCTTCCTTTCCGACGCACCATCCGCCGCCACGAGTTGCGGCAGATCGTCCCATTGGCCGAAACGACGATCTACGAAATGGAGCGTCGCGGCGAGTTCCCACTGCGCTTCAATCTGACGCCGCGCTGCGTGGTCTGGGACCTGGCCGAGGTGGAGGCCTGGATCGAGGAGCGCAAGCAAGCTCCACGCACCATCGCTGCCAAACCGGATGTCTACCTGCGGAAAACCCGCCCTGTGCGGACGGGTTCCGGTCAGGGATGAGGCTGGCAACAGCCTCATCCCACAAGAGCGTCCAGCTCCTTGGAAGCCGAACGCGATAGCCGCCGCCCCTCCTTGGCCACGTTGACCTGCAAGGCAACGCACGCCACCTCCAGAACGTCCGTGGCCAGCGAGTAGCTGCCCTTGGCCTGCAGCCAGGCCAGCACATCCGCCAAGTGCCAGATCGACGCGCTGCCTTCATGCACCGGCGCCGGAAAGCTGCCCGGATGGGCCAGCATCAGCTTGCGCATGTTCTGCCGTGACACGCCCACGATGTCGGCCACATCGGTCAGCCCGACCAGATCCGGTGCGACCTCGATCAACCTGGCCGATGGCACGGCGCTCCGCACGTCGGCCAACGCACTGCGCACAGCAGCGTCCGCACTGTCCGCCTCGCGGGTGAACTCCAGCGCGAGCCGCCCCGGCTGCCCGATGCCGACCAAGGCATCGTCGCACCCGGCCTCACCCAGACGCTCGACCAGCGCATCCGGGTCACAGTCATCGTCGGCGAGTTGGTATTTCAAGGTGAAGGTGTATTCCATCGTGCTACTCCTCGGCATCGTCGTCAGCCTCCTGCTGCTTACGGTGCGTTGTGCAGTTATCCACGACGCGTCGCAAGGCGCGCGCGTGGTTGCCAGGGTTCTTCGGCGTACTCCACACGCTGGTGATACAGAACTCGCCGCAGCGACACTCCGCATCGTTGTACGGACAATAAATCCGCCCCCAGGCGTGGCTGCCACCGACTTCCACGCGCCAGCCCTGCCCTTCGGCGTGCCTGAGTGCTTCCTCGACTTCTTTCTTCGGATGAGAGGACCGAGCCATCAACAGTCTCTAGTATGGGAATGATTGCCAAGGTTGTCAAGTGACAACCTTGGCCCTGCCTCAGGCCATCGCACTCAACACCGGCACGACCACGTTGTCCGGCATCAGCTTCGGCACATAGGTCTGCCCGTCGATCCAGGCATCGACCATGTTGGCCCACTCCTGCAGCATGTGGCGCCGCTGCTCGGCGTACTCGGCCTTGTTGTAGATCGAGCGCGAGGAACGCCCTTCTTCGTGCGCAAGGGACTTCTCGATCCAGTCTCGGTTGAACCCGATTTCGTTGAGCAACGTCGAACCTGTGCGGCGCAGATCGTGGACGGTGAACGGTTCCAGCGGCAGGCCTGCGGCCTTGGCCCGCTGCGCCACGATCTGCGTGACCCGATTGAGAGTCGCGTGAGACATGCAATGGTCTGAGTCGTAGCGCGATGGCAGCACAAACTTCGAGCCGGCCGCGCAAGTGTGCAGTGCCACCAGAATGTCCAGCGCCTGGCGCGACAGGTAGACCACATGTGGGTTGCGCCCCTTCATCCGCTGCTTCGGGATGGTCCAGGTCGCGTTCTCGAAATCGACCTCGTCCCAGGTGGCCTCGATCAGCTCGCTCTTGCGCACCAGCGTCAGCAGGATCATTCGCAACGCCAGCCGGATGGTGGGATAGGTGGCCACCGACTCCATCTGCCGCGACATCAGGCGGATCTCCAGCGGCGACAAGGCACGGTCCTTGGGCACGAAGGTCGCAATCGAGGCTGCACCCACGTCGGCCGCCGGGTTGTCCACCTTCTCCCCATGCAGGATGGCAAAGGCATAGACCTGCTTCACGATGTCGCGGACATGCACCGCGGTGGCCGGGGCGCCCCGCCCCTTCACCTTGCCGCACAGGGCGCGCAAGTCGTCGGCGGTAATTTCGTTGAGTAGCCGGTTCTGGAAGGCCGGCAGGATGTCCCGATCGACGATGCTCTTGCGCATCGCTCGTGTGCTGTCGGCCATCCGGGCACCGGCAAGCCACTGGGCGGTCATGTCGCCGAAGTTCTTGGCGGCAGTCAGGCGGCGCTTCTCCCGCTGCTTCTCATGCGCCGGGGACTTGCCCTGGGCAACGGCCTTCTTGGCGTCCAGCAGCTTTTCGCGAGCCATCGCCAGTGAAATGCCCGCCGGCCCGTAGCGGCCAATGGTCAGGGTCTCGCGGCGGCCATTGAGACGGTAATCGAAGCGGAAGGTGACGGTACCGGTGGGCGATACCGTCACGTACATCCCATCCCGGTCAGAAGCCTTATAAGTCAAGGACTTAGGCTTCAAATTGCGCAGTGCGGCGTCGGTAAGCATCGAGGTTTTTCCTCCTGTTCATGACGGCTTTTACCGTCAGGGGTCAGGAGACCTGCTGATGCCCGGAAAGCCGCATAAAACAAGCTTTCCAGAGGAGCGATTTACCGTCAAAGACCGATTTGGTCTCGATAGTAAACAAGGAGGTCTTAATCCGGCCTTCGGTTTCTACCGTCACCTATAC
>Ga0056908_1001082_pt1 | contig 11675 bp, 8 predicted proteins | sample EBPBio142010_DNA_FD_55020 | JGI IMG/M metagenome (GOLD analysis project Ga0056908, IMG submission 55020) | Wastewater treatment Type I Accumulibacter community from EBPR Bioreactor in Madison, WI, USA - Reactor 1_10/4/2010_ DNA | ecosystem: Engineered > Bioreactor > EBPR > Anaerobic-Aerobic >...
TGCTGACTGCACGAGCACACGCCCCGGCGTAGCAAGAAACTGGTTTACGGCGAGGTTCTTCGCGTCGGTGCCGTCGTGCGGCCCAGCATCGGAGCCGAGACTCATGTTCACGGCTACCGGCTTGCCCTCGGCCGCGGCCACTTCACCGCAGTACTTGATGCCGTTGGTCATGTTGGCCAGCGAGTGCGACCCATCGCCGCTCTTGACGAACACGATGTCGGCATCCGGAGCCATACCGACGAACTGGCGCGGCGTCATCGAGCCACCGTTACCCGCCGCCGTGCCCGTCACATGCGTGCCGTGGCCGTTGATGTCTTGCGAGCGAACAAAGCCTGCGGGCGAGCCGTCGATTTCGTTGTTGATCTGCGCCCGCGTGTATTCGACGCCTTTCGTGTAGGTCGTGGGCAAACCTTGCGGCAACGATTCGCCCGCCTGAGCGGAGAGCGTCATGTCGTAGAGCCGGAGAATGCGGCTCTGGGTGGTGTCGGTGGTCGAGCGAAAGTCGAGGTGTTTCCAATCGATCCCGCTGTCGATCACGCAGACAATAGCCCCAGCGCCTCGGTACGCTTGGTTGCCAAGTAGCCCGTCGTGCAGCAGCCGAGCCCCAACGAACGCACCGGCCTCGTCGTTGTCGATCACGGCGTCTATGCCCATCTCAAGCCGATCGACGCCTCGGGTGAGCTGCAGTTCGGCGACACGCGCCACCGGGACGCGCACCGTGGCGAAGCCGTCAAACACCGCGTTCACATCAAACCCCGCATGCCGTAGAGCATCCACATCGCGGGTGTGCACCACCAAATCGAGCTGGGTATCGGCAGAAGCCTTGCCTGCCCCTTCCGGCGACCTGAGGTAGCGAGCCAGCGCGGGGTCCATACGGGTAACATCTTGGGCCAGCACCGAAGCGGCGGACGTCAGGCCAAGAGCGACCAAAAGAGCGTAGCGGTAGACGGTCATAAGTCGTTGTCTCTCAAGTGGGTTCGGCCGAAAGAATACAGCGGAGTAGCACCCATGCGCCATCTACCAGCAAAATAACCACCCGCGTATGGGAAACCTCTCTCGATGAGCAATGACCCTCACCGGGTTCTACGATGCCATCCAAGCCAACGCAAAGGGTGGAGCCTTTCCAAAGGCCCCACCCTCGTGCGTTTCGCGTAGGCGCCCGTCTACACCGCGCGCCGCCGTCCCTACTCGTCGGCGCACCAGCCGGGCTGCTTGTGCCGCTATACACCTGCCTCAGAACGGTACACCCAACGGGGCCACTCATTTCATTCCGTTCGATGCACGGTATCGGGCGAGAAGGCGGGGCTGCACACGGCCCAGTACTCGCACGCATCGTCGGAAGAGGCGTTGGCGTAGCGGATGCGTTCACCCGCCACACACAGAATCGTTTGCCCCGCGTGCACGTCCACGAACCCGCCGTCATGATGCACGCGCATCGTGCCGCGCAGCACAATCGTCGTCTCGTCGAACTCTGGGCGTTGCCACGGCTCATCCCACCCCGGCGGGGCAATCATGTGCGCCACCGAGTGCGAGGCCGTGCCGGTGGAAGCTCCTCCGACAAACTCTTCGATGACCTTGCCGCCGGGAGCGGGCACGACGAACGGTTGGCTGGTGACGGTCGGCATCGGCGAAAAACGGTTGAGACACGCACGATACGACTGCGCCCCGCCGCCTCGCAACGAGACGACGGGGCGCAGTCGATGGAAGCACCGGGTCAGTCGCGGCGACCGCCGAGAATCCGCAGCAGGAAGAGGAAAAGGTTGACGAAGTCGAGGTAGAGCGTGAGCGCGCCGAGGATGCCAAGGCGTCCGAGCGTCACCTCGCCGTCCACATCGGCGGCCATCGTCTTGAGCTTCTGCACGTCGTAGGCCGTCAGCCCCACAAACACAAGCACGCCGACGATGGAGATGATCCATCCGAGGACGCTGCTGTTCATAAACAGGTTGACGATCATCGCCACAATCACCCCGATGAGCGCCATAATGAGGATCGATCCCCACGACGAGAGGTCGCGCTTGGTGGTGGCTCCCCACAGCGCCATGAAGGCGAAGGTGAGGCTGGTGATGACGAACACGCTGGCAATGGAGGCCATCGTGTAGGCAAACGCGATGACCGAGAGCGTGAGGCCGTTCATGGCCGCGTAGCCGAGGAAGCCGAGTGTGGCCGCCGGGACACTCATCCGGTGGATGCGCGCCGAGAGGATCCAGACGACGGCCAGTTCGGCGATCATCAGCCCGAAGAAGACCAGCCGGTTGCCCAGTACGAGCTGCTGCAAGGCGGGCAAGTAGAGCACGAGCGCGGCGGCGGCGGCGCTCAGGAGCAGCCCGACGGCCATCCAACCGAAGGCGCGGGTGAAGAGCGGGCGGAGGTCTACCGCAGCGCGTGCGCCGGCGTAGGCCGGGTGCGTTTCGGCATACCCGTAGGCGCTTTGGTAATACGGATTGTCGGCCATCGTAGAGGAAGGAAGTGGGTTCCAGCCAGCGTGTACGCCGTGCGCCGCGCCGGGTTGCGTCGCCAGCCTGTGCCATAACGTTGGCACCCGCACACCACATCTTGCCGAATGCCCCTGTTCGATGAAATCCATCTACTACACCGCCGCCACCCTCGACGGCTTTCTCGCTGACGACGACAACAGCCTTGACTGGCTCTTTGCCTTTGGCGAGGCGGGACAAGGCGGCATTGATGATTTTCTTGACTCACTTGGCGCGATTGCGATGGGTGCTTCCACCTACGAATGGCTGCTTCGGCACGAAGGCTATGCCCTTCCGGATGCCGCCAAGCCGTGGCCGTATACCCAGCCGGTGTGGGTGTTCACGCACCGCACGCTTCCGGAGGTGCCCGGCGCGGACGTGCGGTTCGTGCGGGGAGATGTGCGGCCCGTCCATGCGGCGATGGCGGACGCGGCGGACGGTCAAAACGTGTGGATTGTGGGAGGCGGCGACCTTGCCGGACAGTTTTACGACGCCGGCTTGCTTGACGAGATCGTGGTGACCATCGCGCCGGCTACGCTCGGACGTGGCAAACCGCTGCTCCCGCGGCGCATCGAATCGCCCGCGCTGCGCCTCGTCTCGGCGGACGTGCTCGACGGTGTTTTTGCGCAACTCACCTACGCGGTGAGTCGCTAATCCTACCGCTGCTCAGCGCAGCAGCACAATCGTCGACGCCGTGCCCGCGCGAAGCGCATACGCCCCCGGTCGCAGGTCGGAAAGGTCTACATCCGTCCTGCCAGCCGACACCGGATGACGGCGCACCGCCCGCCCGAGCAGATCGTACACGTCCAGCATCGCTGCTTGGGGGCTGGACACCCGCACCCGACGCCCGCCAAGGGCCGTGATCGATACGTCGGAGGCTGCTGGCAAGACGTTGACCTCCGGCGTTGCGCCCACGGCTGTTCCATCGGGAGCGTAGCGCACCACGAACACGTCGCTGCCACGCAACGCCCCTGCCCGGCGCATCGGCCATACGGGAGCGCCATCCGGGGGTAGTAGAGACGTCCCATTGGGACGTCTCTACGGCGCGTCACCTCACCACCACGGCATGGCTCGTCGCGTGGCCGTCCGAGGTGACGCGAACCACATACGACCCCGACGACAACGACGGCAAACGTGCCTCTGCCGTTCCCGAAACCAAGCCGTCGAACACCGTCGCCACCGACCGGCCCAGCACGTCGAACACCTCCGCCCGCACTGCGCCCGATCCCTCGATTCGAAGCTTCGGCGTGCGAGAGCCGTTGCCGAGAACCGTCACCAGCGTCTGTCCGTCCGTGCCGATCTCGATGGTCACGCTCGCGGAGTGGTGAATCGCCCCGTCGGTGTCGGTTTGGCGGAGCCGGAACGTGTGGCGGCCCGCGGTGAGGCCGGTGACGTCGTAGGCGTAGTCGGTGCGCTCGGTCGTGGTGCCCTGCCCTGCGATGATCGCGGACACGTCCGTCCACGCGTCGCCGGTTTGGCGTTCGACGACGAAGCCGATGTTGTTCGTCTCGCTCGCCGTCGTCCACAACAGGTGCGCTGCCCGCCCCGACACGGTGCCTGAGAACGACACGAGTTCCACGGGCAGCACTTCCGGGCCGGTGTAGTAAGAGAAATAGCTCATCGGCGTGCCGTCGCCCGCGGCGGTGAAGGTGCCGCCCATGTAGAGCGCGGGCACAGCGGCTTGGGCGGCGCGGGCAGCCGGGGCGTCGCCGCGGACGGCCCCCGGAGCAGGCTCGGCAGTGCCGAGGGCGAGGGCGTTGACGACGTTGTTCACGCCGGAGCCGAGGGCGCTCCACGCGCTCCCGTCCCACTTGGCGATGCGGAGCGTGCCTGCCACCGGCGACGTGCCGCTGCTGTACACGCTCGAGAACGCGCCGCCGACGTACACGTCGCTCCCGCTCACCGCGATCGCATACACGCTGCTCTGCGCCCCGCCGCCGAGGGCGCTCCACGCGCTCCCATCCCACTTGGCAATGCGATCCGCCTCGGCGATGTCGGCAAGGTCCGTGAAGCCGCCGCCGACGTACACGTCGCTCCCGCTCACCGCAATCGCTATCACGGCGCTATTGACCCCGTTGCCCGCAGTCACAGCGGCGCTCCACGCGCTGCCGTTCCACTTGGCGATGCGCCTCGCGCCCGTCACCGGCGTGGTGCCGCTGCTGTACACGCTCGTGAACTGGCCGCCGACGTACACGTCGCTCCCGCTCACCGCGAACGTCAACACCCGATCAACCGCCCCTCCGCCGAGGGCGCTCCACGCGCTCCCGTTCCACTTGGCGATGTACCCCGTGCCCGCCACCGGCGTGGTGCCGCTGCTGTACACGCTCGTGAAGCCGCCGCCGACGTACACGTCGCTCCCGCTCACCGCCAGCGCAAACACGCTGCTCTGCGCCCCGCCGCCGAGGGCGCTCCACGCGCTCCCGTCCCACTTGGCGATGCGGACTGTGCCCGCCACCTCCGTCGTGCCGCTGCTGTACACGCTCGAGAACANGCCGCCGACGTACACGTCGCTCCCGCTCACCGCCAGCGCACGCACGTCGCTCTGCGCCCCGCCGCCGAGGGCGCTCCACGCGCTCCCATTCCACTTGGCGATGCGGAGTGTGCCGTCCACCTCCGTCGTGCCGCTGCTGTACACGCTCGTGAACAAGCCGCCGACGTACACGTCGCTGCCGCTCACCGCGATCGCAAACACGGTGTTCTGCGCCCCACCGCCGAGGGCGCTCCACGCGCTCCCGTCCCACTTGGCAATGCGATCCGCCTCGGCGATGCCCGCAAGGTCCGCGAACAGGCCGCCGACGTACACGTCGCTACCGCTCACCGCGATCGCTCGCACGGCGTTGTTGGGCAGGTTGTCGACGGAGTTCGCGTAGCCGTCGGCCATCGCAGCCGACGACCCGCTCGGCACGAACCGCGGCCCGCCGTCCGCCCCGTACGCGATCGCATACCCCTCGGCGTTGAAGCTGCCCGAGAGCCCGCCCCGAAGCGATCCGTCCGGGTTCAGCACCGTCTCCAACGACGGCGTGTTCGACGATTCGGGCTGCGGGGCCGGGGCCACGGCGTCCACATACGCCTTCGTCACGGCCCCCACCGGAGCCGCCAGCGCCAGCCGCTGCACTGCCGGGGCGGAACGCGCAGGCCGGGCCGGGGCGACGGAGGCCGCGAGCGTGACGGCGACCGCGAGTGCAGCCAGCAGCGCCAGGCGCAGGCCAGAGGCGCGTTTCAGGCCGGTACGGACAATGGAGCGGAGGCGTTGGGGCGGGATCGTAGCGGTGGGCATAGCGGTGTGGGGCAGAAGGTCAGACCAGTCAAGTCAGGAGGGAGTGTACAAAGAAGCTGGATTGGTCACACGGGCCTATCCGGAAAAAAACCCTGCATAACGTCTTGAACCGTGACACTTTTGGTTTCTCGCGACGGGGCTGGCGGGTCGCGCACGCCTTCCGACCCGTGGATCCCGCTATGCAAATCAACCTGATAGGTTGGGAGAACCTGTCAGTCCACCCACGCTTGGAAACGGCCTCGGACTTCGTTACAATCGCCACGCAAAACGCCCCCGCCCGGCGCATCGGCCAGACGGGGGCGCAGCAAGGCAACCGTTCAGGTTGGTGCAGGCCTACCGCGAGAGGTACAGGTTGCGCATCTCGTACGGACGGGCGAAGTGCTCGTCGGTCAGTTCGTTCACGAACGCGATGGCCTCGCCGGTGGATTTCATCTCGGGGCCGAGTTCCTTCGACACCTCGGGGAACTTGTCCCACGAAAACACCGGCTCTTTGATCGCATAGCCCTTCAAGCGCGACTTGAGCAGCCCGGCGGCGCGGAAGTCGGCGATCTTCGCGCCGAGCATCAGCTTGGCCCCGAGGTTGGCCACGGGGACGCCGGTGGCCTTCGCCACGAACGGCACGGTGCGGCTGGCGCGGGGGTTGGCCTCGATCACGTACACGGTATCGCCCTTGATGGCGAGCTGCACGTTGATCATCCCGACGACCCCCATCTCGCGGGCGATGTCGGTGACGTAGCGGCGGATCGTCGCCTGCACGTCCTCGCTGAGGCTGTACGGCGGAAGCACGGCCGTCGAGTCGCCGGAGTGGACGCCCGCCGGTTCGATGTGCTGCATGATGCCGGCGATCCAGACCTCGTCGCCGTCGGAGAGGGCATCGCAGTCCACTTCCATCGCGTTTTCGAGGAAGAGGTCGAGCATGATCTGGTTGCCGGGCAGCATGTCGAGGATGCGGTCGACGTACTCGCGGACTTCCTCGGCGTTGATGGCGATGCGCATGCCCTGCCCGCCGAGCACGTAGCTGGGCCGCACGAGCACCGGGTAGCCGATGCTGTCGGCCACGGCGGCGGCTTCGTCGGCGGTAGTGGCCATGCCGTAGTTGGGGAACGGAATCTCCAGCCGCTTGAGCAGCTCGGAGAAACGCCCACGGTCTTCGGCCACGTCCATGTTCTCGAAGGGCGTGCCGAGAATCGGCAAGTTCACTTCGGCGAAGCGCTTGGCGAGTTTGAGGGCCGTCTGGCCGCCCATCTGCAGCATCACGCCCTCGGGCCGCTCGTGCTCCACCACGTCGGCCACGCGCTCCCAGAACACCGGCTCGAAGTAGAGCTTGTCGGCGATGTCGAAGTCGGTGGAGACGGTCTCCGGGTTGCAGTTGACCATCAGCGCCTCGTAGCCCATCTCGCGGGCGGCGAGCACGCCGTGGACGCACGAGTAGTCGAACTCGATGCCCTGTCCGATGCGGTTCGGGCCGGAGCCGAGGATGAGCACCTTGGGCCGGTCGGTCACTTCGGACTCGCTCTGGGATTCGTAGGTCGAGTAGAAGTACGGCGTCACGGCGGGAAACTCGCCGGCGCAGGTGTCGACGAGGCCGAACGTGGGCGTGAAGCCACGAGCGATGCGGTGGGCGCGCACGTCCCGCTCCGTGACGTCGCCTTCGAGCAGCCACGCGATCTGCACGTCCGAGAAACCCATCCGCTTGGCGCGGCGCAGCAGGTCGTCGGGGAGCGTGGCAAGGGCGTAGCGTTCGATCTCGCGCTCAAGGCGCACCATCCCGGCGATCTTGTGGAGGAACCACGCGTCCACCTTCGTGACGTCCGCGACTTCCTCGACGCTCGCGCCGAGGCGCAGGGCGTTTCGGATCTGAAGCGTCCGGTCCCAGCGCGGCATCGCGAGGCGCTCGCGGATGTGGTGGCGATCGGGCAACTCGCGGTCGGCACCGAGGCCCGCGTAGCCGATTTCGAGGCTCTGCCACGCCTTGTTGAGACTCTCCTCGAACGTCCGCCCGATGGCCATGACCTCGCCGACGGCCTTCATCTGCGTCGTCAGGATTTCCTCGACGCCCTCGAACTTGTCGAAGTTGAAGCGCGGGATTTTGGTGACGACGTAGTCGATCGACGGCTCGAAGCACGCGCTCGTCGTGCCGGTGATCTCGTTGGTGAGTTCGTCGAGCGTGTAGCCCACAGCCAGCCGCGCCGCGACCTTGGCGATGGGGTAGCCGGTGGCCTTGCTCGCCAGCGCCGACGAGCGGCTCACGCGGGGGTTGATCTCGATCACGACCTGGCGGCCCGTGCGCGGATCGACGGAGAACTGGATGTTGCAGCCGCCCGCGAACGTGCCGATGGAGCGCATCGCCCGGATGGCCGAGTCGCGCATGTGCTGGTACTGCCCGTCGGTGAGCGTCTGCTGCGGGGCCACGGTCACGCTGTCGCCCGTGTGCACGCCCATCGGGTCGAGGTTTTCGATCGAGCAGACGATGATCACGTTCTCGTCGGCGTCGCGCAGGAGTTCGAGTTCGTACTCCTTCCAGCCGAACAAGCACTCTTCGATCAGCACCTCGTGGACGGGGCTGAGTTCGAGGCCGCGCGTCACCATCCGGTCGAAGTCGTGCGCGTTCCAGACGATGCCGCCGCCGGTGCCGCCGAGGGTGTAGGACGGGCGGATGACGATGGGGATGCCGCCGAGGTCTTGGGCGATTTCCTTGGCTTCAAGCAGGCTACGGGCCACGCGGCTGCGCGCTTGGTCGAGACCGACGCGCTCCATCAGGTCGCGGAACTGCTGCCGGTCTTCGGTGATGGCGATGGCGTCGATGTCCACGCCGATGATCTCGACGCCCATCTTGGCCCAGTACCCCTCCTCGTGGAGTTTTTGGGCGAGGTTGAGGGCCGTCTGGCCGCCCATCGTGGGGAGGACGGCGTCGGGCTTTTCGCGCTCCACAATCTGCTTGATCGACGCCGTGGTAAGCGGTTCGAGGTAGACCTTGTCCGCCGTCATCGGGTCGGTCATGATCGTCGCCGGGTTCGAGTTGACGAGCACGACGCGGTAGCCCTCTTGGCGAAGGGCGCGGGCGGCCTGCGTGCCGGAGTAGTCGAACTCGCACGCCTGCCCGATGACGATGGGGCCGGAGCCGATGAGCAGAATGGTCCGAAGGTCGGTGCGTTTGGGCATTTTCTTGGAATGCGCCGCTCCCCTTCGGGTCGCGTCGCGGCAGAATTCAGACAAGGAGAAGCGGAAGGGTTCGATCGCAACCGACCCTCACACCGCCGCGACGGGCGCGTGCGTGCGGATGAGGCTCAGGAAGTCGTCGAAGAGGTAGTGACTGTCGTGCGGGCCGGGGCACGCCTCGGGGTGGTACTGCACGCAGAACGCGGGCTTGCCAATGAACCGAAGGCCCTCGACGGTGCGGTCGTTGAGGTTGGTGTGCGACACTTCGGCGATGGACGCGTCCACGCTGCCGGGATCGACGGCGAAGCCGTGGTTCTGGGTCGTCACCTCGACGTGCCGCCGGGCGAGGTTTTTGACCGGGTGGTTCGCGCCGCGGTGGCCGACTTTCATCTTGAACACGTCGAAGCCCGCGGCGAGCGCGAGGAGTTGGTGGCCGAGGCAGATGCCGAACGTCGGGAGGCCGGAGCCGAGCGCGCCCTTGGCGTTTTCGATGGCCTCGGGCATGGCGCGCGGGTCGCCGGGGCCGTTGGAGAAGAAGAGGCCGTCGGGATCCCAGCCGAGCACGTCGGAGAGCGGCGTGCCAGCCGGAAAGACGCGCACGTTCGCGCCGAGGCGGTCGAAGTGGCGCAGGATTGAGCGCTTGACGCCGAAGTCGTAGACGGCGATCTTCGGGCCACCCGCGTGCGTGGCGTAGTCGAACGCCGTCTCCACCGTCACCTTCGAGGCCAGTTCGAGGCCGTCCATGCTGGGCCAGTTCTGGGCCATCCGGACGAGTTCGGCCTCGTCGGTGATTTCGGTCGACACGACGGCGTTCATCACTCCGGCGTCGCGGACATGCAGCACCAGCGCCCGCGTGTCCACGCCGGCAATCCCCACCAGCCCGTGGCGCATCATGTAGTCGTGCAGCGACGTCTCGGCGAGGGCGTTGGAGTAGTGCTCCGTGTAATCGCGCACGATCAGCGCCGCCACATGCGGAGCGTCGGCCTCGTCGGCGTCGGCGAAGGTGCCGTAGTTGCCGATGTGCGGGTAGGTCATCACCATCATCTGCCCGTGGTACGACGGGTCGGTGAGGATCTCTTGGTAGCCGGAGATGGACGTGTTGAAGCAGAGTTCGCCCCCGGAGGTGCCGCGCGCGCCGAAGGCGACGCCACGCACGACCGTGCCGTCGGCGAGGGCGAGGAGGGCTGGCTGGAACGGGTCGGGCATGGGCAAGAACAAGCGGACAGGGTCAAAAAAAAGCGCCCCCGGTGGACCGGAAGGCGCGTTCAACAGGCGAGGCCCGAAACACCGGATCCACGAGGCGGAAGGCTGTGCTGGCGTCGGGCGCGGCGCATCGTCGTGGTGGTGTGGCAGGGAATGCCTTAAGATAACGCCCTCTTCGGCAGACGTTCCGCCCTTCACGGAAGATGCGCGGTTGCCGTCACGCCGCCACGGCGTCGGCCTTGCGCACGCCCGTGACCGGATTGAAGGTGCGGCGACCCCGGTGATCGCCCCACGCAATCTCGTGGACGATGCGCTCAAGGTGCACCGGATTGGCGACGAAGTCGGCCTCGGCGGCCTGCACGACGAGCAGCGGCGATTTGTCGTACGACACAAAATACTGCGTGTACGCCTCGTGCAGCGATGTGATGTACGCCGGATCCATGTTGGCCTCCATCGCCCGTCCGCGCCGCGCGATGTTGCGCATCAACCGCTCGGGAGTCGACTGAAGGTAGACGACGAGATCGGGCGTCCGCGTGGCCGGCTGCATGATGGCGAACATCGTCTCGTAGAGGCCGAGATCGTCGCCGGTGAGCGTCTGGCGGGCGAAGATGCGGTCTTTGTCGAAGGCGTAGTCCGACACCGTGAACGGGTGCATCAGGTCGTCCTCGAGCACGTCCTTCTGCTGCTTGAAGCGGTCGGCGAGGAACGACAGCTGCGTCTGGAAGGCCCACCGCTCGGCGTCTTCGTAGAACCGTTCGAGAAACGGGTTTTCCTCGAACCGTTCGAGCACAAGCCGCCCGCCGAAGCGCCGCGCAATCTCCCGCGCCAGCGTCGTCTTGCCCGCGCCGATCACGCCTTCGACCACGACGTACGCCAGTCCTTTTTGCAGGGACGGAAACAGCTCGCCTTGCGGCGCGGCGAAGTGCTGGACGTAGCGGTTGGTACGGGCCATCGGAACGAACACGGTCTGTCAGCAAGGTAGTACCGCGAAGCCCCGAAGAGGTTGAAGCGACGGGAAAGGATGGGAAGTATCCCTTATGTTCTACGGCGCACCAAGGCACCGTGCGTGCGGAGGAGCGTCTTTCCTTCGCTGCGGCAACGCTCTCCGCCCCCGCGCCAAGCCGCACTCCCCTACCCCAGTTCAAACGGCGAACTGGCCGGACGACGCCCGCATCACGCCGCGGCGGCGTCTTTCTCGGCGTAGTCGAGGTCGAACCAGAAGCGGGTGCCGCGCCCGACGGTGCTCTCGACGTGAATCTCCGCTCCGTGGGCCTGCACGATGTGCTGCACGATGGCGAGGCCGAGGCCGGTGCCGCCGCTCTTGCGTGCCCGGTCGGGATCGACGCGGTAGAAACGGTCGAAGATGCGGTCGAGATGCTCGTCGGGGATCCCCTTGCCGGTGTCGACCACCTCGAAGCGCACCTTGTCGCCGCGCCTCGAAATTCGCGCCCACACGTCGCCCTCGTCGGTGTAGGCAATGGCGTTTTCGATCAGGTTGACCACCACCTGCCGGATGCGGTTGCGGTCGGCGCGTACCGTCAGATGCGGGTTGTCGAGGTGAAGGT
>Ga0056908_1001121_pt1 | contig 11312 bp, 13 predicted proteins | sample EBPBio142010_DNA_FD_55020 | JGI IMG/M metagenome (GOLD analysis project Ga0056908, IMG submission 55020) | Wastewater treatment Type I Accumulibacter community from EBPR Bioreactor in Madison, WI, USA - Reactor 1_10/4/2010_ DNA | ecosystem: Engineered > Bioreactor > EBPR > Anaerobic-Aerobic >...
ACGCGATAATAAAATCAGTTCAAATATTCTCACGTTACTGGCTAACAACCCTGAATTCCAAGGCAAAACCGTCCGCATGATCGACGGAAAATACTTCGTGGTGGACCGTATGAAGGCTTCTGAAGTCACCATCGCGAAAGATTTAGAGGACCTTAACAAGTTTGCAGCAGCGAAGCGTTTAGAGGATATTCCTGGTGATGGAACGAACGTTTTAGAATTAATCTCCACTCGCCATAATGTGAAGCTTTACGAGTGGGGGGCACCTGAGGACTTCGTCAAATCCCTTGTCTCCAACCTCGGTGTCGATGCTGCAGAGGCAAATCGCGTTTCTAAGAATCAAGCACTGCTTACAAACGAGTACAGCACAGCGCGCGACTCCATCATGGGCGTATCGCTGGACGAGGAAATGGCCAACATGATCAAGTTTCAAACGGCTTATAACGCAAATGCCCGTATGGTCAACGTCTTCGATGAGATGCTCGACCTCGTGGTCAACCGTTTAGGCACCGTGGGACGTTAATCCCTACTGTGGGTATTGAATATTTAAACATGAAAAAGTAGATTCTCATGTTTGAATATATCTGAGCTCAATATGAGTGAGTAAGGAGTTTATTATGAGAATAACCAATAACATGCTGGTTAAAGACATGCTGTGGAATGCAAATAACAACCTCGTCAACATGGCGAAGCGTCAGACAGAGCTTTCCACGGGTAAAAAGATTCATAGACCTTCCGATGACCCTGTAGGCATCACGCAGGTCTTAAAATATAAAACGGATATCCGCGAGACAGAGCAATATAATAAAAATATTACGGATGCGCTAGGATGGTTAGAGGTTTCAGAGAGTTCTCTAACGAACATCAAGGATATCCTTCAGCGTGTACGCGAACTCACAGTACAGGCGGCGAACGGAACGAATACTTCGAGTGACACCCAGAAGATAAAAAAGGAAGTAGAGGAGCTCACGAACGAAATCCTCGTGGCAGGGAATGCCACCAGTGCAGGACGTTACCTTTTTGCCGGACTAGAAACAAATAAACGCCTATTTAATCCCGATGGCACCTTTAACATCGATCTAACATCTGAGCGTCGTGACCTGAAACACGTCGTAGCGTATGAAGTGTCCGTAGGGGAGATTATGCCTATCGGAACGCATCCAGTGGATCTTTTCGGCGTGGTAAGTAGCAACAGCTTTTTTGAAGGCATATTAACCCGCGGCACTACTCAGACGACGAAAGCCACTCAGACCGTTTTAAAGGCGAGTGTAAATCTAAATTATGATTATTCCGCAGATGTTTTAGACATCGGCATCGGGGGTAATACCTATAACGTGGATGAAACGTTACTTGAGAATACGCCTATGAACCCCATGACGAAGCAGCGGTTCGTGGATGCCATCAAGGCAGCGCCCACTGGTATCCCCCCTGCGACGACACCTCTTTCTGATGTGGCGGATGTGTTTTTCGATCTAAATGATCAGTTGGTTGTTCAAGCAAAAGCTTATGGCGCAGCAACCACGATTACAGATTTGACTACTTCAGCAGGCTTTACAGGTGTGACGGTTACGTCAGGTGTAAACGGTTCAACCTCTACACTGATAGGCACAGGTATCATAACGGATGCAGCTGTGGCCGCCGATACTGGAACGCATTCGCTTGTTTTACAGCTCGATAAAAAACGGGTTAAAATCGATATCGATTTTTCGACGCTTAACACGGCAAATGACCTTCAGGTCGCTCTTCAGACTCAACTGGATAACCAGTTTCCACCTGCTGGTACCATCACTGCAGCAGCAGTTAATGGGGGAACGCTAAACTTCACTGTAAATGCCATTAACGATGGTAATGCCCATACCTTTTCTATGGACTATGTCGTGGCGCAGCGCAGTGAGATGGTGACAGATCTTCAAAATTTAATGAACGCCCTTGACGTTAAGAATGATGTTTTAATTCAAGCATCATTAGGAAAAATGGACGTCCACCTAGACCGCATTCTTGTGGCTATGGGTGAAATCGGTGGAAAGTCCAATCGTGTGGAGTTTATAAAGGCTCGTGTAGAAGAGAATGAAATCACATTTACCAGCCTACTAAGTAAGGTTCAGGATGTAGATATGGCGGAAGCCATCATGTACTTTAAAAACCTCGAGAACATTTATAGGGCATCTCTTTCAGTAGGCTCAAAAGTCATCCAACCTTCATTAGTTGATTTTATTAGATAGTTAAGGGGGCATAAGTGATGCCTATACAAATTAGTACCACACAGGCACTAATAGATTGGAACGTCAGTAAAGCGAACCTCTCACAAAGTGGCAATGGGGCGCTAACGCTGGATTTACAGATTAATGAGCCTTTACTTGAGATGCAAACAACCCTCCCGAAAATTCAAATCGATCAAAGTCAACCCTTTGCAGAAGCGGGTCTTAAAGGCATAAAGGCGGTTATGGATGAAGCGGTGAGTCTAGGCCGTCAAATCGTTTCGGAGGGCATCGATCGCATCGTCAGTCAGGGTAACGAGTTTATCAACATCCACACAGGTGTGGACCCCATACCAGATCAAGCACTTTATAACGCCTACGACATGTTCGAAAAGTCCTTTAATTATGGCGTAATTCCCCAGTCAAAACCATCTATCTCACTTCAGGAAGGACGCGTAAATACGTCATTAAATCCAGGTACGGTTAATAATCAGTCTGCACCGCGTAAGGTACAAATGGACTATACGCCATGGCAAATCAACTATTTCATGAAACAATACAACAGTATTACCTATAGCATGCAGCCTTCAAATTTCAAATTCACTGTATAGGAGGAACCTATGATTATCGCCACAGAGCACCTCGGTAACATCGAATACTCAGAAAATGATATTTTAACCTTTGTACATGGTATCCCAGGTTTTGAGGAAGAGAAGCAGTTTATTCTTATTCCGGCAGAGGACATCGAATTCCCATTTAGTTACCTGCAATCCGTTAAAAGTGCCGACTTAGCGTTTATCGTCACAGATCCTTTCTTATTTGTAGAAAACTATGATTTTGAACTATCATCTTCGGATGCAACTGCTTTAAATGTAAAAAATGATGGGGATTTGGCGGATATTTCAGTGCTAACTATCGTTACGATACCAAATGATGTGGATCAAACGACAATCAATATTATGGCGCCCATCGTCATCAACCATGCAGCAAAAGTGGGGCGTCAGGTGTTATTATCTGAATACAGTGATACGAAGTTTCCACTCTTTAGAAAAATAGAGGGTTAGCCTATGCTGATACTCACGCGAAAAAAAGAGGAAAGCATCATCATCAATGGCAATATCGAGATTCAGATTATTGCTATTGAAGAGGGTAAAGTAAAAATAGGTATCAATGCCCCTAAGGACATCGAAATTTTTAGAAGCGAAGTCTTTGAAAAAATTCAGTCAGAAAACAAAGAAGCAGCGCATCCTGCTGCTTCCATTAAAATACTATCTGAAAAAATGAAAAATAGTAAAAAATAATTCAAAAATGCTCTAAAGTTTTAAAATGCACTGCCGATAACTCTATCAGATGGTATACTCGGACCTACGGCCGAGGTTCGAATACTATACACTAACCGGAATGGATTCTGGTTTAAAACACTCAAGGAGGAAAGATTTATGAGAATTAATAACAACTTAATGGCAATGAATACACACCGTCAATTAGGTATCAACTCTTCAAACGGTGCAAAATCAATTGAGAAACTCTCTTCAGGTTACAGAATCAACCGTGCAGGCGATGATGCAGCTGGCCTTGCAATTTCTGAAAAAATGAGAGGCCAGATTCGTGGCTTAGGGCAAGCTTCTAGAAATGCTCAAGATGGTATTTCATTGATTCAAACAGCAGAAGGAGCTTTGACTGAAACGCATGCAATTCTACAAAGAATGAATGAGTTATCAACTCAAGCAGCAAATGATACAAATGTGTTAGTAGATAGAAGTGCGATTCAAGATGAAATTACTGAATTAAATTCAGAAATTGACAGAATTTCCAAGTCTACGCAATTCAATGAAAAGAACTTGTTAGATGGAACTTTAGGGGTTCAGTTAGGTACTTCAGGCTTAGCTGTAGGATCTGATGGAGTCACAGGTATTAGCATTGCAGGAGCAAAAGCTAATGAGACATACACAATAACTACTGGAGGAGCAGGAACTTATACAATTACAGAAACAAGTTCTGGAGACACTCAAAATGTTGCTTTAGCAGATAGTACTGCCGGAGTTCTTAATTTTGATAATTTTGGGATTAAAATTACTGTAAACGGAACTCAAACTGCCGCTGGAATAGCAGCTTCTACTGCTGGTACTGGCGCAGCTGGTACAATTGTGACTGGTGCTGCGGCACAAATTAGTTTCCAAATAGGAGCTAAAAATGCTGTTGCTGAGAGAATGGGTGTTCAAATTGCAAAAATTGATTCTTCTGCAACATCATTAAACACAACGTCAGTTTCAGTAGTGAATGCGGCTTCAGCAAGAACAAGTATGGATACAGTTCAAGCAGCACTTAACACAGTTTCAACAGAAAGAGCTAAACTTGGAGCATATCAAAATCGTTTGGAATATACGATTAAAAACCTTGATACTTCTGCCGAAAATTTACAAGCTGCTGAATCACGTATCAGAGACGTAGACATGGCGAAGGAAATGATGAATTTTACTAAGAATAACATCCTTCAACAAGCTGCTCAAGCGATGTTGGCTCAAGCAAATCAACAACCTCAAGGCGTTTTACAGCTTCTGAGATAGTTGATTAAGGGTCCATTTGAGAGTAATCTCTTAATGATAATTGGGTGAATTGCTGGAACTTCCTGAAGCTCAACTAACCACAACACAGCTGGAAACGGCAAATGTGACGGTTCGAAAATAGGTGAGATTGGATAATCAGCAGCCAAGCTCCTGTACCGAAAGGTTGGAGAAGGTTCAACGACTAGGATATACCATCTAAGGCAATGGCTATGATGATGAAATCCGTAGGATCAGAGGTGGTCCGAAGTGCCCAACAACCGTTATGGTTGAAGATATAGTCTGGCGCATATTGAAAAGTATGTGATGGTCCGCAAGCAAACCAAGCACCTCAAGGCGTGCTCCAATTACTCAGATAATTGGCGTAAATCAAGAACAAGTAAGAGTCAGAGGATTTCCTCTGACTCTTTTGTTAATTTTGTTTTATATTATACGATCAATAGTTATATCGCAATTTGGATAATTCTTTTTATACTCCTCACTTCGCAACATCATCGCGTGATTAAGGTCAAGTTTATAACTCATGCAGTGTAGTAATTCATCCGAGCTATATGGCCTAAATAAATCTAAAAAACGGATAATATCATCTCGATAATTACATTGTAATACGATACCGTGGCCATCGTTTCTTTTTTTTAGAATGAAAGAAATGTTAAATTGAGTATAAATATAATCTCGGAGTAATAAGTTTTCTTGTTCTGTGAAGGATTGTGAATATATAGTGATTCGTGGGAACAGATGAATGGTATTATTTCTTATATACCGATCAATAACCAGAGAACCATCATCGAGGTATAAGCATATTAAACCTAATGGATGAGTTAGTCTTTTAAGAATTTCTGGTGAAATTCTTTTTCGTCCGTTTTCATAAAATAATTGATGATATGTTGAAAATAAGGTGTTTGATTTTGATTTGATACCCGCTGCATTTAAGTTCTCATGATAATTAAAGTTAAGAGAGCTTAGCATTGTTGTTTTCCATTTTCGGTAATCACTTTGGGCGATGCATCCGTGTTCACGATAGTGCGATTCTTTGCTACGCCCGTAACGGGCAAGTGATCCGTCTCCAAGTAAACTTCCGATTATTATATTGTCTTGTACTTCATTCGGTTCCAGAACAACACGATTGTTCTGATAGGCTTTTTCTTTTTCAGAATGCATTTTGTTAATGATATTTTTTAAATATTCTTCAGTTTTATATATTTCATTTTTTTTTACATATCGCCTAAGCTGGTGAATAGAAAGTTTAAGCTCATCTGCAAGTTTTTGTGAATTAGTGGAAGGATAACGCGTTATNATGATTTGATGCATTTCAGATGTCATAAAACCTCCTAACACAAATAAGAACATATGTTCTTTTTATTATATCATACTTTTCAAAATAAATACATAATATGATAATCCCACTAAGTATATAGACGTATTCTGCCGATAATAACTATAGACTAAGTTTGGAATACAGTTCCATGGAAAGGAGTATTCAATATGAAAATTGGTTCAGTAAACAGTGGAATCAATCCTACAGTAGGATATGGCACGGAAGCTCAGAATAAGCCTACTGAGGTAAAAACGCAACCAGCATCACCATTAAAGCAAGTTTCTCAAGAAAAATCTGAGGTTAAGGCAAAGTCTCAAGCCGAAAATTTAGAGGAACAAGAAGTATTAAATGAAGAGATGCTTAGTAAATCTATCGCTCAAGCGAATAAGTCACTTGAGCACAGTAATCGATCAATCGAACGGTCCGTACATGATGTAACTCATACCGTGATGTATGTGGTTAAAGATACTACCACAAATGAAGTCATCGCAGAGTTTCCACCGAAGAAAATCCAAGACATGATTGCTAAAATGTGGGAACTAGCAGGACTATTTGTGGATGAGAAGGCATAGTATACGGTTTAAGAATAAAGGAAGTGATATAAATGGCAAACATGAGAATATCAGGGATCGCATCAGGCTTTGATACGGACACCATGATTAAAGATCTTATGAAAGCGGAAAGTGCCAGGGTTAATAAGGTAAAGCAGAATAGACAATATGTCCTTTGGCAGCAGGAAGGCTTTAGAGAAATAATCAATAAACTGAGAACCTTTCAGTCGAACTATTTTGATGTGCTTAAATCGAATCAGAACATGACCTCGCCCTCTTCTTTTGCAAAATTTTCCTATTCTGTGAAAAGTGGTGGCGTAGATTCGACGAAAGTTTCTGTGGTGGCGGGTGCTGATGTGAAAAACAAATCAGTGACCATCGATTCCATTGATCAATTGGCATCAAAGGATAAATGGACAGGAAACACATCAGATTTACGCGGTATTAAAACAGGTGATTTAGATATAGCTGCTTTAAAAACAACGTTAGGTGCAAAAGACTTAGAAATAACGGTTTCTGTAGGTAGTAACGCTAAGTTAATCTCTGTAACGCAAGCAGAATTAGCAGCTATCGGAACTGTTGATGCATTAAAAACGAAACTCAATGAAAAAATAACCGCATCTTTCGGTAGTGATTACAGCAATATGGTAACGGTGAACGGCTCAAAACTGGAATTCGATTTCGCAGGTACTGAAATTAAAGTGCTCAAATATGGTTCAAATGCAGAATCCATGACCGGGCTATTTGGAGCAGATGCAAGCCAGAGTAGCTATGCTTACCAATCAAAAACGATCGGTGAACTCTTTGGTCTTACAAATGCCACATTATCTAGCGTGGTAATCAATGGAAAAAACATCGCACTTGATGAAACAGATACTATCAGTAAAATGCTGACGAAAATCAATGGTTCGGAAGCCAATGTCTTAATGAGTTATGATTCCTTAAGAGACCGATTTACCATGGAATCCAAAAGTGAAGGTTCAGCAAACAACATTACCGTTACCGATGGTTCAAATGCAGAGACGGTCCTCTCAAAAGTGTTCGGCAATGTAGCGAACTTGGTGGATGGTACGGGTGCGGTAGTAAATATCACCAGAAATGAAGGGGTAAACGCTAAGCTGTCTATCAATGGAACTGCAGTCGTTCAAAGCAATAACACCTTTTCTCTGGATGGTATGACCTATACGTTAAAAGAAACATCTGTAGCTGCTATAAATATCGGTGTGACCACAGATACGACTTCCATTATCGATAACATTAAGAATTTCGTTAAAGAGTATAACGACATCGTGGATTTCGTTAATGGTAAGCTCTCTGAAAAGCGAGATTACGATTTTGATCCCCTTACAGATGAAGAGAAGGAAGCACTTTCTGAAGAGGATATCGAAAAATGGGAAACCAAGGCGAAAGCAGGGAATCTGCGTGGCTCATCAGAGCTAAGCTCCATGCTTACAGAACTTCGAAATGCCTTGATTGAACCAATAGAAGGCGCTGGACTTACCATGAGTCAAATCGGTATTTCGTCATCAAGTTATACAGACAAAGGTAAACTCACCATTGATGAAACAAAGTTAAAGTCAGCACTTGAAAATAATTATGAAGATGTGGTGACACTCTTTACGAAGAAATCATCCGTGAGCTATAGTGATAGCGCTAATCGTGCTACACGTGATAGTGAAAACGGTATAGCCACACGTTTTGAAGACATCTTAAAAGATTATACACGTACCACACGTGATTCAAATGGTAATAAAGGAAAGCTCATCATGAAGGTCGGTATCGAAAACGATGCTAGCCAGTTTTCAAATGAGTTCCAAAAGAAAATCACGGGATATGATGACCGTATATCTGATTTGTTAGAGTACCTCAGTGATAAGGAAGAGTACTATTACACCATGTTCAGTAAAATGGAATCGGCGTTATCGCAAATGGAATCACAGTCTGCGTCGCTGATGAGTCAGCTGGGGTCAAACTAATATGACACCGAAAGAGATTATGGGGAAGGTGCTGGAGGAGACGTACATCCTCTCCAGCGCTTTGGAGGTTAAAGACATTGATATGGCACTTGGCGCGCTAAAAAGACGTGACGAGTGGATCCAGATGTTTAATGCGAGGGAATCGCAGGACATCGATGCGGAAGTAGAAGTGTTGATTAAGAAGTTTGATGAAGAGAATAAAGCATGCATCGAGAAAATGGGTGAATTCAAGTCGGTCATGGAGTCGGAGCTCTATCAGGTAAAAGCGGAAAAAACGAAGACCCTGAAAAAGCAGAAGGTTCATGATTCCTATTCAAATCCCTATACAGGCGGCTTAGGAACATCATTTGATTTAAAGAAATAGGAGGCTGTTATGGCGGTCATGAACCCATACAATTATTCAAAACCGAGACATTTTATGAAAGTGGAACCTGAGGTGGCAAAAGCTGAGGTGAGCGAAGTGAAACGCAATGCGGTGAGCGATAAAATGGATCAATATTTGGAAAGCAAAATTCTCGCTGCAAAACCTGAAGAGCTCACCTATATGCTCTATGAGGGCATCGTGAAGTTCATAAAGAAAGCGCTTTTATCACTGGAGTCCAAAAACTACGAGCAAGTGAATTATAATACGCAGCGTGCACAAGCCATCGTGGATGAGCTGAGAAGCACACTCAATATGGACATTCCATTAAGCGAAAGCTTAGAGCAGCTTTATGAGTATTTGAATTTCAAGCTCCTTAACGCCAACATCGGTAAAAACGAGCAAGAGTTCAATGACGCGCTGGAAATCGCAGAGAACTTTAAGGATACTTGGAAACAAGCGTTCAACATTAAATAGTCATCCAATACGAACTAAACGACTAACATTTAATAATCATTTAATTTATAAGACGATTCATGGATTTTTCTTCAAAATTCATGAATCGTTCATAATTTTTGCCTGTTAAATAAACGCGCATCGGGGTATAATTATCCTATGAAGTGAATTCAAATGACAGCATGGGAGGGATTTGATGAATATACAAGCATCATCCTATCAGGCTCAAATGTTGACGAGTTTAAAGCAAGCACTGAACGTTTCAATGCTCCAAAAGGCCATGAAACAAGACGCCCAATCAGTGGAAAGCGTCGTAAAAGCCATGGAGCAATCCGTAACACCACATTTGGGACAAAATATTGATATTAAATTATAAGTTAAGGTTGGGCGATTTTGCTCGACCTTAATTTCGTTGGAGCAGGTATGCGAGGCGTAGAACTGATAAAAGAAATGGAAAGCTTGATTAAGGAAAAGTTGGAGCTACAGGAGTCCACCAGCTCTTTTTATGAAATGGTGGACGATTCCATAAGGCAGGAGCTGTTAATTGGCGTTTTTGATAAGATTGATCAAAATGAAGCACTTATTCAGGAAAAGGATCTTCTTTTTCTGACGAAGTTTGAGCAGTTTAAGAAGCTGAATGATGTAGAGGTCCTTAACGCACTGGAAGTGGACGAGCGGCAGGTTTTTATAAACATTCGAAAAATCGTCGAACGTGCAGCGGATTTCGAGGCGCTTTTAAAGGACTTTAAGCTAAAGACAGAGGCGACGAGACTAAGGATCCATAAGGACCTCAGAGAGGCTATTATCATGAATCGCGCTTCATCTGCTTATAAAAACATAAATATTAAATGAAGTTTTTTTGTGTTTAGTGGTTAGTGCCTAATGGCATGGGTATAAAAACCATATCAAAAGTAAAGGGGTTGAGCTTATGAAAGTAATCGTGACAGGAAGAAATCTAGTGATTACCGACGCTATCAGAGAACAAGTAGAGAAAAAGCTTGGTAAGTTTGACAAAATGTTTAGAAGCGACATCGAGGCGCACGCTACTTTTAGCACTCAAAAGAATAATCATATCGTGGAGGTGACCATCCCGCTTAAGAACGGCACGCTTTTAAGAGCCGAAGGGATTACGGAAGACATGTACATGTCTATAGATGATGCAATCGATAAAATCTCCAGACAGATGCGTAAACACAAAACCAGAATCGAAAGAAGATTCCATGCGGCAGATTCCATTAGATTCGAAGAAATTCCTGAGCCAACTGAGACGTATACTGAACAAAGCATCGTTAAGACGAAACGCTTTGGTGTGAAGCCGATGATGCCAGAAGAAGCAGTGCTTCAAATGGAACTTTTAGGTCACGACTTCTTCGTATTCCTCAATGGTGACACTGAAGAAATTAATGTGGTATACAAACGTAAGGACGGCGATTTCGGGATTATCGAGCCTTACTTATAATCAAAGCACTTAACTAACTAAATAAGCGAAGCGCCATCGAACACATGAATTGTGAAAGATGGCGCTTTTTTTTAGGGTTTAAGGATCATTTCGATGTGCGGGATATCATCTTCGAGATAGACATCGGATAAAGTAATGAATCCCAATGAGTGATAGAATTTTTCCAGATAGGCTTGAGCGGAGATGCGGATGACACAGTCTTTACCAAACCGTTCATGGGCAACCTCGATACCAGTGAGCATGAGCTCGCGGCCGAGTCCTGAGCCACGCGCTTCTGGATGAACCAGGACGCGTCCGATGGAGACTTCGTCATAAGAAACACCGGGATCCAGTACCCTCAGGTAAGCGGCAATTTTGCCGTCTTTACCGAGACTGAACACATGGGTGGCTTTAAAATCCTTATGATCCAGCTCCTCGTAGAGACATTTTTGT